>ENA-OPCD01000322-OPCD01000322.1-human-gut-metagenome-genome-assembly--contig:-NODE-322-length-39492-cov-3.484900_pt1 | contig 39492 bp, 37 predicted proteins | sample MGYA00241560_ERZ501471 | MGnify/ENA primary metagenome ERZ501471 (study PRJEB25962, sample SAMEA2042578) | human gut metagenome | biome: human gut; feature: human-associated habitat; material: faeces...
GATTTTTATTCCGGTATTCGGAAAACGGCTTCTTTTGCCGGGAATGATCCTGAGCCGTGGGATTGGATATTATACAGAGCTGGGGCTGAGCGCCTTGCTTACGATCGTAGCAAATTTTACAATTGGAAGAAAGAGGGAGATAGAATGTTAGGGGTTTATGATTATACGGTAGTACTTACATATGTCAGTTTGATGGTATCAATTGGAGGAATGATGTTTGCAGTAAACGGGCATCTGCATCTGGGCGTGATGTGTCTTGCAATCTCCGGTCTTTGTGATATGTTTGATGGAAAGATTGCAAGAACAAAAAAGAACCGGACAGAAGTGGAAAAGCGTTTCGGAATCCAGATTGATTCGTTAAGCGATATTGTTTGCTTCGGAGTTGCGCCGGCTGTTCTTTGTTACTGTTTCGGAATGCGCGGTGTGATCGGTGTGGCAATCCTGATGTTTTATGTACTTGCAGGTCTGATCCGTCTTGCGTGGTTCAATGTGATGGAAGAACAGCGTCAGGAAGAAACAGCAGAGAAAAGAGAATGTTATCAGGGGCTCCCGATTACATCCATGGCAATCGCACTTCCGCTTGTGGTTGTATTAAAACCATTTTTAGGTTGTGAATTTATGCTTGCGATTCATGTGGTCATGCTGGTGGTCGGCATTTTATTTATTACAAATTTTAAGTTCAGGAAGCCAAAGAATCTAACAATGGGAGCAATTGTAGTAATCGTAGCAATGGCAGTAATTGGCATCCTGGTCAGACATTATATGCGTTATATGAGTATGATTTAGCAGGCAGACGGTCAGCGGCAGAGGAGGAATGAAATGTATTACATGGACAGAGAAGGTCATCGGATAAAAAAGACAACCAGTCAGGATAAGTTTTTAAAATTTGTGTATACCCATACAGCAACCAGAGTACTGATGCGCCCGCTTCTTTTACCGGCAGTATCCAGACTGGGAGGGAAGCTGTTGAATACAAAAGTGTCCGCTGTTTTTGCCGGACTATTTGCCAGAACCCACGGGATCGATCTGAATAAATATGAAAAACAGAAATTTGATTCCTATAATGACTTCTTTACCAGGAAAATAAAAGCTGAGGAACGCCCGGTTAACAGAGAAGATAACGTACTGATCAGTCCATGTGATGGGAAAGTGAGTGTCTATCCAATTCACGAAAACGGACAATTCTTCATTAAACATACTCCATATACAACCCACAGACTCATTCGCGATGCAAAGCTTGCCAGACATTATATGGGAGGCTGGGCGGTAGTAATCCGTCTTACAGTAGATGATTACCATAGATACTGTTATGTGGCAGATGGAGAAAAGACCTATCAGAGAAGGATTCCGGGAATTTTTCATACTGTAAACCCGATTGCAAATGATATCTGCCCGATCTACAAAATGAACAGCAGAGAATACTGTCTTGTAAAAAATGAAAAACTCGGCACCGTCCTGATGATGGAAGTCGGTGCACTGATGGTCGGAAAGATCCGGAATTATAAAAAAGAACGCTGCCAGGTAAAACGCGGCGAAGAAAAAGGAAGATTTGAATTCGGAGGTTCAACGGTTGTGCTGCTCCTGGAACCAGATAAAGTCCTGCCAGACAGTGATCTGATCCGGAACACGTTGCAGGGAGCAGAAACCATTGTGAAGATGGGAGAACGCATAGGGGGAGTTGTCTGTCTTGAAAAAAACAGCTCCATATAAAGAATTGGACTGGTAACATTTGGAAGAATATTATCAGTCCAATTCTTTATATGGAGCGTCCCCATTTTTACTCTACAACAACCCCTGCATCACCGGCAAAGGTGATTCCACAACGTAATCTGCCGCCTTCTTGGCGAGAGGGTGGCCGGTTGCCATGACATACGCTGTTCCCGCAGCTTTCAGCATCTCGATATCATTCTGTTGGTCTCCGAAGCAGATGCATTCCTCTTTTTTGATCCCGAATTTTTCCATTAGAACTTTCAGTGCCGTTCCTTTATTTGCATTTGGCGCAATAAAATCAATCCAGTGATCCGCAGAAGTTACAACGCGGATTTCATCCCCGATTCTTTTGTGGAAGAAGGGTTCCAGATTCTTTGTGCCACCAAAATCACAGATGGCTGCTTTGATGATCGGTTCTTTAATCGCATACAGATCCGGCACGTAGGTAACGATGTTATGCATATCATTTTCCATATAATCAATGAAACGTTCATCGGTTGAGTCGCTGTAATAAGTATCTTTTACAGAAAGGATACAGTGTCCGGTGTGATAGATCTTCCGGTATTCCATTAGGGCATCCAGAATATGCCGGATGGTTTTGGATGGAGTCAGACCGGTGGCGAGGACTTCTTCTTTATAAATGCAAAGGGAACCATTTTCAGCGATATATGGAATGTCGAAGCCGAGAGGAGCAAAAAGTCTGCGGATATTGGCATACTGGCGTCCGCTTGCGGCAGTGAAGATGATTCCTTTTTCATGAAGTGCTTTAATCGTATCATATATTTCTTTCGGCACAGTCTGCTGATAGTTGTGAAGCAGAGTGCCGTCCAGATCACTTGCAACTAATTTGATCATAAATTTCCTCCTGAGTCAAAATAACGATACGCCGGAAACTATGGCGCAAAACTACATTGACAGTATAGCAAAAATGAGAAGGGCAGGCAATGCAGAGCTGAAAAGAGAAAAAACAAATGCTAAAATTTGAGAAAGCGGATAAGCAGAAGGTGACGAAATGCAGCAAAGCGGAAAAGGTGTAAAACGGACACTGGGACAGAAGACAGAGGATCGACTGATGAAATATATTCTGGATAAACCGGTAAAAATAGGAGAGAGGATACCTACTGAAGGTGAACTGACAGAATTATTTGAAGTTGGACGAAGTACGGTAAGAGAGGCGGTTAAAGGGCTGGTCACAAGAGGCGTGCTGGAAGTGCGCAGAGGAGACGGAACTTATGTCATCAGTACCATTTATATGGAAAATGATGTTCTCGGGTTTGGAAACGTGGAGGACCGTTATCGGTTGGCACTGGATCTGTTTGATGTACGTCTGATGATCGAACCGGAGATTGTAACCTGGGCGTGCAGAAAAGCAACGGATATGATGAGATGGATAGGATTGATGAATAACATTCGAGCCTGTGCCGATGAGATTGTATTGAATGATATTGTGTATTCCTAACGGATACCAACCGAAGAAGAACTGCTGTCAAACCGATGGCAGTTTTTCTTTTTCGGCAAGTATTCAAGAAGTCATTAAGTCGTGAGTATAATCGAAGTGGTAGAAAAGTTATCTCTTATATCGGTTGTAACTTTTTTATGAACTCTATTGACAAGAAAACTTGGTATGTGTATAATTAAAATATGCAAAGAAAACTTGGCATGGAGGTGTTTTTATGAAAAAGGACGAAATCTTAAATGCAAGCAGAAAAGAACATCGCAATAAGGACTTGGCTGAAATGGAAGTGGTATATCAAGCCGGAAGTCACGCAAGCAGAGTTGGTGCTTTAGTGTGTTGTTTGCTTTCGCTGTTATCTTCTGTGCTTGCTCATACTATGATTTACAGTCCGTGGGTTATATACTTCAGCATTATTGCAACACAATGGTTAGTTCGTTTTATCAAAATGAAGCGAAAGAGCGATTTGGTCTTGACTGTTCTGTTTTTTGTGCTTTCCATTTTGGCATTTGTTGGATTTGTTAGCCATCTTTTAGAGGTGAGAATATGAAAGAACAATTACAACTGAAAAATCACTTAAAGGAAGTTCGCACAGAAGCAAATCTTTCTCAAGCTCAGCTTGCAGAAATGGTAGGGGTATCAAGAAATACCATTAGTTCTATTGAAACAGGACAGTTTAATCCAACTGCAAAATTGGCTCTAATTCTTTGTATTGCATTGGACAAAAAATTTGAGGAACTATTCTATTTTTAGGAGGTCATTATGGAAAATATTATAATGTTGATTTTGGGAGTGTTCATATCTGTTGTGGGAATTGTAAATATCAAAGGCAATATCAGCACAATTCATTCTTACAATAGGCGAAGAGTAAAAGAAGAAGATATACCAAAGTATGGAAAAGTTGTTGGAACAGGAACACTGATTATAGGAATATCTCTTGTATTAGGTTTTATTGTTTCGTTTTGGAGCGAAGAAATTATGGGATATATCATTCTGCCAGCGATTATTATCGGATTAGGTTTGATTCTTTATGGTCAATTCAAATATAATAAAGGTATTTTTTGAGTAGTAGATACAAAAATATTAGACAGAAAAACATCGTAGCAATACGGTGTTTTTTGTTACCCAAAACCCATAATTCAATACATAACCACAGGTTAGTACAAATACCTTATGTGCTTTTTTGAAAGGCTTAGAAAGGGATATTTACCCCGATTTTCGCCCCGAGAAATGACACAAATAAGGATTAATGTATCTTCTCTGTGGTTTTTATATTTTCGGCAGGAAAGCCTACTAATAAAAAGTCAAGTACTTTTTGAAGAAATTTAAGAGTTGAAAAATAGGCACAAGAAATAGGCTACCCAAAACGGCTAGCTTAACGGAGGTGATAATCGTTTGATATTTAAGACTCTTCGATTTGAGATTGCTCTAAGTTGCGTAAGCACTCCTTAACCTTGCCATAGTAGATTCGTAAGAATTTATTGGTACCAGCGGTCATGTAAACAAGGTATGGTTTTCTTTCAGCGCGTTTTCTATCAAGGAACTGATAGACAGGTTCGTTTACAGGCTTGGAGAAAACTTAGAGGAACTCAAGGAAAACGGATTCTATGAGAAATGCTGCTGTTAAGGCAGGAGCAAAATTCATCGTAAGTCCTGGATTCGATCCTGAAATCGTAAATTACTGTCTGGAAAAAGAAATTCCGATTTTCCCGGGATGTGTGACACCATCCGAAGTGGCACAGGCAGTAAAAAGAGGACTGAAAGTAGTTAAATTCTTCCCGGCAGAACCTGCAGGTGGAGTGGCTATGATCAAAGCAATGGCAGCACCATACAATCAGCTCCGTTTTATGCCGACAGGTGGAATCGGAACACAGAATCTGAAAGATTATCTGGGATTTGACAAGATCATCTGCTGCGGCGGAAGCTGGATGGTAAAAGCAGATCTGATCAAAAACGGCGAATTCGAGAAAATCTGTAATCTGACAAAAGAAGCGAAAGAACTGGCAAAGAGCATTCGCCCATAATGAAATAAGCCCTTTTATTAAGGGGAATACATGACCTCCGAGGAGGTACTAATCTATCCTTTATAATATACAAAAAAGAACAGAAAAGATTTTGGTATCTGAGAATCTTTTCTGTTCTTTTTGTTTTGATTAAGTAGCATTTCTGTTTTTCCTGACCTCGGTAGGTGTCATCTCGAAATGTTCAAAGAACATTCGGCGGAATAATTTATAATTTGTAAATCCATGGCGCTCCAAAATATCTTTGATGGAATCATCAGTCGAAAGAATATCCTGGTAAATATAAGAAAGTCTTAATTCGTTCTGATATTCCAGAAAGGTAATTCCCATACATTTTTTAAAGAAACGGCAAAAATAGCCGGATTGCAAATAGGCAACATTTGCAATTTCCTCAATACTGATATGTTGTTTATAGTTTTGACGGATGTAGTTTAAGATCGTGTCAAGTCTTGCGCGGTCTTTATCTCTCTGTGTCTGATTTCCATGAACAACACGGATACTGAAATTATGATATAGCTGGAAAAGAATTTCAAAGAGCAGACTGTTGAAACGCAAGATAAAGCCTTCCGGACGGATATCATTTGCAATCTGCATCTGAACCAGCGTCTCTTTGAAGATATCGAGTTTTGTACGGCGGACAGCACTTTCTTCCGGGTTTTCCAGATTGAATACCAGCTGGTCGGCATTCGGGAGATACAGAGAAAGAAAGGAGAGTGGTATCTGAAAGAGAATTGCTTTGTTCGGAGAGGTACACTTTGTAGAATGAATAATATCCGAATTGATCAGGATACACTCCCCGGCATGATACTCACGAACAGAAGATTCCATGATGACAGTCAGATTTCCTTCTAATAGATAAATGATCTCTATTGCATGATGTAAATGAGCCGGAACATAGCTTCCGGGATCAATAGAGGTTCGAAAATGGACACCCGTTGATTCTAAAGTAGAGATGACTTCATAAGAGAAGGAATGATTGTTTTCGTTGTTGTTGCTTTTCTTTTTGGGACTGAAAAGCAGATGAGGAGAATGCGTTGATGACATATTTGTTCTTCCTTCCTGTTTGTTTTAGAAAATACTTATTTTACTATATCCAAGTTTAACATATTTTCAGAGAAATAAAAAGAGAATATCGACCTGTGTTTTGCAGAGGATAAGACCTATTCACACCAGATGGGATATGATACTATAATAGCGTAAACAAAAGGCTGTTCAGTGCGCAAAGAACAAAACAGATGAAAAAGATATGATGAAAGAGGAATGAAACGATGGAATCAAAGAGCAAATTAACCTTTTCAAAGGTGGTGGAAAGATTTTCCTACGGATGTGGGGATTTTGGATGCAATATTATTTATACGGCGATGTCGGCTTTCTTACTTTTTTATTATACAGACTATGCAAAAGTAAGTGCACTGGCTGTTGGAACCATCATGATGGTGTCGAGAATTTTCGATGGTATCAGCGATATTATCATGGGTGTGATCGTGGATCGTACAAAATCAAGATTCGGTAAAGCAAGGCCATGGCTTCTTCGTATGTGTATCCCATTTGCAATTTCAGGGATTTTACTTTTTTCTGTACCGACAAGCTGGGCGGCAACACCGAAATTAGTTTATGTCTTTATTACGTATAATCTGGTATCCACTGTCATCTATACAGCAATCAATGTACCATATTCTGCATTGAACGCGCTAATGACACAGGATCCATATGAAAGATCGGTATTAAGTATTTTCAGAAACTTACTGGCCACAGCCGGAACGCTGATTATCAACACATTTACCTTGCCGTTAGTAGAAAAATTCGGAAATGATGCTTCTGCATGGACAAAAACATTCTGTGTATTCGGTCTGGTAGCGGTGGCAGCTTTCCTTATCAATTTCTTTGGAACAAAAGAACGTGTAAAACCGGCATCGGCAGGGGAAGACGGAAAAGTGAAAGATGTTCCGTTTAAAGAAGGTCTCAAAGCATTATTTAAAAATAAATACTGGATCATGATGACAGGCATGCTTGCATTATTTTTCTTAATGTATTCTGTAAATGGAGGAGCAACCGTTTATTATGCAAAAGATATTTTAGGTGACAGAAATCTGGTATCTACGATCAACGGAATTTTCAATGTAGTACAGATTCTTGCAATGTTTTTCATTGCAATGCTGGTAAAACGTCTTGGTAAGAAAAATGTATTTGCAATCGGTCTGGTACTTGATATTATCGGAATGCTGCTTCTGAATTTCGCGGGTGGCTCTATGGCAGGAATCGTGGTCTCCAGTGTTATCCGTGGAATCGGTAATGCGTGTGGTGGTGCAACCATGTGGGCTATGGTTTCGGATACGATTGATTATGGTGAATGGAAGACGGGTTATCGTACTGAGGGACTGGTAAACAGTGCATGCAGTTTTGGATATAAGATTGGAAATGGTATTGGTTCTGCACTTCTTGGAATGATCCTGGAGATTGGCGGATATGTAGGAGATGCAGCTGTTCAGAGTGCATCCGCACTCCGTTCAATCGAAGTCTGCTTCGTATGGATTCCGATCGCTGTCTATGCATGTGGTCTTTTGATTATGAAATTCTGGAAGCTTGATAAAGAATTCCCACAGATTATTGCAGATCTGAAGGCGCGTCAGGCGAAATAAGAAACAGGAAGGATAAAGGCATCTGTGCAGGCAGATGTCTTTACGAATAAACGGATAAGAGAGGTAAGATGAATGAAAGTCAAAGGAGTCAATCTTGGAAACTGGCTGGTATTAGAAAAATGGATGAGCCCGGCATTATTTGCAGGGACAACTGCAGAAGATGAATATTATCTGCCGAGACAGCTGTCAAAAGAAGTGTATGAGGCAAGAATAAAGATCCACCGCGCGGAATACATTACAGAACGTGATTTTGTGACAATCAAGTCTATGGGAATGGAAGCAGTCCGTATTCCGGTTCCGTACTTTATATTTGGAGACAGAGAACCTTTTATCGGATGTGTGGAAGAACTGGATAAGGCATTTAACTGGGCAGAAGCATACGGACTGCAGATTTTGATCGATCTGCACACGGCACCCCTTGGACAGAACGGATTTGATAACGGCGGAATCTGTGGTGTATGCAAATGGGCACAGCATCCGGAAGAAGTGGAATTTATTCTTTCTGTACTGGAACGTCTGGCGAAACGCTATGGAAACAGAAAAGGCTTATGGGGAATAGAAGTAATTAATGAACCGCTTACAGAAAATATGTGGGACAGTATGAATATGCAGGAAAGATATCCTGCGTTTGATCCTGAGATGGCAGAAGGATCTGCACCGGTAACCTTTGCATTTCTCAAAGAGTTTTACAAGGATGCATATGACAGGATTCGCGAATATATGCCGGAAGAAAAGTATGTAGTCATCCATGACGGATTTGCAATAAAGGAATGGAAGGGCTACATGCAGGAAGAAAAATATAAAAATGTAGTTCTGGACACCCATCAGTATTTGATGATGGCCGAGATGGACAAGTGTGAACAGACAGTTGAAGGCTATGTAAAATATATTAAAGAGGTTTACCAAAAAGATATTCAGGAAATGGAAGAATATTTCCCGGTTATCTGCGGAGAATGGTGTCTGTTTAACTCTCTGGCATGTGGCTGGGATACAAAAGGCGGACAGTCTGTGTTAAATGGTTTGGAGGGAGACGTGGAAAGTGCAGTAAGTGCAGAAGAGAAGAAGAAAATCTATCAGGCAGTGGCTGAGGCGCAGCTTGAAGCATGGAACACAGGAAGCGGATATTTTTATTGGAGTTATAAGCTATTGACCGATACGATCAATGATAAAGGATGGATCGGTTGGGACAGCTGGGATCTTGGAAGATGTGTAGATTTTGGCTGGTTTCCGAGAGTGTAGTGGAAAAATAAAATGATAATTTAGATGTTGGGGCAAAAAATCCCGGCATTTGATCATATAGGAGGAACGATCATGATTCATAATCCGATTTTTAAAGGTTTCAATCCGGACCCGTGTATTTGCAGAAAAGGGGACGATTATTATATAGCAGTATCAACATTTGAATGGATGCCGGGAATTCCGGTCTATCATTCAAAAGATATGAAAAACTGGGAACTATATACACACGTACTGACAGATGACGAAGAAGTGGATCTTAAAAAGCTTCCGTCGGCAAAAGGAATCTGGGCACCTTGTCTGACATATTGTGAACAGGAAGATCTGTTCTATGTGGTTTATGGAGTGATGAATTCCATGAACGCGCGATATTTTGATGTGGACAACTTTGTGATTATAGCAAAGGATATTCGAGGACCATGGAGCAAGCCGGTATATCTGCATTCAGCAGGATTTGATGCCTCCATGCTTCATGACGATGATGGCAGAAAATGGGTTGTATCCCTGGAGTGGGAAACCCGTGAAGGCTATGAAAAACCGGGTGCGATTTGTATGGTAGAATATTCACCGGAGAAAAAGGAAGTGATCGGTTATCCGAAACGTATCTGGAACGGAGGAACCGACCGCGGCTGTATCGAAGCACCACATCTGACCAAGAGAAATGGATATTATTATATTATGTGTGCGGAAGGTGGAACTGGATATAATCATTGTGTAACCATGGGACGTGCAAAAAATGTATGGGGACCATACGAGGGAGATCCGACAAATCCAATCGTGACAAGTGTTCCGGGAGTATCCTACGAAAGACAGGATCCGGATCATCTGAAACCAAAGTACTATAATCCGGAGAGCGTATTACAGAAATCCGGTCACGGAAGTTATGTGGAAACGCCACTTGGAGAGGTTTATCTGGTACATCTTTGTGCCAGACCATTTGCACCGGAACTTCGTTGTACTCTCGGGCGAGAAACTGCGATCCAGAAGATGAAATGGACAGAAGAAGGATGGCTTCGCATGTATGACGATGATAATCTTGCAAAAGAATATGTAGAAGAAAGCAAGCTCTCGGAATATCCGGTACCGCAGATTCCTGATTTTGACGATTTCGACGGAGATGAACTTGGAAACTGGTATTATGCCCCAAGAATCATGCCACAGAGATTTGCAGATGTGAAGGTCCGTCCTGGGTATGTGAGAATCCGAGGACAGGAATCCAGAACCTCTCTGAATAAAGTCAGCATCCTTGCAAGAAAATTGACCAGCGTATATGCGAAAGTGACGACCAAGATGGAATTCAAGCCGGAAACCCATCAGCACAGCGCCGGACTGATCATGTATTATGACAACATGAATTACATCAATCTCCGCAAATATTACAGCCAGACACTGGGACAGAGTGCACTTTCTATTATCCACTTGGAGAATGGAACTAAGACAGAGCTGCTGAATACCAGAATCCCGGTAGCGGATGTGCCGATCTATCTGCGGCTGAATATTGAGGGGAGAAAGTCCTGGTTCGAGTGGAGCTATGACGGAGAGCAGTTTGTGAAAATCGGCGGACCATTTGATACAACAAAATTCTCGGATGAATACTGCAAATATGGTGAGTTTACAGGAACATTTGTAGGACTGACCTGCGCGGACAGAGTGCTGCATAAGCATTATGCGGACTTTGATTTCTTCGAGTATGTTGCGGATGAGGAGAAAGGGATGCCGAGATAAGTGATGAGATAGAAATATAAGTGTGTTTTTGTGAGATGATAAAAAGATCCTGCTAAAATCAAAGCATGTTTAGGCAGTGGTTTTATACAGGATCTTTTTTAGAAAATGAGATTTTTCATTAATTACACGGTGTAATGGATAAAATAACCATAATGTGCTGATTATGCACTTTTTTCAATTTTCTCGATAATGTTATTGATTATGGAAATATCTGTTTCCAGTTCATCTGCTATCGTGTCTGGAGTTTTATTTTTGGCAAGTTTTTTTTCAACCATTTCGGTAAGCAGTTTTTCTTTTCCGGATTCTATTAATTCATCTAAAGCTGTACACATATTAAATTGACCTCCTTCTTTTTCTGACGCTGCATAGTTTATCAGTTCCTGCGAGCCGGTGATTGCGCCAATTACAATTCCTAACTCATTTGTAAGATTTTGATCTTTGTAGATACTTGTAATTTTGCCATAATTTTTGCCATAAATCAACCGGCTTACATCAAATATTGTCTGGACATCTTTATTTTTGAATTTTAGATTTTCGCTGTTTCTGAGCTGTAATAGGTTCATCTTATAATCGGGCACAAGATTCTCAAGATAGTCTGGCAGTTCCAGCATTTCTTTCAAACTGGTTGCCCCGTCCCATTCCTTTTCTCCGTAATAAATGCACAGAGTGATTACAGGATGCAGCCGGTCTGTTTTTTTTGAATCTGGATAGAAATTCATCTTTTGTATTTGTGGTCTTTTCATCCAGATTCTTTTTTGCAATTTCATTATACTCTTTTAAGTATGAAAGTGCATCCTCTATCATATGTCTTAGTGGCATTGCATAGTGGATTTTCTGTTGGTTTTCAATACCCCAGATCACAAAATCCATTCCATAGGCTGTCTTTTTTACGACATCTCTCAGCCGCTGGATTGTTTCTATATGTCCGTTGAATTTCAGGACAGATGAAAGATCTACATCAGCTTCCCTGAGATCTTCCGGGTGCAGCTTTTGTTCCCCGTCAAACAAGACTGCATTGAACAAATCTGCGAAATGCGCATTGTCTTTCCAGAAATTTTTCAGGACAATATCCGCTTTCGCTGTGTTTCTCGGTGACATATCATTTTCCTCCTTTGTTTTTTGTGTTTGGTATATAAGTATAAAACCCGTTGTTATTGAAAGCAATCTCGAAAAATTTCGTTTTGAATGGAATATCTTTGGTGTCCGGGATAAGACATGAAAATATTATTTTATACTCAAAACTTTTTTGAGAATAACGAGTAAAAAGATTCAGACTTCTTCAGAAAAACTCACGATCACAGTTGGATATCCGCTCTGTTTTAGTCTTCGTTCCATCATGGCAGCATCATTCAATACATCGAACTGACCGACCAGAACCCGGTCATACTGGCTGCTGTCATCAATCCGGGCAGGGAAATCCATTTCGGTCAGTTCATTAAGAAGCCGTCTGGCATACGCCGGATTTCGGAATGCACCGACCTGCACACTGTAGGTTACAGATGGAGAAGAATTAGGAAATTCGGAGTCTGTATTTTCATCAGACGGATTCATGTGAGCAGAGTCTGACGTACAAGGAGAATCAGGGACTGAGCCTGAATTTGTCAGGGTACCAACATCTGATTTTGCAGAAACGTCAGCAGGAGAAACGGAATCAGAAGTATCTGCGTCAGAAGAAGTCCTTCCGGATTCCGATGCGGTCGAACTGTTTCTTGCGCCTTCTGGTTTCCAGAGCCCTTTTTCTTCCAGCGTATCCAGGATTCCATCTGCAATTGCCTGCGCAATATCATTGAAGTTCTTATCGAAAAGAGTGTTGTCAGAATCGGAATTGATAAAACCGACTTCGACCAGAATCGCCGGCATTTTTGTACGGCGAAGGACAACCAGATTTGGGCGCGCCTTTACTCCGAGATCCTTGAACCCAACTGTCTCCAACTGTGCATTGATATTTTCCGCCATCTCATATTTGATGCCGGAAAGGTTATAGATCAGGCTTTCCACGCCCATGTACTGATTGGCAAGAGGACTGGAATTCCGGTGGATCGATATGAAGAAATCAACACCGGCTTCATTTGCCTCTGTTGCTTTCTGGAAAGGTGTCTCATAAATATCCGTTGTCCGTGTGTATTCCACATCAATTCCGCTGTTTTGTAAAATTTCTCCGATCGCAAGCACCAGCTTCAGTACATCATCCTTTTCCTGGCGACCATTATACACAGCTCCCGGATCACGTCCTCCGTGACCGGCATCGAGCATGATAGATACAGGCATAGATATACCTCAAAAAATGAACTTTATATAATATATGTCGGATATCCTGAAAAGTGAAAATGAGAAATCGATTAAGAAAAATATGCTGCGTGCTGATTTAACAAACATTTAAATCAACCATGATAGTTCTGCACCCGTAGATTTAATACAATAAAACTGTCAAAAGAAACCCACATAAACAAAAACGGAAGGAATGACAGTTATGGCACCATTTATCATCGGAATCATCGGAGGTATCACAATCATAGCAGGCGGCACATATCTCTTAGAAAAAATAGCTGAATATATCGAACAAAACAATCAGACAAAAAGCATTTAGTTGCTCTTGATACCAGATTGCAGAAAAATAAATTGTCAGGTAGGAAATATAATGTTATGATAGATTTGTAGCGATATGCTACAGGAAAGCAATCATTAGTTTGTTGATTACGTTTCTTGTCTTTCTTGACCGGAAGAACAAGAAAAATATATTCATATATTATAGAATCGGGAGAATCAAAATATGGCAGAAAGATTAGAATTTCGTGAAAAACTTGCAGGGATCCTTACCCTGTGTGAAAGCCAGAATAACATCACAGACAAAGCCACAGTCGAAGCTTACTTCGCAGAAGACAATTTATCAGCAGAACAGATGGAGCTTGTATTTGATTATCTTCTTTCCAAGAAAGTAATCGTAAAAGGCTACGTCAAAGCCGGTGGTTCGATCAAAAATGCAGAAAACACCGAAGAACCGATCCGATATACCCAGGAAGAACAGAATTATTTAAACCTTTACGAGCAGGATCTGAAAGGATTAAGAGATGGGGATCCATTAAAAGAACTCCTACCGGCAATCCTCACCATGGCAAAAGAGATGCACAGGGCAGATATCTACATCGGAGATCTCGTCCAGGAAGGCAACATGGGACTCATGCTCGCCATGGAAGACCATGCAGATGATACCGAAGCCCTTTTAAGCATGGCAAAAGAAAGCATGCAGGCACTTCTTGAATCTCAGGAAGAGACTAAAAAACAAGATAACCGCATGGTAGAAAAAGTCAACGACCTTGATGAACAGATCAAAAAACTTTCCGATGAACTCGGCCGAAAAGTCAGCGTAGACGAGCTGGAAGAATTCGCCGGCATCACCGAAGATGAGATCAGCAACATCTTAAAACTAGCCGGTGAAGAACTTCCCCCGGAAGAGAAGTAGAAATATACTGCAGAAAAAAATTATTTTACATAAATACATGTAGTTGATATTACACTATCGTCATACTTTAAAAGTACGAAAGGAATATCTGCAACCAACAAACTTCAACAGTCAACAGAACCCACAGCCCGAAGATGGCTGTGGGTTCTGTTTCTTATAAATCATTCCATTCTGTTTTGTCTTGAAAAACCAGAGGGAGAGGCTGCAATAATCTCGTCTGCTGACATTTTGCACTACGGAGATGAGACTCAAAAATTGTGGAAGCCATTGCTGACACAATTTTCGCCCTAAGAGGCTCATTGGAGTGGTCAGTGCAACGAAGCAGATGAGGTTATTGCAGCCTCTCCATCGTCCCTTCGCACAATCGAGTAAGCTGACGCCTACTCGATTGGTATACTTTGTACACCATCTCGCTTGACAGCTCGATGATGTACATTCGCCAAATTCAGTTCCTCGTGCAAGCATAAATCTGCACTTGGCTCATCGTATGCAAAAAAAATCTGCTTCCTTTTTCCTGAAAGCAGACTTCACCTACATCCTCTGCCACCGGAACTCTTTTCCGTATATATGGCAGCACAAAAATCTTGCTTTCATACTCAGTATGAAGCAAGATATCATTTCTTTGTGTATGTAAACGCGCTTTCATCGGAAGCAATTTACTCTCTTTCAGCAGGTCTCCTGGCTTATGGATCTTAACAAAGCTGCACCTTCTCACATTTTTATGCAATGGCTTGCCGCCGCTTTGCTCCTCATTTACAGTGACCGGATCGCTCAGGACTTTCACCTGATTCCCTTTTAAGCCGACCAGAAATTCTTCTGCCTAGCACTGAAAAAGTTTCTTTATTTATTCTTACTCACTATAACAGATATGTTTCTTCTTGACAAGAGTCATCTTTCCTGGTTTATTTCCCTATTTTTTCCAAACTCTCCATTAAAAATCCCGGAAGTTTTTGTTTCAAAATCGACACCTTAATGACTATATGTTTATCATAATTTCATGACCTACTTCATTTATATATAGAAAGCGAAGGGGATCGAAATGAGAAAAAAGTGCCAGTGAATGTATGGAAATACTCTGAAATAAGACAATGCAGCCGCCAGATCGACGACTGCATTGTCTTATACTCTTTTTCGTACAATTTTATTTTTTCGCTGCCTCAAAATTACGATGAAGTAATTCGTGGGTCTTTCCTTTCAGAAGTTCATCATATAATGACAGGATCAGCGGATTCTCATTCGACTTCTTAATCTGCGTATTGATATCGGTATCATACAGGCCTTTGCTTCTGGCTATCCTGCTTCTCGGACCTGCCGGGACTGGCTGTCCGCCACCCATGATACATCCGCGCCTGCATGCCATAACCTCAACAAAGTCGTAATGTACCTCGCCCTTCTGGATCTTCTTCATCAGCGCATCTGCATTTCCAAGTCCACTGACAACAGCTGCATGGATAGTACGTCCGTTGTAATCAAACTCTACTTCTTTCAGTCCTTCTTCTCCACGAACTCCACTGAATTTGATCTTATCCATTTCCACACGGTTATGTCCTTCACGAAGGCGCCTGAGTACGGCTTCTGTCACACCACCGGTTACTCCGAAAATCACACCTGCACCAGATCCGATACCAAACGGCATATCGGATGCTTCGATCTCCAGATTTTCAAAGCGGATACCGGATTTCCGGATCATTGTAATCAGCTCTGTTGTAGTCAGTACATAATCAATATCCTGTTTTCCATTCGTGGAAGATTCCGGTCTTAAAATCTCTTCTTTCTTTGCAGTACACGGCATGATCGATACAGAAACGATTCTCTTTCCACCATTCTTTTCCGGATCCTTATAGTATTCACGGATCACAGCACCAAACATCTGCTGCGGTGAACGGCAGGTTGACAGATTTTTTGCCAGATCCGGATAACGGTTCTCACAGAATTTTACCCATGCCGGACAGCAGGATGTAAATAATGGGAGATTTTCTCCGGATGCAAGTCGTTCAAGAAGCTCTTCAGATTCCTCGATCACCGTAAGGTCTGCACCATAAGAAGTATCATAAACTTCATCAAATCCAAGGCGGTGCAACACATTGACGAGTTTTCCCATCACATTTTCCCCTCTTGGAAGGCCGAACTGATCGCCGACTGCGACCCGGACTGCCGGTGCGATCTGTGCGATCACCTTTGTATTCTTATCTGCAAGAAAATCCCAGATCACTTCGATATTGGTATTGATACTGATCGCACCTGTAGGACAGACAACCCTGCACTGTCCACAGTTTACGCAGTCTGTCTCTGCAATCTTTTTGTTAAATGCCGGTGTTACCAGAGCCTTTGTTCCCCGGTATGCAAAATCAATCGCATTAACAGACTGTACATTGTCGCACATACGGACACAGTCACCACAGAGAATACATTTATTCGGGTCACGCACGATTGACGGTGAACTGAAATCCAGTGGATACTGTTCTTTTGTATTTTCAAATCGGACGGTTGTGACGCCCATACGGTGTGCCAGCGCCTGAAGCTGACATTCTCCACTCTTGATACAGGTTGTACAGTCTCTGCAATGTGCAGCAAGTAAAAGCTCCAGAATCATCTTACGATATTTCATAAGACGCGGAGTATTCGTGTAAATGACCATCCCATCTCTTGGCGGTTCTGAACAGGATGCAAACGTCTTTCCTCTCTCATCTTCTACGGTACACAAACGACAGGCTCCATACACAGACAGTTCTGAATGGTAGCAGAGTGTCGGTATATCTATATCTGCATTACGGATGACAGAAAGTACATTCGGCTCATCTGTAAACTCTACCTTCCTTCCATCTATTGTCATATATCCCATGACTCATTCCTCCTATTTCTCGATATGAATTGCTTTAAACGGACACTGTTCCATGCAGGCTCCGCACTTGATACATTTCTCCTGATTGATATGATAAGGAGATTTCAGCACGCCTTCAATTGCACCTGCCGGACAGTTTCTTGCACACTTCGAGCAGCCCTTGCATATCTCCGGATCGATCTGGAATTTACGCAGATTTGAACAGACACCTGTCCGACAGCGTTTCTCGTTGATATGTTCCAGATATTCCTCTTCAAATGCATTCATGGTACTGATAATCGGTTTCGGTGCGCTCTTTCCAAGTCCGCAAAGCGCCGTACTCTCAATCATATCTGCCAGTTCACGAAGCTCGTCCATATCGGACGGTTTTCCGTTTCCTGCTACAATACGCTCCAGGATTTCAAGCATTCTCTTTGTACCTTCACGGCAAGGAACACATTTTCCACAGCTTTCTCTCTGTGTAAAACTCATGAAGAATCTGGCAACCTCTACCATACAGGTATCCTCGTCCATGATAACCAGACCGCCCGAACCGATCATTGCCCCGATCTTCGCCAGTGAATCAAAGTCCATCTTACTGTCCAGCTGATCCTCGGTCAGACATCCACCGGAGGGACCGCCGATCTGTACGGCCTTAAATTCTCCGTCCCCCTTAATTCCGCCGCCGATGTCATAAATAACTTCGCGCAATGTAATTCCCATTGGTACTTCGATCAGTCCTGTATTTCTTACATTACCGGTCAGTGCAAATGCTTTCGTTCCGGGACTCTCTGGTGTACCGATTCCTTTGAACCAGTCTGCACCATTTGTTACGATCATCGGAACATTGGCATAGGTTTCTACGTTATTAAGAACAGTTGGTCTTGCCCATAATCCCTGCTCTACTGTACGTGGCGGTTTTACTCTCGGCATTCCACGTTTTCCTTCAATGGATGCCGTCAGTGCGCTGCCTTCTCCACAGACGAATGCACCTGCACCACGGTTGATATGTAAATGGAAACTGAAATTGGTTCCAAGAATGTTGTCTCCTAAAAGTCCGATTGCCTCTGCCTGGCTGATCGCTGTCTTCAGTCTTTCAATCGCAAGCGGATATTCTGCACGTACATAGATATAGCCTTCCTGTGCCTGTACTGCATATGCTGCGATCATCATGCCCTCGATCATACGGTGCGGATCACCTTCCATGATACTTCGATCCATAAATGCACCCGGATCACCTTCATCACCATTGCAGACCACATAGCGGATCTTTTCTTTCTGGGAAGCAACCTGCTGCCACTTTCTGCCGGTGCGGAATCCAGCACCTCCACGTCCACGCAGATTCGAATCATAGATTGTCTGGATCACTGCTTCCGGTGTCATCTCAAAGAGTGCCTTTTCGATTCCGGCATAAGCACCGACTGCAAGTGCACCCCCAATATGCTCTGCGTCGATATGTCCGCAATTCTTCAGTACCAGTCTGGTCTGCTTTGCGTAGAACGGAATCTCTTCCTGTGACGGATAGGTCACTCCATCCATCTTGTAGAGAAGTCGCTCTACCGGTCTGCCGCCCAGGATTGTTTCGTTATAAATCTCTTCGCAGTCTTCCAGTTTTACTTTAATATATAAATAATTATATGGCTCAATTCTTACCAGAGGTCCCATCTCGCAGAAGCCATGACATCCACTCTTCATAACCTTTGTATGTGCGATTTCTTCCCCGATCTTTACTTCTACCCCTGTATGATCTTTTGTCAGTTCTTTTAACTTTTCATAAATCTTGCCTGATCCACTTGCCAGACATCCGGTTCCCCCGCAAACCAGTACTCTGCAGTCAGCCGATTGTTTTTTCTGACATTCAATACGATATTCCTTCAGTTCCGTTCTGTTTTCAATTTTCATTTTCTTCACCTCTCAGTTCTTCAAGAAGTTTGATTACCTTCTCCGGTGACATCTTCGGATGTACTTCATCATTAACTGTGATCGCAGGTGCAAGTCCACAGGCTCCAAGACAGGATACAGTCTCTACTGTAAAAAGCATATCGTCTGATGTATGCTTGTGCTCATTTAACCCCAGCTCTTTATACAGCGCTTCCAGGATAGGAATGGATTTACGCACATGACAGGCTGTTCCGTCACAGACCTTGATCACATACTTTCCTTTCGGTTCAAATGAAAAATTCTCATAAAAGCTTGCCACACTGTACGCTTTTGCCTCTGTAATCCCGATCTGTTTTGCTACATAGGTAAGCAGTTCCGGTGGAAGATAACGGTATTCCTCCTGAATATCCTGAATGATCGGTATCAATGAGCGTTCCTCCCTTGTATGCATGGCAATGATCTCATCCGTTTTCTGATAATAAGATGCATCTAACATTCCATTTCCTCCTTCGTCATATTGTACATTTCCTTCTTATTATTCTATTATTTTTATGACATTATAACATATATCTATAGTTTTCGTTTATACGTTTCATATATGATAGCTATATATTTTCCAATATATAATAATACAAGAATCAAAAGTATTAGTATTTATGAATAGACGGATAAATGTGTACCCAGCTCATCAAATACACAAAAAGAGCAGAATGGATATATCTTGGTCCGATATATCATTCTGCTCTCATTTACATCATTTCACGGATTGTTTCTTTTAAATGCCCAATAAATTCTCTTTCGTACAATTTTTTCTGATAACCCTTTTTGTAGATCAGCACATCCCGGATCATCTGTCTGGAAAATCCGGCATGCTTCTGCACCAGATTGTAGTTTTTCCTTAATTTTTCCGGTACTGGCGATACCCACATATAACTGTTTTTTACTTCCCGCAAAATATCAAACTGGCTTCCCCTTTCAAAAATATAAATTTTATTATGTGGATGAAGCGACTCTCCATTCTCACTCAGCTCGGTGTATTCTCCGGTCGGAAGTTTCCAGTCCCCATGCAGGATTTCCACACCATCTTCCAGTTCTTCTCTTGTCTTTAACTCCCTCTTTGCAAGATCTCCATCCGCAGAAGTTAAGATCACATACGGAAGCTCTGCCAGAAGTTCTGCATCCAGCCCTTTCAGATCAAGAAGCGACTGAAAATAAGGTTCATTCTCGCACAGATACCGGATGATTCCCATGGAATACCCGTTCTGCAACACATTTTCAATGGCATGCATAGAACTGCTTTCCTGAAATTCTGCTTTGATCGCCGTTTCCTTGCTCTGCATTCCGATAAACTCTGCAAATGCACTGGAAATGTAACTTGCCCTCGGAACAGTAATCTTAAATGAGAGATTTTCTTTCCCCAGATCACTGCAGTCCCTTTTCATTTCCTCTATTTCGTAAATGATCCTTTTGGCATACTCCAGAAATTTCTGTCCTTCTCTGGTCGCCTTAACTCCCTTTGACGACCGCTCAAAGATAGAAATTCCAAATTCCCGCTCCAGATGCTTGATCGCTTTACTAAGATTTGGCTGCGCCACATAAAGTTCCTTCGCCGCCTTTGAGATTGACCCACTCTTATCGATTTCAACTACATAATGCAAATCTGTCAGATTCATCTTCCCCATCTGCCTTTCTGATCTCTGACTTTATCTCCCCACAACTATTTTCTGAACTTTTATTACAGATTCTTTTCCAGCCATTTACAGACTTCTGAAAATGTTCTCCCTGTTTCTTTTGGTCTTCCTACCGCAACAAGAACTGCCCCTGTTTCCTTTGCTGCCTGTACCTTTTCTCCAAAGCCTCCGGCTTTTCCCGATTCTTTGGTCACAAAGTATTTCGCGCCTGTCTGATGGATCGTAGCCACGTTCATCTCCTTTGAAAATGGTCCCTGCATTGCAATGAGATGCTTTCCTTCAAAACCAAGCGCGACCGACTCCATAACCGCCTGCTCCGTAGAGAGGACTCTCGCAAAGCAGCGCTCTTTATACTCCGTAAGCTTTGTATATTTTATCAGTTCCTTGCTTCCGGTGGTAATCAGAATCTTTCCTTCTGTATTTTGCAGATATTCCACCGCATCTTCAACCGACTGCGCCCAGATCACCCTATCCGCTTCATCCGGCACTGCTTCCATCTTCTCCCGCAGGCAACGCAGATACTGCACACCGGAGATTTCGCAGGCCCTCCTTATCTCCCCAGTCACGATCTGTGCGAATGGATGAGTTGCATCGATCACCAGATCGATCTGCTTTTCCTTTATCATCTCTGCCATCTGCTTCTGATCCATACGCCCAAAAAAGACTTCCGCATTCTCATGCTCTCCGGTACATTCTTTTCCATATTCGGTTGCGGCACTGACATAAACTTTTACATTTCTTCCATCCAGAAATTCCGTAATCCGCCTTCCCTCTGTTGTCCCTGAAAATATTAAAATCCGCTTCATATTCTGATCCTTACCTTCTTTTCTGCCACTGCTATTGTCACCCGGTTCATGCACTGCTTCGGCATCAGAAGCCTGCCATCCTCTCCGGCTGCAAGGATCGCCGCCCGCTCACAGACATTGTCCACACCTGTGACCTTCCGGACAAACTCCGAATGGGAGCTGACACATTTAACCTTTCCCAACTCTTCTGCCGAAAACGTGTAAAATGGAAGCTTCCACTTTGCCGCATAAGAAAGTAATCCCGCTTCTTCTTTTTTCAAATCAATACTGTCGATCTCACTGACTTCCTTTTCTGTAAATCCAAGGATCTTTTTGACCTCATTGACCGCACTTTGGATCTCTTCTTCGGAAATCCCTTTGCGACATCCGATTCCCAGCACCAGGTTCTTCGGCAAAAGATCCAGAATCGTTTCTTCTTCCCGCCTTTCGCCACTTCTTTCTGCAATCCGGATTCCATATGGATAGTTTCTAAGAAGCTCTTCTGTTTCACATAGCTTTAATTCTTCCGGAAGCTTTCCTTCTACTGGAAATACACTGTAAAATCCAATCTTTTTCCCATCCAGAACCACAGCTGAGATCTCCTTTGCCTTTTTCCGGTCTGTCAGTACCAGACCATTGCTTTTTGCAAATACATCTACCGCAAACTTTTGTTCCACATCCGTTGCTGTAGTAAATACTGCCTGCGCATCTATTTTCTCCGCGATTTCCTTTGCAAGCTCTACAGCTCCGCCCACATGTCCCGACAGGAGCGGAATCACATAGCTTCCTTTTTCATCCATCACCAGAACCGGCGAATCGGTAAATTTGTCCTTCACATGAGGGGCGATCATCCGCACTGCGATTCCTGCCGCCCCGATAAAAAACAAAGCCTTCTCTCCCCAGAGGCTGCCTATCCAGCTTTTCTTATCTTCCGGAAAAGCATGAAATCCGTATAATCTGCAAAACCGTGTCAAAGTATACACTTTGACACGGTATCCGCTTTGTATGAAATTCTCTCTGACTTTACAGGCCATCTGACAGCCTGCATCTGTAAAACTCAAGATTACAATTTCCATAAACTTTAGTATTTCTCCATCTGCTCCACGTTCAGTACAAAAATCGTACTTCCGCCTACCTGCACATTGATCGGAACGGACGGTGCTGCGCTCATGCTGCTCTGTCCTGAGATCAATGCCGGGTTTGCATAAGTGATCGTCTTTCTTTCGCCAGAATTCTTCTTGATGATCTTCAGTGCCTCTGCTACCTTCTCATCATCCACTACAACCATGATCGTGGTGCTCTTTTTCTTCAAAAATCCACCGGTTGTAGCCAGCTTTGTTACCATGTATCCGGCAATATTCAGTTCCTCTATCGTCTCCAGTTCATCATCCTTATGCAGGATCGCCATAATCATCTTCATACAAAAACCCTCCTGTCTTATCTGGCTTTTGATACCAGATCCCTTTTTCTTTTATTTTACCGCATTTACCTGGAAAGGTAAACGAAAATGTTGCATTTTAAAAGATTAGTTGAAATCCAAAACGAACTTTAACTTTGTGCATTACCTGTTACAATAATCTTCTTCAATCCTGCCATCCAGTATCCGGATCACCCGGTGTGCCTGACTGGCAATCTCTTCATCATGTGTGATGATAATAACCGTTCTGCCTGACCTGTGCAGTTCTTTCAGGATTTCCATGATCTCCTGTGTTGATTTCGTATCCAGATTGCCGGTCGGCTCATCGGCAAGAATGATCGGCGGTTTTGCGGCAACCGCGCTTGCCACCGCAACTCTCTGCTGCTGTCCTCCGGACATTTCATTCGGCTTATGCTTCATCCGGTCTTCCAGACCGACACTTTTCAGGGCTTCCATCGCAAGTTGCTTCCTCTCATTTTTTGACACCCCGCGGTATACCAGCGGAAGCTCTACGTTTTCAACTGCATCCAGATTACTGATCAGGTTGAATCCCTGGAAAATGAAACCGATCTCTTTATTCCGCACATCTGCAAGCTGATTATCTGTCATACTCGCCACATCCTGCCCGTCCAGAACATACTTGCCGGAAGTCGGTGTATCCAGACAACCGAGCATATTCATCAGCGTTGATTTTCCCGAGCCTGAATGTCCCACAATCGCAACCAGGTCTCCTTTTTCGATATCCAGATCGATCCCGTCAAGTGCACGGACTTCATTCTCACCCGGATTGTAGATTTTCTTCATATTTTCTATATGAATCAATGCCCCCATAAATGTTCTCCTTTTCTTTTCGCTCTACTTTACGTTCCTGTTTTCAATATACCTTATTTTGAATCCAATCACAATGCTATCCTCCTGGCATCATGAATTCTTAAGAATTTCCATTGAAAACATCTTTAAATTTCCTTCTTTATAAAAAATATCAATTATACATCTCGTTTAAAAACACTTATGATAAAACTATCATTTATAAAAAGGAGATCTGAAAATGACCAATTTAAAATTACCGGAAGATTTTGAAACCTATCCGGAAGCAAGAAAGAATGCTTTTCTGAAAATGAAAGAGCTGAAGGAGTCCGGGCGCAGAATTGTCGGAGTTTTCTGTACCTACACCCCATGGGAACTGATTGAAGCTGCAGACGCAGCTGCAGTTGTACTTTGCGGGATCGGAGATGACAATATCCCGATCGCAGAGACCAGACTGCCACAGAACCTTTGTCCTCTGATCAAGGCAAGCTACGGTGCCGCCCTCGCTGACCGCTGTCCATTCTTCTATTTTTCAGACATGGTACTCGCAGAGACAACCTGTGATGGAAAAAAGAAAATGTATGAACTGATGTCTGAGCTTAAGCACTGCCATATTATGCAGCTTCCACCAGGAAAAATAGGCCGCGGTGCGCTGGAATTCTGGAAACAGGAGGTAATCAGCGTCAAAGAAGATTTGGAGGATTTCTATCACATAAGGATCACAGATGAGCAGATCCGCAAAGCAATCCATCTTCGCAACCGGGAACGCAAGGCCGTCCTTGACTTCTTTGAGATTGGACGCTTAAAACCGACTCCGATTACCGGTTATGAGATCAACACGGTTATTTCCTCGAACGAATTCACGGTTGATCTGGAAGAAAAAATCAAATACCTGGAACACCGTACCGCTGAGCTTAAAGAGCTTTATGAAAAGGAATATAAAGGCAAACCATCCCGTCCGAGAGTTCTCATTACCGGATGTCCGACCACCGGCGTGATCGACAAAATTGTACGCCAGATTGAAGAACTCGGAGCAGATGTTGTCGGCTTTGAGAACTGTTGCGGTCCACGTGAGAAAAAAGATCCGATTGATGAGACAAAGGATCCAATCACTGCAATCGCCGAAAAATATCTTCGTGTAAACTGTTCGGTCATGAGTCCGAACCCGGGACGTCTCGAGGCGCTTGATGCCCAGATTGATGAATATCAGGTAGATGGTGTCGTTGAGGTCCTTCTGCAGGCATGTCATACCTTTGCCATTGAGTCCGATGCGATCCGCACCTTTGTCACCAAAGAAAAAGGACTTCCGTATATTGCAATCAATACAGACTATTCTTCTGGTGACCAGGCACAGATCAATACAAGACTCGGGGCATTTATCGAAATGCTCGGTTAAAAGAAAATCCGGTGATCTTTCCTTCGATCACCGGACTTCTTTTTTCTCTTTTTGGCAGAATCATTTAAGCTTCTTCTTTCCCTTCAACAAGGCTGTTCAGCTTCTTGTTAGCCAAGAAGATAAGTGCTGTAAATACTAACATAATGACTGTGATTCCAACAAATACAGGGAACACATCAAATTTTTCAATAAATGCCTGTACAAACGGGCTTAACTTGTTTGCGCCAAATGTAGAAATTGCGATAACCCCCATCAAAAGTGAGAGATATTTCTTCGGCGCATACTTACTTACAAATGCATTACGCAGCGGTGAGAAACACATCTCTCCGATTGTAATAACCGTTACAAACAGGAATGGCCAGAAAACGCTTGCTTTTACAGAAGCATCTGCGCCAACTCCGCGAACCAGTTCACAAACAACCATTACTCCAAACGCAAGTCCTACAAAAAGGAAGCCAAGTGCTACTTTCTTAAACATATTCATATCGCCCTGCGGACGCTCGGCAAGTTTCTTCCAGATGGCTGCCATCACACCACCAAGAACGACACACAAAAGTCCGTTCCATGTAGTAGTAACCCATGACGGCGGAATGTCAAAAGAGCCAATACTCATCTTCACATAATCGGTCATATAAATGACAAGCGCAAGATCCTGCTGATAGTAGAACAGCCAGAAGATAACAGAGAGTGCCGATACAAGAATGATCGCTATCATACGGTTTCTTTCCAATTTTGTAAGCGGCTGCTTGTCGTTCTTCCCATCTTCTTTCTTTTCGTTAGACCCGATCACATTTCCATTCTCATCCGTAAGATACTTGAATGGTTTCACACCCTGTCCCTGAAGGTTTTTCCAGTTCAGCACAAACCATGCCAGACCAACGATGCACCAGATCGATGCCACAAAGAAGCACTGACGGAATCCAAGCACATCGCCTTTTTTAAATAAGTGGAGATACAAAAATCCGGTAAGCAGTGAACCTACGAAAGCCCCAACATTTACATAAGAATACTGAATGGAAAATGCAGCATCCAGAAGCTCTTTGTTCTGATATTGTCTTTAAGTTTCCTTTGAAAAGACCGGTTCCAATCGATACAAGAATGATCATCAGATTGACCATTCCCGGACCTGTTGCCTTCCAGCCTACCAGATATCCGATTGCCATGATAATATATCCCAGAGAGATCGCATATCTCGCTCCCAGCCATCTGTCAGAGATAATTCCTCCGATCAGCGGTGCCATATAGGTGTACGCTGTCAGATTCGCTGCCATGACTGCCGCATCTGTTCGCTCAATACCAAGACCACCCTGTAAAGTTGCAGTGATCAGGAATAGAAGCAAGATTGGCTTTGCTCCATAAAATGCCAGGCGTTCAAACATAAATGTGATACAACAGGCATAAAAGCCTTTTGGATGTTTTTCATTAGTCTGTGCTTTTCCCATTACTTTTTATTTCCTTTCTGTTTTGGCGACTGTCGACAATCGTCATCCTTTATAAGTAATATAGCATAACTTCACCACTTTTTCAATACAGCTCATGTCTTACACTCTTTTTTTGTTATAATTCAACAAAACACAGCAAAAAAAGATGTGGAATATTACTATCCACATCTCTTCATTATTAATATTTATCCATTTACTACTATCTAAAGACTGTAACCTCTCTCTGTATCCTAGACAAGAAAATCAAATGAAAATCCGGAATCCTCTTCCGACAATCCCTGCTCTTTCAAAAGCCTTCGGATCGTTCTCATGTAATGTTCGGAAAGAACGTGACAGATTTTCTCCTTGTTCTTTTCCCTGCAGGCATCCACCAGTTCTTTATGAATCGGATACTGTCTTTCTAACACACGCTTTTTATCCGTGCTCAGGCTGAAGCCCGTAACAATATTTCCATAATTCAGCTCTTTCCATGCTTTATAGAGCCTTGTCATACCAGTCATCTCTACAAGCAGTCCATGCATCTGGTTATCATAGACAAAAACCTGGTCAAACTGCTCTTCATCCAGTTTTTTCATTTTTTCCAGCACTTCTTCCATCCGGCAAATGGTATCCTCCGGAACGTTTCCTCCCATCAGCTTCACTGCCATGGTTTCGTAATTCGCCCGCATAAGGTAAATTTCAAATGATTCTTCCAGTGTAATTTCTTTTACAGAGCATCCTGCATTTCTTACATATTCTATAAGTCCTTCATTTTCCAGCTGTCTAAGTGCCTCACGAATCGGAGCCCTGCTTGTCTTAAATTCCTTTGCCAGATCCTGTTCCACAATCTTCTGTCCCGGCTCCAGCTCCTGGTAAATGATCCTCTTCCGGATAATATCTGCAATATTTTCTCTTAGTGTTCGATATATTAATTCTGCCATTCCTTTTACCCAACCTTGTTACTCATTCTCTGCCATTTCGGTGATCTGACACCATAATTATTATAACAGGACAGTTTCTTTCCTGTCTATAAAAAAATTAGAATGCACTCTGAATTTTATTTTTCTATCGTTCCTCGAAATACGCCTTCTTCCAGATTCGGAAAAACTTGCAGAGAGTTCTTCCGGAACTCTCTGCAAATACTTCTTTATGCAATTTCAAACAAACCATCGCCTGCTGCCTTGATATGACAGCTGTAAAATTCTTTGGATGCCTCGATCAGATAACCGGTATCCTTTACACCGGAAGTCTCATAAGCCGAATGCATTGCGAGCTGCGGAAGTCCGATATCCACGGTATTCATGGATACCTGCGCCATTGCAATATTTCCCAGTGTACTTCCACCTGCCGCATCCGAACGGTTGGCAAAAAACTGCACCGGTACACCTGCCTTTTCACAGATTGCCTTGAAAATCGCAATACTTACTGCATCACTGGTATATTTCTGACCGGCATGAGATTTGATCACGATTCCTTCGTTCATATAGTTACAGTTATTTACATCCGTCTTCTGCTGATAATTCGGGTGTACTGCATGTGCATTATCACAGCTCAGCATAAAACTTCCGGCAACTGCACGATAGAAATCTTCCTCATCCTTTCCCAGTGCCTTGTTGATCCGCCAAAGCACATCCGACAACAGTGTCGATGCTGCTCCCTGCTTGGTTCCTGATCCAACCTCTTCATTGTCAAAGCAGGCAAAAACATTGATATTCTTTGCATTTTCTCCTGCAAGGAAACCATTCAGCGACGCAAACGCACACTGCAGATCATCCAGCTGTGGACAGGATAAGAATTCATTCTCTCTTCCCCATACAGATGGCTCCATCCGGTTATACAGGAACAGATCCATACCATAAATCTTCTCTTCTTCTACGCCAATCTCTTCTGCGATCAGTTTTTTCATCTCACCCGGTTCTTTTGCCGATCCAGCAAAAACCGGAAGCATGTCTACCTGTTTGTTGATCGCACGGCCTTCATTGACTGCGCGGTCCATATGGATTGCAAGACTTGGAATCATCAGAAGATCTCTTTCTACCTTGACCAGTCTGGTCTCCATTCCACTGTCCGTCTTTACAATTACGCGCCCTGCTACCGATAACGGACGGTCAAACCAGGTAGAGCAGATCATTCCGCCATAGCCTTCTGTATTCAGAACCGTGTATTTTTTCTTCACCTCAATCTCTGCATTCTCTTTGATCTTAAAGGTCGGTGAGTCACTGTGGGACGCAGTTACATGAAAGCTGTACTCATCCAGTTGGTTTCCGACTTTAAATGCAAGAATGCTGGAATGGTTGCGGGTCACATAATATTTTCCGCCTTTTTCTATTTTCCATTTTTCCGATTCTTTCAGCTCCTGAAATCCTTCTTTTGTAAGAATATCCCGGATTGATTTTACTGCATGAAAAGCAGTCGGCGAGTTCTTTATAAATGATGTGAGTTCTTTAATTGTCTGGTTCTCCATAATGTTCCTCCTGGCATTTCAGCCCCTTTATTTTCCAGATTCTTTTGCACGTTCACACTCGGCAAGCTTCAGCATGATAATTCCAAGTGCAGTCAGCACTACCGGTGTGATCACATTCATTGCAAAGGTAAATGGATTTTTGTTATACATTCCCATTATACAACAGATCAGTGTCACAAAAAACACCATCCTCCAAAAAAGTATGCGATCTTCTGATTTTTCACAAAACGGTATTCTGCCGGAATCCGGTCAATACATTTCCTTTAATTCTACTAAATTCCCCTTTATTCTGCAAACTGTCTAATGATGTCTTTTACAATAAGGACTGCTTTATCCATTCCTTCTACCGTGATATGCTCAAATACGCCATGGAATGCATGTCCGCCCGTTCCAAGATTCGGACACGGAAGTCCTTTGAAGCTGAGTCTTGCACCGTCTGTTCCCCCACGGACCGGTGACACGATTGGTGTAATACCTGCATGCTCAATCGCTGCTTTTGCGTAATCGATCAGCTGCATGCACGGTTCAATCTTTTCGCGCATGTTGTAATAAGATTCTACAATCTCAACTTTCACTTTTCCTTCGCCGTACTTTTTATTCATCTCTTCTGCGATATCACGAAGTTTCTGTGCTCTTGCGTCAAAAGATCTGCGATCAAAATCACGGATAAAGTATTTCATCTTAGTCGTTGTCACATTTCCCTGCACGCTGACCAGATGATAGAATCCTTCATATCCTTCGGTTGTCTCCGGTCTTTCATTTACCGGAAGCATCTGGTGGATCTCGGTTGCAATGGTCTGTGAATTAACCATCACGTCTTTTGCTGATCCCGTATGTACGCTGACACCGTGAATGGTGATAAATGCAGTCGATGCATTGAAATTCTCGAACTGAATCTCGCCTTCCTCATCACCGTCCAAAGTGTAAGCATAGTCAGCACCAAAACCTTCCACATCAAAATGCTTTGCTCCTCTTGCAATCTCTTCATCCGGTGTAAATCCGATGCAGATCTTTCCATGCGGAAGTCCTTCTTTGATGATCTCTTCTGCCACGGTAAGAATCTCTGCGATTCCCGCCTTGTCATCTGCCCCAAGAAGTGTGGTTCCGTCAGTTGTGATCAGAGTTCTGCCCTTTAATTCTGCAAGGTACGGGAACTCATCTACTTTCAGAATATCTCCGGAACCTTTCAGGACAACGTCCTTCCCGTCATAATTCTCAATGATCTGTGGCTTTATATTTTCCCCTGATGCATCTGCCACAGTGTCCATATGCGCAACCAGACCAAGCGACGGCTTGTCTTCGCATCCATGAGTTGCAGGGATGTGTCCATATACATATCCCTTGTCGTCCACTCTTGCATCTGCGATTCCAAGACCTTTCATCTCTTCTACAAGCATTCTTGCCAGTACCAGCTCTCTGTCTGCTGACGGGACAGTATCGCTTGTCTCATCACTGGTTGTCCATACCGGAACGTAGTTTAAAAATCTTTCGTAAGCTCTCATATTGTTAGGTTCTCCTTTGCTTTTCTTAGTTTCATTTTATTACATAAATTGTCGGATGTACATTGGCGAATGTCGACAATTTATGGGGTTTTATTTTGTTTAATATTTTCGCCAAAATAAAAGTTTTTCACTTTTTCAGGTGTTGTATGTTTTCATTTGTGATAGTTTTTCGGTTCTACTTTTTCTTAATATTGTAGATTTTTCTACAGCATAAGTTCGTGGTAAACTTCGCCGTATAGGTTTTTCCATTTGGCGAGACCGTCTTCCAGGATCATGTAGCTGTGGGCGCTGTTTTCTTTTGGGATGGAAACGGAGCCTGGATTTAAGTAGAGGTTCTCGTTTCCGAATGGTTCCCAGGCCGGTACGTGGGTGTGACCGTGTAGGAGAATATCGCCTGGCTGCATTGGGATTGGGGTCATGACGTTATGATGGTGTCCATGGGTGGCGTAAATGATCCTGTTGCCGCACGGGATCACTGCATAATCTGCCATGATCGGAAAATCCAGTACCATCTGGTCTACCTCTGTGTCACAGTTTCCGCGTACACAGAATAATTTCTCTTTGACTTCATTTAACATTTTGATTACCTTTTTGGGTTCGTATTCCAGCGGAAGATCATTTCTTGGTCCATGATACAGGATGTCGCCCAGAAGTAACAGTCTGTCCGGACATTCTTTTTTCATCGCATCCAGCATTTCCAGACAATAATATGCGGATCCGTGAATATCTGATGCAATCATTAGTTTCATAACGTTCGTCTCCTTTTCTTCTATCTTTTTGGTAAATATTTCTGTTTCTGTAAATCTTTCATAATTATAAATAGGGGGATTGCGTAGCAATGGAAATGGAGCAATCTGGTATCATCATAAATATTCTGCCGTAACAGATTTTTCACTCATTTTCATCTCAGACGGTGTACCGGCAAACAGCAGTCTTCCTCCGGCATCTCCTCCTTCTGGTCCTAATTCTACCACATAATCAGCGGATTTGATAAATTCTATGTTATGTTCGATAACAAAAATGGAATTTCCTTCATCCACCATCTGGTTCAGAAGCTTTAACAGACTCCGGACATTCTTGATATGCAATCCGTTTGTCGGCTCATCAAGAATGAAAATACGGTCTTTACTTCCGAGATAGGAAGCAAACTTCATTCGCTGCAACTCTCCGCCGGATAAAGTAGAAAGTGCCTGATTCAGGTGCAGATAAGAAAGTCCTACTTTTTCCAGAGGCTCCAGCGCTTCGCTGATCTTTGTTCCCCTGAAGAATTCCCCTGCCTGTGCAACAGTCAGATCCATCACTTCCGCAATATTCTTTCCATCTACTTCGTATTGCAAAACTTCTTTTGAATACCGAAGTCCTTTACACACATCACAGGTCGTCTCGATGTCATCCATAAATGCCATATCCGATACGATCACTCCTTTTCCCTTACATGCCGGACACTTTCCTGCGCCGTTAAAAGAAAACAAAGATGCCTTCTGACCGCACCGCTTTGCAAATATTTTCCGGATTTCATCTGCGACTCCCAGATAGGTCGCTGGAGTGGATCTGAGACTTGCACCTGCAGCGCGCTGGCTTACAAACACCACATCCTCTCCCATACTGCGGTAAAAGCTTTCCATCAGAGAACTTTTTCCAGATCCGGCAACACCAGCGATCACAACCAGATTTCCTATTGGAAATTCGATGGTAATGTCCTTCAGATTGTGAAGATGGATATGCTCCATCCGCCATATTCCTTTCGCTTCCCTTGCCTTTGCTTTTAGAGAAGTAGTAAGCCGCATCTCTTCTCCAGTCGGCGTATCACTCTTTAAAAGTTCCTTATAACTGCCTTCAAATAAAACTCTTCCACCGGCCATTCCCGGTTCCGGACCCATTTCCACAATGTGATCGGCCATCTCGATCATTTTCCGGTGATGCTCCACCAGAACAACCGTATTTCCACCATCTCTCAATTTTTCCAGTGCACGGCGCATCCGCTCAATATCATGATTATGAAGCCCTGCACTCGGTTCATCCAGAATATACAACAAATCAGAAAGCGAGGAATTCAGGCATTTTGCAATCTTGCATCTCTGAATCTCTCCACCAGATAAAGTAGATAACCCTCTGTCCAGAGACAGATATCCCAGTCCGATATCTATAAGTGCAGACAGTTTGGTATGCAGTGTATCCTGAATATCTTTTGCAAGCGGATCTTCTATTTGAGCAATCCACGCACGCAGCTCGGATAATGGAAGTTTTATTACATCAGCAATATTTTTCCCGTCAATTTTGCAGGACAACACCTTCTGATTCAATCTTGCCCCATTACACTCCGGACAAACTCCATGACTGGTGATCGGATCCAATAACTCCCTGTGAAGTTTTCCTTCTTCCGAATTTAGGACACTGCGGTACATCCGATGCACAAGGCCTTCGTATTTCGCAGTTTTCGGCCATCCTTCCGGTGGATTCTTAAGACGTATCTGCGGTGAATACAAAAACAGTTCCAATTCTTCTTCGGAATAGTCTTTAATCTTCTTATTCAGATCAAACAATCCACTGTTTGCATAGCGGATCCATCTCCACTGCCCCGGCTCAAATGCCACATAATGGATCACCCCGTCATCATTCAAACATTTATCAAAATCCACCAGCTTATGCACATCCAGATCTGTCACTTCTCCAAGTCCATTACACCGCAGGCAGCATCCCTGTGGATGATTGAATGAAAAGCTGTCCGAATAACCGACAAAAGGCTGTCCCACTCTGGAAAATAAAAGCCTCAGAAGGGTATAGGTATCCGTATAAGTTCCAACCGTCGACCGCTGATTCGGCGACGGCTTTTTCTGATTGATTACAATTGCTGCCGGTAGATTCTCAATCCGTTCTACATGCGGTCTTCCGTATTTGGGAAGATATTGCTGCACAAAACTCGGGAAAGTATCATTTAATTCCCTGCGTGACTGCGCCGCAAGAGTATCCAGAACCAGCGAAGATTTCCCAGAACCTGATACTCCGGTAAATACTGTGATCTGATGCTTTGGTATCCGGATGGATACATTTTTCAGGTTATTCTCCGTCGCATGGTGAACAATAATCTCATTTGTTTCCATATATTTATATTCCTCTGTTTTACTCTTTCTACAGTAATTTCTGTATTTCTTATTGTATCTTTATCAAAAAAGAAAGTAAATAGCAAGTTTTGGTTGACTTTAGTATGGTAGATTGATAATATAGTGACGTGACATTTTTTGAAATTATATGAGGAGAGATTATTATGAAAAAAATAACAGCACTTGCACTTACTTCAGCAATGGTATTATCCCTTGCAGCATGCGGAGGTTCATCTTCCGATACAAAAACTTCAGATGATTCAAAAAAAGCATCCAAAAGCGATGTAGAATACGTTCAGGACAAAGGAACCCTGGTAGTTGGAATCACCGATTTTGAGCCAATGGATTACAAAAATGATAAGGATGAATGGATTGGTTTTGATGCCGACATGGCAAAAGCATTTGCAAAAAGCCTTGGCGTAGATGCCGAATTTGTCGAGATCGACTGGGACAATAAAGTCATGGAGCTGGATGGAAAAACCATCGACTGCGTATGGAATGGTATGACACTTACTGATGAAGTAACCAGCGCAATGGCATGCACCTCCGCTTACTGTAACAATGCGCAGGTAGTGGTTGTTCCTTCTGATAAAGCAGACAAATATCAGGACAAAGACAGTCTGAAGGATCTTTCTTTTGCAGTTGAATCCGGAAGTGCCGGAGAAAAAGCTGTAAGCGGAGAAGGATATGACTACACTGCGGTTTCTTCACAGTCTGATGCCCTGATGGAAGTTGCAGCCGGAACCTCTGATGCTGCAGTCATCGACCTTCTGATGGCCGGTGCTATGGTCGGAAAAGGTACCGGATACGAAAATCTGACTCATACCGTTGAGCTTACTACCGAAAAATATGGTGTTGGATTCCGCAAAGGTTCTGACCTTGCAGACAAACTGAACGAATTCTTCAAGACAAGCTACAATGATGGTTCTATGAAGAAATGCGCTGAAACCTATGGGGTTCAGGATGCCATCATTGAGCAGAAATAATATTTAAGGCAGGAACTTTTTATGAATCTGATTATGAAACAAATGCCGGTCGTAGTGTCCGCACTGAATGTCGGCTTTTTACAAACTTTAAAATTATTTATTGTGACGCTGGTCGGCGCCCTTCCTCTCGGACTGGTCATTGCCTTTGGCTCCATGTCTCATTTTAAGCCTCTTAGCTGGCTTGCGAGACTGATCGTCTGGGTGATCCGTGGTACCCCGCTGATGATCCAGCTTCTGATCATCTACTATTTCCCCGGGCTGGTCTTACATAACCCGATCTGGGGTGGTGGTGAAACAGGACGATTCCTTGCAGCAGCCGTATCTTTTATCATCAATTACGCCTGTTATTTTTCAGAAATCTACCGCGGTGGAATCCAGGGTGTTCCGGAAGGTCAGAAAGAAGCCGGTCTTGTACTTGGCATGACAAAGCATCAGATCTTTTTCAAGATCACACTCCTTCAGATGATCAAACGCATCGTACCACCGATGTCAAATGAGATCATCACCCTGGTAAAAGATACTTCTCTTGCACGTATTATCGCGCTGCAGGAGATCATCTGGGCAGGACAGGCATTTATGAAAGGCTCACATGGCATCTCCGGTGCCATCTGGCCGCTGTTCTTTACCGCTGTTTATTATCTTATTTTCAATGGTATCCTGACCGTTCTTCTCGGACGCCTTGAAAAGAAACTGGAATATTTCAGATAAGGAGAATTCATATTTATGCCAATCTTAGAAGTAGAACATATCAGTAAATCTTTTAATAAGACTCCTGTCTTAAAAGACGTTGGATTTAACCTAGAAAAAGGACAGGCTGTTTCCATCATCGGATCTTCCGGAAGTGGAAAGACAACGCTTCTCCGCTGCCTGAACTTTCTGGAACATCCGGATAACGGAATTATCCGGGTAAATGGCGAAACACTTTTTGATGCCTCTGTCCCGGCAACCACTCAGGAATCCGTGATCCGTAAAAAACGACTGCATTTTGGTCTGGTGTTCCAGAACTTTAATCTGTTTCCGCAGTATACCGCTCTGGAAAATGTAATGCTTGCCAAAAAGCTTCTCGCCGCAGAGCAGCCGGATTTTAAAGAAAGAAAACGTGAAATTCTGACCGCCATCGAGGTACAGGCAAAGGTTCTTCTGACACAGATGGGGTTGGATAACCGGATGGACAATTATCCGCATCAGCTTTCCGGTGGACAATGCCAGCGAGTTGCTATTGCAAGGGCACTTGCCCTGCAACCGGACATCCTCTGTTTTGATGAGCCGACTTCTGCACTGGATCCGGAACTGACCGGAGAAGTATTAAAAGTTATCCGCGAGCTTGCCGACCAGAATACGACGATGATCATTGTAACCCATGAGATGGCATTTGCACGCGACGTTGCCGATCATGTGATCTTTATGGACGACGGACGCATCGTTGAACAGGGTGATCCGCGTCAGGTGTTTGAAAATCCAAGTGAAGAGAGAACAAAACAGTTTCTTTCGCGGTTTCATGAAGGATAAGCTGTTAGATGAAGAAGAGGACTTGTAAGGTTTTAGTCTTACAAGTCCTCTTGAAATTTTATCTATTACATTTTTCCATTTGTGGATAGCATTCTTTCGCAAACTTTTTGTTATCCCAATAGCATGGTTTTTGAGGTGTCTTATAAAGATCGCATTCACTACATCTGTTTATTGTCTTTTTGTCCTTTTCCTAACTTCACCTGCTTTCCCATTTTCATTGACTTTCCCTCTGCCGCACCTTATACTTAAAAGTAATGACTTAAGAAACGGGGGAAATATTCTATGTCAAAATATTCTGCAAAACTGATGACAGAAGGCTCCATCTGGAAGCGTATCGTTGCTTTTGCGATCCCGCTTTTCTGGGGAAACCTTTTTCAGCAGCTATATAACACCGCCGACTCTCTGATCGTTGGAAATTTTCTTGGAAGCTCTGCACTTGCCGCTGTCAGCTCTTCCGGTAATCTGATCTTTCTTATGGTCGGTCTTTTTAATGGAATCGCCATCGGATCCGGTGTCATCGTCGCCAAATATTACGGTGCCAGAGACATTCCGAATCTGCAGAAGTCCATCCATACAACCGTTGGCTTCGGACTGATCTGCGGCGTGATCCTTACCATTGTCGGTATCATTGCCGCACCACAGATCCTGGTGCTTATGGGAACACCGGAGGCGGTACTTCCAAACTCGATTACTTATTTCCGGATCTACTTTACCGGCTCACTTGCCTTTGTCATGTACAACTTCTTTGTCGGCATTCTGCAGTCCGTCGGTGACAGTACCCATCCTCTGATCTACTTAATCGTTTCTTCGGTAACGAATATCATTCTTGACCTTGTACTGATCGCAGGTCTTGGATTTGGAGTAGGTGCTGCCGCTTTTGCAACTGTCATTTCACAGTTTTTAAGTGCTATCCTCTGTATGGTGCAGCTGCTTCACAGTCCGGAGGAGTTTCGGCTTCATCTGAACCGGATCAATCTGGATTCCTATATGCTCCGCCAGATCATTTCTTATGGTCTGCCCGCAGGACTCCAGAACTCGATCATTTCTCTGGCAAATGTATTCGTCCAGGCAAATATCAACCAGTTTGGGGAAATGGCGGTTGCCGGATGTGGTTCTTATATGAAGATCCAGGGATTTGGATTCCTTCCGATCACCTGTTTTGCACTGGCACTTACTACTTTTATCAGTCAGAATCTGGGAGCAAAAGAATATGAGCGTGCTAAAAAGGGCGCTGTATTCGGTGTGATCTGTTCCCTTACGATCTCTGAGCTGCTCGGTATCTGCGTGCATTTTACCGCTCCACAGCTTCTATCTGCTTTCAGTTCCACCGCAGAGGTTATCCGCTACGGAACCATGCAGGCTCATACGGATACCTTTTTCTACTTCCTGCTTGCTTTTTCACACTGTATGGCAGGAATCATGCGCGGAGCCGGTAAATCCACAGTCCCGATGTATGTTATGCTGGTATGCTGGTGTCTGATCCGCGTTTCTTATATCGTGATCATTTTAAAATTCATCCCGTCCATTCAGATGATCTTCTGGGCTTACCCGATGACCTGGGCGCTCAGTTCCATTGCTTTTCTGATTTATTTTCTAAAGTCAGACTGGATACACGGACTGGAAAGATAAATTCCACAAATTTATACTTGACTCATCGTATACAAAAAACCATTACAGGATCTGATGAAATCACATCTCTCCTGCAATGGTTTTCTTTTATCCTAACCCACATACAGTTTCTCACTGCTGTATCCGTTTTATTTCCATTATTTATCCATTCATATTTCCGTTTCGTCAAGAATACGGAAATGTTTCCTGTCTACTTCGATCAGCCTGTCTTTCTGCATCTTCCCAAGCTCATTTGACATCGCGGACCTGTCTACATTCAGATAATCTGCAAGCTGCTGCCGGTTGAACGGGATGTCAAATTCTTTCTTCCCGTTTTCCATAGCCTGATAAGACAGATACGACAGCAGTCTTCCCCGGATTGATTTTGATGAAATATGAAAAATCCGTTTCGACAGACGGAGATTCTTCTCTGCGGAAAGCTTCAGTAGATTTTCAATTAACGTATGATGAAACACACACGAATTGGAACAGACTTTCAGTATCCTTCCCACATCAAGAAACAAAATTCTTGCCTCTTCTGCCGCAACTACATTGACCATCAGCTTCTGCCCCGGAATCGCTGCATATGTTTCTGCAAAAATCTCACCTCTTCCAGCCCGGTCCAGAATGCTGTGATTCCCCCAGATATCATCATTCTCAATGAACACGCTGCCGGCAAGAACCACGCCCATCGAAGTAACCTCATCCCCGGCATGGTAAATGATTTCATCTTTTTTATAAGTCTTTTCTACCGGATTCAGACAGTTCAGCATCTGTCTGGCGTCCTCCTTCGTGACGCCCCGGAAAATTGCTGCCTCCTCAAATATGCCCATTTTCTGCTACTCCTCAATTCTCAATGCATTTCTGTCCGCTTTTTAACCAAATCAAACAGCAAAACAAATTACGAATATCCACCTGACTTTATTTTCCAAAGTTATTTTTTCGTTTCTTTCTCTGATATATTCTGCTTAGCCCATCCTCTGTTTCCTTTTGCAATCTTGTTTTTATAGCCTTTTTCGTCTTAGTATGTGCCCGGATTGCTCCATTATTATATAATTCATACTTTTGACGATTACATCATCTTACTATATTTTTGCAAAATCGACAAAGCTGTACTGTTTATCTTTGCCAGATAAAACAACATTCTCTATAGACATTCATTCAATAAGATTTTTAAACTCAATCGTTTCCAACCTATACAAAAAACGGAGAACAAGATTTTTCAAAGTTGTACATGACTTGAACAATCCTGTTCTCCGGTTAATATCTTATGATTTCCTGCTCCCTGACATAACCTCACATTTGTCAGATTCTGCGTCTATTCTATAAACATCGCATCCCCAAAGCTGAAGAATCGATATCTCTCTTTAACTGCTTCTTCATATGCCGCAAGCACATGCTCTCTTCCGGCAAGCGCACTTACCAGCATGATCAGCGTTGACTCCGGTAAATGGAAGTTCGTGATCAGGCAGTCCAGTACCTTGAATTTATAGCCCGGATAGATGAAAATCTCTGTCCATCCACTGCACTCTTTTAACTTTCCGTTTTCATCAGCCGCAGATTCTACGGTCCGGCAACTTGTCGTTCCGACGCAGATCACCCGGTGTCCGCTCTCTTTTGCACGGTTGATCTTTTCTGCCTCAGATGCCTCGATCCGGTAGAATTCCGAATGCATATGGTGATCCAGAATATCATCCGCTTTTACCGGACGAAAAGTTCCAAGTCCGACATGAAGCGTTACATGCGCAATCTCCACACCTTCTGCTTTGATTTCTTCCAGAAGCTCCGGTGTAAAATGCAGTCCTGCCGTCGGAGCAGCCGCAGATCCGGAATGCTTTGCATACACGGTCTGGTAACGA
>ENA-OPCD01000325-OPCD01000325.1-human-gut-metagenome-genome-assembly--contig:-NODE-325-length-39350-cov-17.464741_pt1 | contig 39350 bp, 65 predicted proteins | sample MGYA00241560_ERZ501471 | MGnify/ENA primary metagenome ERZ501471 (study PRJEB25962, sample SAMEA2042578) | human gut metagenome | biome: human gut; feature: human-associated habitat; material: faeces...
CAATTCATCTCACTACCTTAGAGGTAGGAGACTTCTTGCTCAGTATGGTTAAAATCAATATCACTCCATAATAAGCCACATACTTCACCTATACGCATTCCTGTATATAGCATTAAATAAGTCATCATTACATAGGCAGGTCTATTTCCACATTTTGATATATTAGGATTTTCTAATGCACTTATTAGCTTTATTAAGTCATTCTTTTCAATATATAGATGAGATATATTTAATTCTTTCTTTTTTTGTTCTTTTTCAGCATTAGTTTCTGGTGGTAACTTTAATTTGTTGAAATAATTTATAGGAATAAGCTTCGTTTCTACAGCGTAATCTAAAGCCATTTTTATATTGACATATCTTTTTACTATAGTTGTTCTTTTTAAATTACATTCATTTACTAACCAATCTATAAATCTAGAACAATCTAAAGTACGTATATCTTTTAATTTCATATCACTACCAAAAAAAGCTAAATTACATAATAACATTGATTTTATATTTACTAATGTAGATGGCTTTATATAATTCTTTTTATGTTCTAGCCATACATTCAATAGAAAATCTTTTAATAAAATATCTTTAGATTTTATTGTGTTTAAAGTACCGTTATAATATTTCATTTGTAAATCAGCCAATGCTTGTTGTGCTTCTTTTTTTGTTTTGAAGCCACCACGCACAACTCTTTGCCGTTTTCCACAAGTACCTACTTCAATTGAACAGCACCATTTTACTGAATTTTTAGGTTTATATACTCTAGCCATAATATCACCTCAAAATTTAATATTATGCCTAGTTTTACATCATCAATTTTAGAGTAGTTCAAGCTATAAAAATTGTCAATAATTTTTCTAATTATGTGTTGACTTACCACTAAAAATTATATTAAAAACTAAAACAAGGGCAGATAAATTTATTTTATGTTGTAAAAATTGGCTTAATGTGAGTTGTTTTAAGTGTGTTTTATTTTATCCTGCTTATAATTTTATGTGTGAATTATAAAAATCGCTATGTAGCCATGTACGTTCGTTACAATAGATTTAGCATATTTTAACTATTTTTTTGCTTGTTTTTGGCTAAATTTTAGGCTAACAAATAAAAAAGACACTAATTCAATCAAATTAGTGTCTTTAAATTTAAATGCTAGTCATTTTGTGATGATAACATTTTAATAGCTAATTGTTTATCTTTTTTTACAACTTTTTTGACATACTCCCCATGCCTAAAGGCAGGGGATTCTTGGATACAAACGATACTTGCCTACTAAAATAGCAGGTCTTACTATATCTCTCCAAAGAAGGTTGATGCCCCAACCTTGTTTTTTAGCTAGCTTATATCCCCATAAATAAATTTAGGGGCTTTACGCTCGCATTTGGTAAGAAACGATGCTTAATAGTGAAATTATTATTAAAAATAAAAGATAATTCATAGTTATAACCCTAGTTTCTACTGAAAATATAAATATATTAGACAATATTAATTTCAATTAACAGTATCTAAAATTTGATATTCAAAAGATACAAGTTTGTCATAAGTTATTGATAAAATTTTTAATATAGCAAAATTATGGTACTTATTTTCTAATATTAAAATGTCACCAATTTTTAGTTTTCTTGTTCTGCTAGTGAAATCAAACATATCCATATTATCAATAGGTTGGATTTCTTTAATTTCAGAATTATATCCTATTGCAAGCAATTTATCACTATATGTGTAAATCACTTCGTTACTACAAGATGACCATTCTGTTTCAAATGCAAATTTGCCACTACCGATAGTATATACACCGCTATTTTGTAAATAATCGAAAGATACAACTCCTTTCATTGCTGCATTTTGATACATGGTTTTTCTTATAGCATTTAAAATATCAACATCATTGGCTTTTTCATCCATAAAGGGACTTTTTCCAAGAGGTGGCTTGAGTCGCTCATCTCGCCCATACAATTTAAATATTAACTTTCTCATATTTTTATCATACTCTAAAGTATTAGAAAAATCTATATATATTTTTGTTGATAAAAACATAGGAACTTTATTCGGGCTTGGGTTATTAACCACAACAGGTATTATATAATTCAAATTACCTTGTTTTAAAAATGGTGATGATAAAATCATTGTTTCGTAGCCTGCACCGCCTAGCATATTATTGGCTTTTTCTACGTATTTTTCAGAACAAATGCAAATAACCATATTAGCATTATTCAATCCATTGTTCATAAAAAATAATAAATCGTCACCGATATTTAAATCCCAAATATCACAAGTTACGTCAATACCTAAACAACGTAATTTCGTTGCAAAATTTAATACCCAATCACTATGTTCCTGATTATCTTGAGAATATGATATAAAGACTTTAGGTGGATGTTCCACGCTATCACTCCTTTATTATTATTAAAATTTTCTAGATATTAAATTATAAAAGTTATATTCCATATAAATAGCCTTAAAATGGAATAGGATCATCAGTATTAAGATTAAATGAATTTCTTGAGTTATCATTAATTTCATTTTGCTCATCTTTCCAATCAGATAAGATACCTCTTTCGAAAAATAATGTTTTTACTCCACAATATGGGCAAAATCTTGCATTTGCTGGTACGTTAACACCACATTCGTCTTCGTTAAGACATTTATTTATTACTGGTGAGCCACATATATGACAAAAAGCATATGCTTCATTATCAAAATCAATATCTTCGTTATCACAAGTTAAACATCTTGAAACTTGATTATTTTCATTAGTATCGTAATCAGTATATTTCATATTATTTATATCTCCTTTATATTTGAACTCAAGTTTATTACCACAAAATTTACAATACTTATCTTGTTTGTTACGACTTAAAAAAAAGTGATTACAACTGCTACAATATTTTGAATGTATAAATTTTGAAAATTGTGCATATAGACAAGTATCTTTACTGTAATCATGTGTTTTTGACCATTCTAACATACGATTAAGTATATTTTGAGAAGCTTCATGTGAAATTCCAAAAATAGAGTCAATAGATATCTTATCTCCTAAGCACTTATATATGTAATAAACTAAACTCATAGGTGCTAAAAGTTCTCTAGCAAATGTATTTGCTTCTAATTCATAAGCACTATATTCTTTTTCAGAAAGTCTATTTCGTGTTATTATGGCACGATCATTATTTATATGTCCTAAAATTAAATGACCAAATTCATGAGCTATTGTCCAACGAATACGTCCAGCATTATTTAGAAAATCATTATAAATAATAATAGCTTTTTCTTCTTCTTTTGAATAAAAACAACAACCGTCTTCACTATTAATAAATTCTATCATACCACTATAACTAAGATTATATTTTTTCATATACCATGAAAATGATTTTATACGTAATCTTGTATTATGTGTCTTATTATATACTTTTCTAAAAAAATCTAAATCTAGTGGAAATCCTTTAACTTTACTATCTTTTAAAAATTTCCTAGCAAGTATTTCAGCTTTCTTATAGTTAGGTTTAATCATCATCATCTTCTTCAAAAGCTTCTTGAAAAGATATTTTAAGCACTTTTAACATACGATTACGTTTTTCTTCATCAACATTGGTCATAGCTCGTTGAATTGCTCTAATTTGTGGGAAATCTTCATTATTTTTTTTTGTTGATTCTGGTAATTCATTATTTGAGTTATCATCTATTAAATTACTTACAGGTATTTGTAATATATTTGCTAATGCAACTAATCTATTTTTTTTCATATTAGCAATGTTGCCTGCTTCCCATCTCGAAACAGTGCTTTCACTCACACCAACAGCAGTAGCTATTTCTTTCATTGTTAATCCTAATTCAAGTCTACGTTGTTTTAAATTTGTTTTTGGCATATAAATTCACCTCTTTATAGTAAAATCTTTAGTTTAAATATACTATAAATCTTGCATTTTTGCAATATTTATAAAGATATACAAAAAAACTTGCGAAAACGCATTGACAATTTTTATAGTAAATGATATTATAATCTTGCGAAAACGCAATAAAGGAGTGGAAAACTTGCAAAAAAAACTTCTTATGTTAGAAATAAAAAATCACGGATTTACTTTAGAGGATTTTTCTAAAAAAATTGGGATTGATTATACTACTTTTTATAGAAAAATAAACGGTGTGAGTGATTTTACAAGAGGTGAAATACAATCTATTTGTAAAATATTGGATTTATCAAATGATAAATTATATAAGATTTTTTTTGCTTAAAAACTTGCGAAAACGCAAGAGGAGAAGGGGAATAAACATGAACGAATTACAAATTTTTAATAATGAAAAATATGGGGAAATCAGAACAGCAATTATAAATAATGAACCTTATTTTATGTTAGCTGATGTATGTAGAGTTTTAGAAATTAAAAACTCTTGGGACGCTAAAAATAGATTAAATAAACATGGGGTAGATACTACCGAGGTCATCGATAATTTAGGAAGAACACAGCAAGCAACCTTCATCAATGAAAGTAATCTTTACAAATTAGCATTTACTAGCAGAAAAAAAGAAGCCGAAGAATTTACGGAATGGGTAACCAGTGAAGTATTACCTTCAATCAGAAAGCATGGAATGTATATGACTAGTTCTGTTGCACAGCAGGCTATTAATAATCCAACAGAGTTTTTAGCAAGAGCTGTATTAGTAGCTAACCAAGAATTAGATAAATTAAAAATGGAAAATGCGGTCATGAAGCCTAAAGCTGATTACTTTGATGAATTAGTTGATAGAAATACATTAACTAATTTTAGAGATACAGCAAAAATGTTACACATTGGTCAAAAGTATTTTATAAATTGGCTTTTAGAAAGAAAGTTTGTTTATCGAAATATTAAAGGTAAATTACAGCCATATTCTCAGTTTATAGCAAATGATAGCAATGGTAAGGGTTATTTTGAAGTCAAAGAACAAAAAGCTAAAGATGATAGCTGGAGTGGTATTCAAACACTTATCACACCACGAGGACGTGAAGCGTTTAGATTATTATTATCACAAAAGTTAATAGCAGGATAAAAAGGTGATTAGATGTTAGAATCAGCAAAGAGTATGGAGAAGAACAAAAAGCTTTTACAGGAGTATACCGAAACTGCAAAGTTAAATTCTACGATTGCTCAAGCGTATATCTATGAATTACTTTTAAAACCTCATGGTATAACACTTGAAGAAGCAGAAAAACCTGTTAAACCTTTAACACCTAAAGAAGTACAAAAGGGATTAATAACAGGTAAAATACCAAAGAAATTGTTCATTCGATTATACCAGCGTATCAGAAAAAGGTGATTGTTATAAAAGGAGTTTATTATGGAGATTATTCAATATATTGGTTTAGGTATAGGAATGTTATTCCTTATTCCATTAATTTTCTTTGCCTTGTTATTAATAGTCTGTTGCATACCGTCTTTGATTTTACTCATAGCAAAATTTCTTAAACCGCTATTAATAATTGCAGCAATAACAGTATCTATATTGATTATTTTACAAGTTTTAGGATACTGAGGAGGCGATAGTATGAAATCATATGAGGAATTAGAAAAAGAAAATGCCGAACTCAAGCGGCAACTTGAAGAACGGCAAATTATATATGAACCTATTGCTAATGAAATTATAGAGATTTTTGCAAAATATAGAATCGAATTTGAGGAAGTTACAGGATTACTTGAATTGGTAAAGTTAAAATGTCAACATCAAAATTCCAGTAAGTTTTTGGAGTAAAAGAATGAAAGTTATTTACAATTTGGTAAAAAGATATTATAGCTACTTAAATCAACAGATAAACAGGTTTGATAGATTGACGATTTCTGCACTGTTATTAACAGTTGCAATAATTATTACAATCATTAATTTTATTTTAATCTTTTCAGGGCTTAAATAAGGCAATAATAGAAGCTATCGCGGAAACTAATGAAAAAATTAAAATTATTTTTTCTCGTAATTCAGATTGATGTTCTTTCAATAACTTATCGAATCTATTTTGACCATCTTCTGTTAAATAAAAAATATCATCATCAGAAAACTGATAATGTAAAGACTCTAAAAACTGAAATCTTCCCTTATCAGCTTCTAATCCGATATATTTTTCTAGTCCACCAATACAGCTTAAAGACATAAAACGAAAATCTTGTATAGATAAATATGGGAAATTTTGGTGTAATTCCTTATACGTATTATGTCCATTGCCAACAAGCCAGACTAATTTATCTAGTTCTTTTTCAGTCAATATAATCACCTCATTTCATGGTGATTATAACATAAATATATTTAACATAAGTGTGATTATGGTCAAACCCGCCTAGTTTTACATCATCATCAAATTTGGATGCGACCATTTTTCCAACGTTGGAAAAATCATAGGGGAGTGAGAATATGAAAGACTTAATAGTCGAACTTATGACTTTAAGGTCAAGACTTCAAGATGATATTGCTTTTAAAACAGAGTCTGTTGCTTGTATAGATAAAGCCATAGAAGAATTAAACAAGGTTGATGAAAAGCTTGGTGATGATTACAAAATGCTGGAAGTATCACAAGTAGCTCAATGGCTTTATACCAGCAATAGTTTTGTAATAGATAGTTTTAAGTCTAAAGGTATACCAATGGTTATAAAGTCCATTGAAAAAGATAGCCAAAAACCTAAATATCTTATACCGGTAAGTTCTTATAAGCAATATATAAAAGAGTGCCAATATAAAAAGGGCTAATATAGATTAGCCCTTAAAAATAAGATGATGTTTAGTATATAAACTTTATCTTTATTATAACACTTATCTGGTGCGTAGCAAATACCATAGCAGAGTTATTAACATAACAAAAAACAAAAATAAACGGCAAATCTAAAACGATAATCTTCTTAACAAATTTACTATGGCGGGGAGGTTGGCGAGCAGTCTGCTATGGTGCTTAGTACGCACCAGAAAACAGGAGGAAAACATGAAGGATATAAATACAATAAATATACCACTAAAAAGCGAATTTGATAGAGATATAAAAGCTCTAAAAAGACGTAGAAAAAAAAACAATATCTGCAAATATTCTTTAGTATTCGTGGCAGTTATTGGCGTTATCTTAACAGGTTTAATGTTGGCGGGGTGATAATATGTTTGCAAAGACAAAATACACTGATGGTAAATATGTTTATTATGTATCTGGCTTATTGGGTGATAACCAATATGCAATATGTAAAAAGCTTGTCGGGTCAAAAGCTTTGGGCAATCACATATACAAAATCAAAACTAATAAGGTTGTTGACACATTTGAAAAAGCACAGGATTTTTTGGATTTACTCGCTTGGAATAAAAAGTGGGTTGAGTATAAATGAAGTGCTGGAGATGTGGCAAAAGGTTAAAACCCAATAACGTACAGATACTGCATTTAATATGTGGTCTTGCTGTTCCAGTATGTGCTGATGACCGTCAATGTTATTCATTTGCTCAAAAAATAAAAAGGAGTGATAAAAATGTATGTAAATATAAGTAAATATATCTGTATTAAGCATAGAGGTGCTTTAAAAAAAGGTGAAATAAAATTATTTCTAAATTTAATGATGTTAATAAAAAAAGCTGACCAGCATTAAACTAATCAGCAACATAAAAAATTATTCGTAATTTAAGTATAACATAGGAGTAAAAAAATGAAAACAATTGCTATCTATGAATATGAAGAAGATGTTAAACCAATCTTGATTATAGCGACTAATTGTATAACTGATTGGGAATATAAAAATATTTTAAATGGTAAATTAAGTGATATATATTTTGACAATAACCGTTGGCATATCGAATATTTTGATAATGAAGGTAATGGTTATGCAGATATTTTACCACCAGATGTGCAGATAATAACAAATAGAAAGGCTGTGGCGTGATGAATTTATATGAAATAAAACAAGAATTTGAAAAGGCTATTGAAGAATGTGTGGACATGGAGACAGGAGAAATAATTAATCCTACTCGTCTTGATGAATTAAATATGGTTTTAACTGACAAGCGAGAAAATGTGGCTTTATATATAAAAAATCTAAGTGCAGAAGCAAAAGCGATTGATGAGGAAGCTAAAAATTTAACCAATAGAAAAAGAGTTCTTAATAATAAAGTAGAAGGATTAAAAAAATATTTAGCTGATAACTTAGAAGGACATAAATTTGAAACTGCAAAAGTTGTAGTTAGCTTTAGAAAGTCTGAACAATTAGAAATTAATTCTATAGAGCATATACCAACAGAATATTTAATATCACAAGAACCTAAAATTGATAAAGTGGCATTAAAAAAATCAATAAAGCAAGGTGCTGTTATAAATGGTGTTCAGATAATTACAAAACAAAATATTCAAATAAAATGAGGTGCTTTAAATGAGTAGAGTTGTTTGTATAATGGGCGAAAGCGGAGCTGGTAAAACTACCAGCCTTCGTAATCTTGATTATAAAACTACATTTATTATTGATGCAGATAGAAAAGGTCTTAGCTGGAAGGGTTGGAAAAAGAAATATAATACAGAAAATAAAAATTATGTTCAAACTTCAAATGTAGGTGCTATAGAAAATGTTATTAGTAGAATTGATACAGATTTTAAAGATATAAAAGTTCTTGTAATAGATACTATAAATGCCATTATGGTTGATGATGAAATGGCTCGTATGAAAGAAAAAAATTATGATAAATGGCAAGATTTAGCTACCTGTATATGGAGACTAATTTCTAAATTGCATTTATTAAGAGATGATTTAACGGTTGTATGTATTGCACATTCTCAAACAGATAGAGATGACAGTGGGTTTTATTTTACACGTATAAAAACTAGTGGCAAAAAGCTAGATAAAATCGTTTTAGAGAGTAAATTTACAACAGTATTGTTAGCTAAAGCAGTTGATGGCAACTATGTATTTGAAACATATGCTAATCATTCAACAGCAAAAAGTCCTATGGGGTGTTTTGATAAAGAAATACCTAATGATATAAAAACTGTAATTGAACAATTAATAAAATATGAAAATGATGAGGAGTAATTAACTATGATGAATAAACCTGCAAATTGGGATAGTGTAGAAGCTATTACAGGAGAATATAAAAAATTACCTGCTGGTGGCTATGTATGTAGCATTGTTAGAGCTGAATGTACTAAATCTAAGAATGGAAAAGAGATGTTAAAACTTGCAATAGATATTGCAGAAGGTGAATATAAAGACTTTTACCTAAATCAATATCTACAAGAACAAGAACGAAACAAGGAACAAGCAAAATGGAGAGGTTCATATTATCAGCTTACAGAAGGTGATAGCATGGGACGTTTTAAAGGTATGTTATTAAATATTGAAAAATCAAATCCAGGATATAAGTGGAATTGGAATGAAAAAAGTTTAGAAGGAAAATTATTTGGTGGAGTATTTAGGGAAGAAGAATATATTAATCGTAATGGCGGATTATCTACTGCTGTTAAATTAATATCAATTAGACCAGTAGAAGGAATTACAGAGATTGAACCACCTGCAAAAAAAGTATTAGAAAACAATAATAATCTAGCTGAGAACTTTGGAGAAGAAATTCCATTTTAATGATTAAGTATGGAAAAATTGTAAAGAGAACTGAAGGCGGTGTAATCGCCTTCGTTCCTTCTGAGGCAGAAACAGCAGTTAGTGATGTATCAGCAGTAGGTGTACCAAAGTCAAATAATGTTGTACAAATGCCAACAGTAGCACAATAAATAGGAAAAGGTGCTTGCCATAAAGACAAGCACCTATCCACGAGGTAAAAAATATGGAATTAAAACCTTTATCTTTAATAATATCATTTCGTTCTAATTATGCAAAGAAATTAAATAATGATACGCAGGTTTTATATTGGGTATTATGGGATAAGTGGAATTATCTTAGGCGACCTAAAGAATTTAATATAGATAATAATACATTGATGATAGAAGCTAAATTAAAAAATTATAGTCAGTTAAATGATAGCCGAAAAAAATTGATTGAAGCAGGATTGATAGAATATATTCCCAGTAAGACACGAGGTAAAAGCTCAACATATGCTCTAATAAAAAATTATGTTGAAAATGTAACACTAAACCTAAATCAAAACCTAAATCAAAACCCAAAACCAAACCCAAATACAAACCTAAAACAAAACTTAAATGAACCCCAAGAACTCAATAATAATGCGAACTCTTACGACCTCATAACAGAAAATACAAACCTAAAATCAAACCTAACTCAAAACCTAAATACAAACCCAATACCAAACCTAAAACAAAACCCTAATAAGAGTAATAGAGATATAGAGAATAATATATATATATATAATAACGCGCGTGATGATAACATTTCTCCAGCAGAAAGTCAAGTACTTATTTTCTATCAAAATCGAATCTGCTCTAATCTAGGAGGAACACCAGGAGCTAATGAAATAGCCTGTCTTAGAGAATATGCACAAGTTTATGGAGCAGAACAAACTATACAAGCTTTAAAAAAGGCATTGCAAAGTTCTAGAAAATTGCAAGGAATATACTTTGTTAAGTATGTAGGTGGAATATTAAGAGGTTGGGCAAATTTGAAAATAGCAGGTGGTGAATCTAATGGACAATTACAATCTAGCAACCTATCAAGAACTGCAACGCAGGCTCAAAGAAAGACAGGAACAGATATCAATTGGGCAGAGCTTGATTGATGGGAAATTGGTATGTAAAGAACTAGAAATAAAATATATACCATGTGAGTTTTCTAAAAATGAAATGGCATTAGTTGATGCTATGTATAGACAAGAAAAATGTAAGATTTGTAATAAGCATGGTATTGATTGCAAAAATTGTTTTTATGTAAAAGTAGATGAACAAGCTGGTAAATATTTTATAAGCTACAGTAATTGTGAACGCTGGAAAAATTATAAACAGCAAGAAAAAATAAATAGGCTTATGGAGCAAAGCAATGTGGGGAAACTTTTTGAAGGTAAGACCTTTAATAATTTTAAAATATTGCCAGCAACAGAGAATGCTTATAATGATTGTTTAAATTTTTGTACGAACTATACTCCTAAATGTAGGGGATTGAGGTTACACGGTCGATATGGGTGTGGTAAAACACATCTTGCAGCAGCTATATTAAATAATTTATTAAAGCAAAATATACCAAGTATGATGATTGTTACAGCAAATTTATTTGATTGTATAAAACAAGGCTTTAATGACAAAGAAAAAGCTTTAATAGCAACGGAATTAGTAAATAAAGCTAAACAAGTTGATGTATTAATTCTTGATGATTTTGGAGCAGAAAAAGATAGAGATAATAGCGGAAAATTAAAAATGGTGGGTAGTTGGGAACGTGAAAATTTATTTTTGCTAATAAATACTAGATATGAAAATAATCTTACAACGATAATAACTACTAATTATAATATGCAAGAACTATTTGAATTATTCGGAGAACGAATAATGAGTAGAATTGCAGAAATGACAAAACCTGTTGGAATGAAAGGTGCAGAAAATTATCGTATAAGATTAGCACAGGCGGTGTGATTATGAAAAAGATATGTGCAAATCCTGAATGTAGAAAAGAGTTTGAAAGTAATTATAAAAACAAAAGATTTTGCTGTAAAGAATGTTATAGCAAAGCATTTTATCAAGAGCATAAAGAGTATTGGAACCCTGAACCTAAAAGAAAAATAGAAGCAGAGCAGAAAAGAATAGAAGTGGAAAATAAAGCTAAGAGGGAAAAACGTAGAAATGACATTAATCGTTTAATGGCAGAAACAGGATTAAAAAATAAATATGGTTTAGTAGCAAGTTTTTATGATACTAACAACTTAGAAGGACTATATAAATATGCTGATTATCTTAAATCTATAGGTGAGATTAAAGAAGATATAAACGAACCTAAAATAGTTAAATCACATGGTGGGAAAATTACAGGTGGATTTGATTATTTCATGATATCAACAAATTAGGAGCAAATTTCTATGGAAGATTTAGAGTCAATAAAAGATAAGCTTGAATATATAGACATTGCAATGAAGTTATTATTGCAATATGGAAAAAATAATCCAGATGTAGTTGATTTTCTTAGTAAAAATACAATGATTGCTAGAGATAAAGAAAATGGTTTTTGTGTAGTAATTAGTTTTAAAAAGATGAGGAATAATAATGAGTGAATTTATAAGTGGAAATGCTGGGATAATAAAAAAAGAGGATATTGTTTTTTTAGAAATATTAGAGCCTAATCCATTCTTTTTAAAAGATGAGTATAAGATATATGCTACTACTTATACTTTAGATAAAGGTGAACGTAAAGTATTGTTGGAAAGCAGAAAAAAGTATAAGGAAATAGAAAAGGAATTTAATAGGATAAAAAAAGAAGTTGAAAATACTGTAAAGAAAAAGATTTGTTGGAAACCAAAAGAACAGGAAACATATTATTATGTTGGTATTTCAGGTGATGTTATAGAAGATAAATGGGATGAAACAACAACTGATTATGCTTTTTTTATAACAGGTAATTGTTTTAAAACTAAGGAAAAAGCAACAAAACATATAACAGAAATATTAAATATTTATGGAGTTAAAAATAATGCAAAATAGACCAAAATATAATGCAAAAAAAACAATAATAGGCAATTTAAAATTTGATAGTAAGAAAGAAGCAGAATACTATTTAAAATTAAAAGCTAAACGTATTAATGGAGAAATAAATTGGATAAAGTTACAGCCAGAATTTTTGATTTTAAGAGGATTTACATTAGAAAATGGGGAGCGTACAAAAGGTATACGTTATGTAGCTGATTTTGAAGTTGAGTATGCTGATGGACATAGAGAAATAATTGATGTTAAAGGTGTAAAAACAGAAGCGTACAAAATAAAAAAGAAAATGCTCCTGGATATGTATCCTAATATTAATTTTATTGAGGTATGAAAGCATGGATAAGATATTGTTTAGAGCTAAAGAAAAAAAGAATAATACATGGGTATATGGTTCATACATTCAAAAAGGTGATACGCATCTAATATTACCAAAAGGTCAATATCGTTCTAAGAAAATACACTTATATACGTTAGGTCAGTATGTAACTACAGACCCTTATGGACATGATGTGTATGAGGGTGATATTTTGAACGTGGATGACGAATATTTAGCCTTGGTTGATTTTGATAATGAACGTCGGGGTTTTGTATTAAATAGCACTACTTTGAATGAACCATTTGAAGATAGTATTACCGAGTTTTATGTAGGAGGCAATAAGTACGACAATCCAGAATTGGTTGAAGAAATTGAAAAGAGAGAATAGGTATGAGCTTTCAAGAAAATCTACGATATTATAGAGAAAAAGCAGGTTATAAACAAGCAAAAGAATTTGCAAATATTTTAGGTATTTCATATACAACATATACATCATATGAAAATCAAGGACGAGAACCAAAGTATACAACACTATGTAAAATTGCTGACTTGCTTCAAGTATCTACAGATGATTTATTAGGACGAAAAGAGCCACGATTAAAAGATAATTTAATGAAAATAAAAAATAAAGTTATGTTAGAAGTAAATAAACAAAATAAGCAGTGGGGTGATGAAAGCGAGTTAACACCTCATCAGTGGTTAGGACTTATTCAAGAAGAAGTCGGAGAAATAGCTCAAGCCCTAAACGAAACGTATCTACCTAACAAAACGAAAGCTAAATTAGCTGGTAAAGAAAATATCCAAGCTGAAATATATCAGGCTGCTGCACTTTTGATAAGGTTTTCAGAAAGAATAGAAGGTGAGTAATATGCAATGTGATAAGCGTTATTATGAAGCCGACACAGGGTATATGTGTTGGCTAAATAAAAAAGAGTGCAACGAAAGCAACTGCACCATTAAGTATAAATTTATTAAAGATTTTTCTAAAAAAGTAGCTAAGGAGCTAAACCATGAAGGAAATAATAAACCCGTTAACAAATGCGGGAGAATGTAGCGATACAACATATAAAAAGGCAGTAGAAAAAAGAAATAGAGAAAACTTTTTTCACGCATTTTGCAGAAGAATTTTAAAAATGGCAAATAAACATTTGGAAAAAAGACATAATATAAAAATTTTAAGGATAGTATTCTGGGATATGGAAACCAATACTATTAAAAGCGTAAAAAATAACAAATTTTAGGAGTGTTGTTATGGGATATATAGCGTCTTTTTTTGCAGGTGTAATTTTAGGACAGTTAGTATTGCTCATTTTTATTGGTGCAAATGCAAACAAAAGGAAGTGGTGAATATATGAAAAAGTTAATTTTATTTTTGATGATACAGTTATTATTAAAGTTAGAGCGACCATTTTATAAATTTGGTAAGTTATATGGAAAAATAAAGCCTATTGAAAATTCTATTATTGAAAAAATAGTATATAAAATCTTTGAATGGAACTTTAAAATAATGGAATATCTTAGATTGAAGATAGAAAAATTGAAACAGAATATTAATTAATAAAAAGATAAAAGTTATTCTTTGAGGTCGGCAAAGAATAATTCTCTTGACATTAATGTCGACAAATATTATCATATTATTGTCGACATTAATATGGAGGTGAAATAATGTCAGACAAAAAGAAAGCTGGTAGACCATTTTCTGAAAATCCAAAGGCTGTAAAACTTACTGTACGAGTAGATAACGATACAGTAAAAATTCTTGATGATTATTGTCTAAGAAATAACATTAGTAGGGCTGATGGTGTAAGAGAAGGTATTAAGGCTTTAAAAGACAAATAAAAAAGCAACCCGCTCACCGACCAAAGCGACAGGTTGCTTAATACAACAATCCTACAAGGACTGATAAATCTATTATATCATTCTTTGTGGGTACAGAAAAGGAGAATATATAATGGAAAATCAATTGCAAATATTTAATAATGCTGAATTTGGACAAGTTAGAACTATAGTAGACGGAGGTAAAATTTTATTTTGTGCAAGTGATATTGCAAAGGCTTTAGGATATGAAAAACCTAATAATGCAATAAATACACATTGTAAAAATGCTACCCTAAAACAGGGTATCATCACAGATAATCTTGGTAGAAAACAAAATGCTAATTTCATTCCCGAAGGTGATATATACCGCTTGGTTGTTAGAAGTAAATTACCAACAGCAGAAAAATTTGAAAGCTGGGTATTTGATGAAGTATTACCTTCAATTCGTAAAACGGGTAGTTACTCTACAAAACAGCAACCTGTAGATGATACGAAAAAGTTGCGTTCTGAAGCAATGTTGTTAAACGCTAGAACTAGACAAGCAAAAATGTGGAAAGAATTATCACAGATGACAACTATAAAAGAATATAAAGAAATTGCCTTTGCTAAGGCTGGCAATGTATTAGCAGGTAAAGACTTATTTAGTTTACCTGAAGCTACTCAAAAAACTTATTCAGCTGATGAAATAGGTGCAATCTTAGGTGTATCAGCTAATAAAATTGGTAGATTAGCTAACACATATAACTTAAAAACACCTCAGTTTGGTAAATGGTTCTATGATAAAGCACAACATTCAAATAAAGAAGTAGAAACATTTAGATATTATGAAAAGGCTATTTCTAAATTTAGAACATTATTAGGTGGTGCTGTAGCATGAAAGATTTTTCTAAGCTAGGAGAAAAATATAAAATTGAGATAGAACAATATGAATTAAATGGTCAGTGGGTAGATGATATAAAAGAAGCAATATTATCAATAAAAAATCCTAAAGAAATAGTATTGAGTTGTTTGCTAGAAGGTTTATTAGTTTATCATAAAGAAATGCTAGAAGGTAAAAATGCATTGTTATCTCATGGATTTAGTGAACAAGAAATATCACATTTAGTTGTTGAATATTATAATAAATAGCAAAAATAATAAAGGATAGCTAAAATAAGGCTATCCTTTTAGTGTTTATATGAAATAAAGGAGTATAGAAATAATGACTAAAATAGATGAAGCAAAAGAATATTTACAACAGGTATATAAGGCTAAACAAGTATGTTTAAGATGTAATGCAGATTTAGAAGAATTACGTGCAACATCTATTATGTTAATTCCATCATATAAAGAACGTACAGGTTTTAGTAATATAAAACATGATACCAGTGATTTTATATCTAAATTAGAACAACAGGAAGAAGAAATGGAAAGATTAAAATTAGAATGGCTAAATAAACGCATAGAAATAAAATCTTTTTTAAACAATATAAATATGAGCGAAAATATTAAGAATGTACTTATTTTACGTTATGTTTCTCTTAGAAAATGGGAAGAAATTGCTTGTTCTATTAATTGTTCATTTAGATGGGTGCATACATTACATTCTCAAGGACTATCCATTGTTGCAAAAAAAATAAAAAATTAGTTCACTAAAGTTCACTAAAATTCATAGAAGTTCATACTTTAATTGTGATATAGTTATAATTGTCAAAGAAAAAGATAAATAATTAATAACAAATTTATTTTTAACTTAAATATATTTTGACGTACGTTAATAAGTACGTTATAATATATTTGAGGTGATTATGATGATTACAGCTAATGCTTCAAATTTTAGAAAAAATCTTTATAATACTTTAGAGCAGGTTGCTAAATATAACCAAGTAGCAACAATTAATACTAAAGATGGTGATGTAGTATTAATTAGTGCTGATGACTATAAAAATCTTATGGAAACAATGTATTTGTCTTCTATACCGAATGTAAGAGAAGATTTATTAAAAGCTAAAACTGCACCTGATGAAGATTTTGTTTCAGAAGATGAGGTTGAATGGTAATTGTATAAGATAGAATATTATAAAAAAGCCTTGAAGGATATTCCGAAATTGAAGGCGTGCGGACTGGACAAAAAAGCGAAACTGCTGATTGATGTAATAAAGCAGGACCCGTTTAAAAATCCGCCGCCGTATGAAAAACTTGTCGGTGATTTAACGGGATATTATTCAAGACGCATCAATATTCAGCACAGATTGGTTTATGAGGTGCTGGAAGATAAAAAGACTGTACGGATAATCCGTATGTGGACACATTATGAATAAATCATGCCACTGTCAGTGATGATGGTGGCTTTTTTAGTACAAAAATCAGGTGGTGAGGGAGGAATGGCGTATGATGAAAAAATAAAGAAAATGATACGCAAAGCGTATCAAAATGGAACTAATTTTGAGGAGATTTCTAAGCAATATAAAATTGCTGTAAGTACTGTTAAACGTTGGGCTTATAGAGATAAATGGGTACAAAAAAATGATACGAAAAATAAAACTGAAACAAAACGAAATTTGAAAAAAATATGTGTTAGAAAATTGCAAAATACTAATGCAGTGAAACACGGATTATTTTCAAAATATCTGCCAGCGGAAACATTGGAGCTGGTAGGCAATATTGAAATGATGTCTCCATTAGATATTTTATGGGAGAATATATGCCTCAAATATGCAGCAATTATTCGCTCTCAGAAAATTATGTTTGTTAAAGATGCGAATGATGTTACTAAAAGAATGACGATGGATGGTGCAGAAGCTACTTCCTATCAATACACAGAAGCCTATGAAAAACAGGCTTCTTTTTTAATTGCCCAATCAAGAGCGATGGGCACGCTCATGAGCCTTATTAAACAATACGATGAACTTTGCCGCTCATCACTTGCCACCGATGAACAGCGACTTAGAATTGAAAAGCTGAAAACGGAAATCGCCAAAACACGTGAGAGCGACAATCCGGCGAAAGTTGAAATCGTGGACAATGTGCCGAATATGGAGGTGGAAACAAGTGCAGACAAATTTGAATGACTTGATAGCACCAATCTTTTATAAGCTTCATCATCAAGTGAAAAATCACGAATATACTCACTATTGGCTTCGAGGTGGTCGAGGTAGTACAAAATCATCATATATTAGCATTGAAATTATAATTGGCATGATGAAAAATTCAAATTACAATGCAATCGTTTTTCGTAAAGTTGGACATTATTTAAAAGAAAGTGTCTTTGAACAGCTTATATGGGCAATAGATAAATTAAACGTGTCTAACTTTTGGAAAATAAGTCTTTCGCCACTTGGACTGACTTATAAACCTACAGGTCAACGTATTATTTTTCGCGGCTGTGATGATCCTAAAAAATCTAAATCAGTGAAACTTCGCAAAGGCTATTTTGCTTACTGCTGGCATGAGGAATTGGACGAGTTCACAGGTATGAATGAAATAGATACATTAAATCAATCTATTCTTCGTGGTGGTGATAAGTTTTGGGTATTTTATTCATTTAATCCACCTAAAAGTAAAAATGCTTGGGTGAATTATGAAGCTACTAACCCAAGACCAGATAAAATTGTTCATACTTCTTGTTATTTAGATGTCCCGCAAAATTGGTTAGGTCCACAATTTCTAATTGAAGCTGAAACTTGTAAAATACAAAATTATAAAAAATATCTACATGAATTCATTGGTAAAGCAATTGGTACAGGTGGAAATGTCTTTGAAAATGTAGAAGAAAAGACTATAACTGATGAAATGATTAATGGCTTTAAAACTATAAGACATGGCATTGATTTTGGTTTTGCAGTGGATGCATTTGCTTATGTTCAAGGTGCATATGATGGTAAATATAATGATTTGTATTTATTTGATGAAGTTTATCAGATAAAACTTACTAATGAATTAGCAGCTAAGAAAATAAAGCCTAAGCTTATGAGATATGAGTATAGCGTAATTATGGCAGATAGTGCGGAGCCAAAGAGCATTGTAACGCTTAGAAATTTAGGTCTTAATGTTTATGGTGCTAAAAAAGGGCCTGATAGCGTTAATTATGGAATGAAGTGGCTTCAGAGCTTAAATCATATCTATATTGACCGGCGCAAATGCCCGAATACTTATAAGGAATTTGTAAATTATGAGTATGAACGCAATAAAGATGACGAATTTATATCTGCTTATCCAGATAAAAATAATCACACTATAGACGCTTGTAGATATGCTTTTATAAATGATATGCCGGTAAGAAATAAAAATAATTTTTGGTAAGGGTGGTGATATATTGGAATTAGATGTGGCTAAAAAATTAATATCAAATTGTATAACAGGACATAATGAGTTTTTATTAAAAGCTACTGTGGCGGAAAAATATTATAGAACCAAAAATGATATATTATTAAATAAAGATAGGCAATGCGATAATAAAAATCCTCTAAGAAGTGCAGATAATCGTGTGCCGTTTAGTTTTTATAATCTATTGGTAAATCAAAAAGCAAGTTATTTATTCACATATCCGCCAATATTCGATACAAAAGATAAAGACTTAAATACTTTTATAGTTGATGTTTTAGGTGACGGGTATGCTAAAAAATGTAAGGATTTATGTGTAAATGCAAGTAATTGCGGAATTGCTTGGCTTCATTACTGGATAAATGATAATAAATTTAATTATGCAGTGGTACAATCAGAACAAATTATACCTATTTGGTCAAAAAAATTGGACAGAAAACTTATGGCCATACTTAGATATTATCAAGATATTGACGATGAAGGCATTAGCTGGACGATATACGAATATTGGACAGATACTAAGTGTCAGGCGTTCCGTAAGCGCAATGGTGAAGCGTATTCTATTGCTAACGATTTGCTTGATTATGCTATGTTTTACGATATGAATGCCGATGAAAGTAATGTATATTCACATGATTTAGGAAGTGTTCCATTTATCCCTTTCGGTAATAATAATTTGCAAACATCAGACTTGGATAATATAAAAAATTTAATAGATAGTTACGATAAAACTTATAGCGGGTTTGTTAATGATTTAGAAGATATACAGCAAGTTTTATTCGTACTTACCAACTATGGTGGCATACGTGAAGAAGGCAACAAAGGCATAGTTGAATTCTTGCGTAAATTAAAGCAATACAAAACAATAAATCTAGATAGTGCAGGTACAGGAGATACTAGTGGACTTTCTACAATTACTATTGAAATACCAGTTGAAGCAAGAAAAGAATTGCTAGAGACTACAAGAAAAGCTATTTTCTCAATGGGACAAGGTGTAGATCCGCAGCAGCAAGCTTTTGACAATACAAGTGGCGAAGCTATGAAATTTTTATATTCACTATTAGAACTGAAATCTGGTTTATTAGAAACAGAATTTCGACTAGGATTTGGTGAATTAATCCGTGCTATCTGTAAATACTACAATAAGCAAGTAAAAAATATAATTCAAACTTGGACAAGAAACGCAATTCGTTCAGATTCTGAATTAGTAGATATATGTAGTAAGTCCAAAGGAGTTATATCGAATCAAACAATAATTAAAAATCATCCGCTTGTTGATGACCCCGAGCAAGAAGAAAAACAGATTGCTAAGGAACGTTCGGAACAAGATATCTATAAGGAAGGAGATGAATAGTATGTATAAATGGATTATGGAATACCTAAATTTATTTAAAAAAGATTTTCCTTTTAGTGAGGTGAAAGATTTAAATGAATATGAAATTATCCGTATAATTCAAGATTGTGTAAAAAACAATCGCATATACACCGCAGAAGTAAAACGTGCAATCATCGGTACAGGTAAAATTGGTGAATGCGTAACAGGAAAGGAAGAATAATATAATGGCTTATAGTAAACATACATGGCAAGATGGCGAGTTAATCACCAAAGAACTAATGAATAACCTTGAAACAGGTTTAGAAACAGCAGCTAATGCTGTAGATGGTAAACTTGCGAAACCATCTAGTAATGGTACAAATGAACAAATTCTTGCGACTGACGGCAGTGGCGGTACGAAATGGGTGGATAAACCTGCCGGTGCAAAAGGAGAAAAAGGCGATAAAGGCGAAACAGGTCCTGCCGGTCCTGCTGGTGCTCAAGGTCCTGCCGGTGCAAAAGGAGAAAAAGGCGATAAAGGAGACCCTGGTCAACAATTAGAGCATATTAATAATGCAACTGGTCAATCAGACGCTCATACAGTTTTAAATAGTTTACTTGCAGGTTTAATCGCTAAAGGGTACATGAAAGGTGCACAAAAATGACTATTGAAGAATATGTTACATCTTTAAATCTTGCAGATGAAACTAAAAAAAGTAAAGCAGTAGAAGATTTAAAGAAGATGATTAATGATAACTATGTAGAAAAAGCAAAATTTGATGAAGCTACTACAGCTAAAAATAATCTTGAAACGCAGATTAAAGAGCGTGATAAACAGCTTGAAACGTTGAAGAAAACGGCTGGAGATAAAGAAAAACTAGAAAGCACAATTAAACAGTTACAAGAAGAAAACAAAGCTTCTAAGACAAAATATGAACAAGATTTAAAAAATTTACGTATTGATAGTGCAGTAAAATTAAAATTAACTAACACAGCACAAGATGTTGATATTGTAGCAAGTTTAATTGATAAAACTAAATTAATTGTATCTGATGATGGTACAGTAACAGGCTTAGATGAACAGATTAATCCATTGAAACAATCTAAGCCTTTTTTATTTAAAAATGATAAACAAAGTTATGAGCCTAAAGTAGGTGGTAATCCTATAAATAATCCATTTAGTAAAGAACATTTTAATCTTACTGAACAAGGTAAATTATTTAGAGAAAATCCACAACAAGCTAGAGCATTGGCTCAAGCTGCTGGAGTAAATATTGGAGGTATTAACTAATGGCAACAACTTTACAAGATATTATTGTACCAGAGCTATTTAATCCATATGTGATTAATCGTTCTATGGAATTATCTGCACTTTACCAAAGTGGAATTGTTAGTAATAATGCAGAATTTGACCGTTTAGCAAGTGAACCAGCACCAATTCATCATATGCCATTTTTTGAAGATTTGACAGGAGATGCTGAAATTGTAATTGAAGGAGCTAAATTAACACCTGCTAAAATTACATCTAATCAAGATATATCTACTACTATTCGTCTTGCTAAAGCTTGGGCTGCTACAGATTTATCTGCACAGCTTGCAGGAAAAGACCCTATGGAAGCTATTGCAACACTTGTTGCTAAATATTGGGAACGTCAACGACAAAAAGTATTACTTCGTATTTTAAAAGGTGTCTTTGATTCTGAAAAAATGAAAGAAGACCATGTGTATGATACGTCTACATTGAGTGGAAAAGCTGCTAATATTTCTGCTTCTGCTTTTATTGAAGCATTGCAGCTTTTAGGAGATGCACAAGACCAACTTACAGGTGTAATTATGCACTCTAAAACAAAATCTTATTTAAAACAGCAAAATCTCATTTCTACAGAAAGAGACAGTAATTCTGTAGAATTTGAAACATATCAAGACCGTAGAGTAATTGTTGATGATGGTTGCCCAGTAGATGAAGGTGTATATACAACTTATCTTTTTGGACAAGGTGCTATTGCATTAGGTAATGGTAGTCCAGAAGGTTTTGTTGCTACTGAAATTGACCGAGAAAAATTAATGGGTTCAGGTATTGATTATCTTATTAATCGTCAATGTTTTATCATGCATCCACGTGGAATTAAATGGACTAATAAAGTAAGAACTAATGTAGAAAGCCCTACTTTTGTAGAGCTTGAAAATTCTACAAATTGGGAACGAGTGTATGATAAAAAACAAATTCGTATGGTAGCCTTTAAGCATAAAGTGGGATAGTATTTTATTATGGATAGTGAAAGCTATTGGATAAAACGAGCCGAAGAGCGTGAACAAGAATGGAATAAAAAGTCTAAAGGTACTATTGAAAAAGAGCTTGCCGAATATTACGGGCAGGCTCTTTCCCGTATTATCGATGATATAGCAGTATTATACGGCAGATATGCTAAAGATAACAATCTTACCTATGCGGAAGCTAATAAACTTTTAACAAGTAAAGAGTTTAAACAGTGGCGAATGTCATTAGAAGAATATCTGGATGCCATAGACCAAACCGGCGACAATAAATTATTGCTGGAACTCAATACCCTTGCCATGCGCAAACGAATTTCACGCCTTGATAAACTGTATAGCGATACTTTAAAAAATCTCCATAAACTCGGCATGAACAGCGAAAACTGCATGACAGAGTTTCTGAGCGGTGCATACAAGGATAACTATTATAAAAATCTGTTCGATATCGGCAAAACAATCGGTATAAAATCGTCTGTATCAGAAGTTGATGATAAAAAAATTCGCAAAGTGCTGAATAATTCATGGTCAGGAAAAAACTACAGTCAGCGTATTTGGAAAAATACGGATAAACTGGCAAAACTCATCAAAAATGAAATTACGGACGGCTTTCATCGCGGTGTATCTATTAATAAAATGGCAAAGCTCGTACAGCAAAGAATGAATGTCGGCAAATATGAAGCTACCCGCCTTGTACGCACTGAAATGAATTATGTGCAAAATAAGGCGGCACTTGACAGCATAAAAGACAGCGACATGAAATACTATATATTTCTGGCAACACTGGACAAGAAAACATCTACTGTATGCAGAGCGCATGACCGCAAGGTTTATCCGGTGGACAGTGCAACACCCGGCACTAATATGCCGCCGCTACATCCGCATTGCCGTTCAACGATTGCGGGCAACCTAACCGATTATGATACGGGACGCGGCAAACGCAGTGCACGTGATAAAAACGGAAAACGAATTATCATCCCTGCCGCTATGAATTATGATGATTATTACAAAGTCTATATTGAAAAATCCATGTCATTCAGTCAGTGGGAAAAAGCACACAAAAAGCTGACAGTTAACGCTAATAAACCGACACTTAAAGAATTAATCAAAAATACGGATATAAAAAGTTGTACAAAAGATGATATTATCAATATCGGACGAAACGTATGCGAACAGTTTGATATTAAAAATAAAATTGGCGATAAAGAAGCCTTAAAAGAAGTATTCAGCAATTTCCGTGAAATGGGCGGCGAACTTTCACCGGAACAATGGGCAAAAGGAAGTAACAAAATTACTAAACAACAACTTAGTGAAGCATTTTCCTATTATCCAAAAGACTGGGTAAATTATTTAACTGATAGCGGAAAAAAACTGTATACTCTAATAACCAATAGAGGATTTTTTAATGAAGGAGCTGTTATGGCTAATGGTAAATATTATGCTACAAAGTTTCCAGACTACAAAACAGGTTATGTATCAATTCATATGAACGGAATGCGCAAAACAACACCTTACCATGAAATAGGTCATTATGTTGAATATTTCAATAAAAATGCTCTTAGAATATCTAAAGAGTTTTTAAAAGACCGTACTAAAGATGAAAAATCTGTACTGTTAAGAGAAATTCTTTTCAATTCAAGATATAAAAAGGATGAAACAACTAAGCCGGATGATTTTATAAGCCCTTATATCGGTAAGGACTATCCAGATGCTTCCGAAGTATTAAGCGTGGGGTTAGAATTAGTATTTGAACCAACAAAGCAACTGAAAAAAGTCGAACTTATCAATGGCGAATATAAGCCTATTTATGCTACAATAAAAGATGATATAGAATTTTTGTATTTAATTATAGGATTAATATTGAAAGCATAAAGAGGATATAATGTGGACAAAATATAAAGCCTTTGGTGAGGAATATGCAAAAGCATTGGCGCGATTTGATGAGGCATATGATAAATATTTAAAAAAATTTGGTGAAAATTCTCTTGACCGTGTACTTTTAAGCGAACCTTTAATACACCAACCAACAAAACTTGATGTTAATGAGACAAATAGGGATACTAGAATGCTTGAAGAAGCAATAGAAAATAATAAGCCGCTAGAACAGATACCGAAAGAAATATGGGAAAAAATGATATTTTAAAAGATAATTTTTAGCACTTGCAGAAATGTGAGTGCTTTTCTTATGCCCAAAATTAAGAGGTGATTAAATGGATATCTGGCATATATTGGCAATAATTTTATTTACCATGCAGGTTGTCGTCAGCCTTTTTTGTCATGGGAAAACTATAAAGGTAAGCTTTTTTGCAAAAGTGTTTTGGGTGATTGTCTGGAATGTAATTTTATATAATGGCGGTTTTTGGAATTAGAAAGCTAGTAATGAGGTATAAATGGATAAAAGAAGGGATATTATGACACCTGCTGAAGCAGTGGCGGATATTATAGCCAAAGTAAAAACAATCCGCGGCGATACGGAAATCGACGAGGCTGTACTCGGTATTTATGTTGAAAAACTTGTAAATGACGTGCTTGACTACTGCCACAGACACGATTTTCCACGTGCTTTAACTTTCACCTGTATGGATTTGATAAATAAGCGTATCGGCGACGAGCAAACAGCAGCGGAAGGGGCGGCGCAGCTTAAAAGCATTGAAGCCGGTGATACTAAGTTTGAATTTAATGTGGCGGCGGCGATTTCTTCCGGTGTTTTAAATGACCTGGATTTTGACAGTATCAAGCCGAAATTGAATTTATATCGAAAGATTGCGGGGTTTGGTTCATGCCGACACCATCACAATTAAACAGTCTGCTTAGTAAATATATGTATCATGATAATGTTACTGTTTGTCGTCAAATTAATGCTGTTGATGACGAAGGAGCAGATGATTATACAGTGCAGGAAATCTATGTTAATATTCCCTGCAAGTTGTATCAAAGCGGTAAACCTTTTACAGCTAAAAATACAGACAGACAGGTAGATGTTATTACGGATTTAAAATTATTTCTTCCGCCGCAATACGATGTTCTGCCGAATGATATTTTGAAAATATCCCGCAACGAGCAGGAAATTTTATTGAACGTCGTAAAATCGTTTAAGTATAAATCACATCAGGAAGTAACGGTAAAACGGAAGGATGAGGCAAGATGAGCGTTGAAATTGAAGGCATTGATGATTTTATCGCTAAACTTGATAATGCCATAAAAAAGATACCTAAAAAGAGCAATGAATTTGTGAAAAAATCCGCTGAAAACCTTATCGAATACACTAAAGATTTAACGCCCGTTGATACCGGTAATTTGAAAAATAATTGGCAGCGTACCCGTCCTTATATGGGCAGTATAAAGGTTTATAATAACACGGAATACGCCGCGCACATGGAATACGGACACCGTGTAAAAAACCGTAGCGGCGAATGGGTAAAAGATGAAAACGGTAAAATAAAATTCGTTAAAGGTGCTTATATGCTTCATCAGGGTGTTGAGGAACTGCGGGATAATTTCGAGGAGGACGCCAAAATAATTATGGATGATATATTTAAATGATTAAATTACTTGATATAAAAAAAGGACTTACAACGCTTTTAAAATCTAAATTCAATTATAAGGTTCATTTCGATAATGTGGAAAAATCGAGTGAGCCTTATTTTTATGTGGAAATGATGCCGCGGCATAAAACCGTTGATGAAATTTTAACGGATAAATCCATACAGATTGATATAATGCTGGTTCTAATTCCGGATGAGTACGGCCGAATAAAAAGGTCTGTTCTGTATGATACGGCTGATACCTTAGACGGTTTAATTAGACCTGTATTTCATATCAAAGACAGATATATTACCATTCTTGAAAGTCATACGCGATTTGTAGATGAGATACTGCATTATGTTTTTTATCTTGATTTTGCGGATTGTTTAACCGATAAAGAAAGTTCTGCTATTATGTATGATTTAATGCAAACGCTAGAACTTAATTTAAAATAGGAGATGATTTTAATGGCTAACGAAAAAGAAATATTCGGTATGCCGAAAGTACTTATAACTTTTAAAACAAAATCTACAACAGCAATTGCCCGTTCTGCCCGCGGCATTGTGGCCATGATTTTGAAAAACGAGACAATGGATATTATGAAGTCCTATAAAATTTCCGATATTACGGATATTCCAGAAAAAGGGCTTACAGATAAAAATATTGATTTGATAAAAAAATGTCTGCTCGGTACACCGCTTCGCATTCTGGTATATACAATTCCTGATGATACCGTAGCAGAACCAACAGTAAATCAGTCTTATGTGCTTAAACAGATTAGCAATATTAAATGGAATTATATTTGCGCACCGACAGCTTCCGGCAGTGAACATGAAGATTTGGCCAGCTGGATTAAAACACAGCGCAACAATAATAAGAAAACATTTAAAGCTGTACTTGCACATCAAGAAGCTGATGATAAAGGAATTATAAATTTTTGCACGGAAAATATTCGCGTACCTAATCCTGACTATGTGGAACCGGAAGACGGCGAAAGTGCGGCCGCAATTATCGGTGAAGGCATGGTCGGCGACAGTGTAGTTGCAAGCGATGATACGGTTCAGCCTTACACGATTTATACAGCAACAGAATATACGGCACGTATTGCCGGCATTTTGGCGGGGCTTAGTCTTGATAGAAGTGCAACATATTATCAATTGACTGAAGTTGAAAGCGTAGAAACGTATGAAGATATTGACAGCTTAATTGATAAAGGACAACTGTTACTCATTGATGAAGGTGAAGGCGACGGCGTAAAAATTGCCCGTGCCTGCAACAGTCTTACGACATTTACAACTGACGTAGGTCAGGATTTCCGTTTCATAAAAATTGTTGAATGCATCGACATGATAACGGATGATATTCGTGATACGTTCAAATCTGATTATGTCGGCAAAGTGATAAATGATTATAATCATAAAATGTTATTTATTTCTGCTATTCTTGTGTATTTCAGTGGATTGAAAGGCAATGTGCTTGATAACAGTCCTACGGCACAGAATACAGTGGATATTGACGAAGAACAACAGAAAAACTATGCAATATTGAAAGGTGAAGATGTCGCGGAAATGACAGTACAGCAAATTCGCGAATATAATACGGGAACCAATGTTTATTTAACAGGCCGTATTACGCCGGTTAACGCTATGGAAGATTTGACGATTGATTTTACTATGTAAAGGAGAGTTATAAATGGGAAGAGAAGCAGAAGCTGTAAAATACAGAGGACGTCGCCGCTGGAACGGCAGCTGGGGAAAAGTATGGTGGGACAATGAACTTTTATTTGAAATTCAAAAGTTTGAAGCAAAGGTAACCGCCGACCGTGAAGATGTATTTATTTCTATCAGTAAAGATAGTAAAATCGTATCTTTAACCGGTGAACTTTCCTTTACGATTAAATCTGTTATTAACAGAAATATTAATAAATACCTAGAAGCATGGAAACAGGGACTTGACCCGCGTGCTAATTTTGTAGGGCTTATTGATGACCCGGATGCAGTGGACGGGCAGAAAGAACGCTGTTCTATTGATAATGTATGGTTCAATGACCTGCTTTTGATGAGTTTTGAAAAAGGCAAAGTCGTGGAAAAAGAATTTACGGCAGGATTTACGCCGGAAGACGCTTCTTTCATTGAAACTATCGGTGCATAATTATTTTTAATAAGGAGATTATATAAATGGCTATTAGTGTAAAAGAACTTATTGAACAGAAAGAAAAAATTGAAGGCAATAAAAAAATTTTGTATGATATCGAAACATCTATAGGCACAATTACCGTAAAACAGCCGGACGCAAGTTTCGTCGCTGATATTTTAAAATTGGATAACGTAAATGAACTTATGATTTTAGATAATGTTGTTGAGCCCAATTTAAAAGATAAAGATTTACAAAAAGCGTATAACTGTATAGAGCCGACGGATATTATCGGTAAGTTGTTTAAAGCCGGTGAAATAGGTAATATTGCAACAGCTATTATGAAATGTGCTGGATATGAAAGTCTTGAAGCCAAGGCGCATGAAGAAATAAAAAACTGATAGATGAGAACTGGGAAGCGGCAACTGCCGCTTTTTTGCTTCTCAAAGGTCATACATTAGAATATTTTTTTAACATGAGTTATTTAGATAAACTTTTTGCCTATACGGCGATGCGAAAACAGCAAGAAATAGAAGCTCAAAAAATGGAATTTGAAGCACAACTTGCCGGAGTTAAGTTAGTAGGGAGGTAGTTAATTTGGCTGATGATGCAAGACTTACAGCACGGCTGGAAGCAAAAGATAATATGACGGCGACTATAGTTAAGTCGAAAAAGGCTCTACAAGATTTACAAAGTCAGGCACAGGCTACCTCTAAAACTACAGATGGTATTGTTAAATCTTCTATAAAAGCCAGTGAAGGTTTAAAAGGGCTGGCTCAAGATGCTGATAGGGCAAAAACGGCACTTGGCGGCATAAAAAACAGTTCTGTATCAGTATCTATTCGGGATATGGTAACTTCGCCGCTTAGTTCCATAAAATCAGGGCTTGGTAGTATCGCCGGTAAATCTTATTCTGTTGGTATTCATGCAAAAGATAGTGCTACAGATACTATTTTGAAAGTTAAATCAGAACTGTCTGGTATTGTAGGCAAAACGTATACGGCGATACTGAATGTAAAAGCCAATACCAACCCCATGAACTCTATGGGTAATACTCTTGGTGAATTTACAAATGGAATGCTTATGCCGACAAGTATACAAATGGCAGGTGCCGCCGGTATCGGTTATGGTGTGTACGATACCATAAAAACAAGTATGGATTTTGATGCTCAGTTATCTGCTATTAAATCACTTACGCCAAAAGAAGGTTTAGACGGTATGAGCCGCGATGATGTTATGGCACAGGTAAGAGCACGTGCAAAAGAACTCGGGCAGGCTACAGCCTTTGGCAATAAAGAAGTAGCCCAAGGTATGACGGAGCTTATAAAAGCTGGTATTACGTTAAAAGATGTATTAGGAGACGCATCTGAAGCAGCTTTAAATTTAGCAACAGCTGGTGATTTGGCATTACCAGAAGCGGCAGAAATTATGAGTACGGCAATGAATACCTTTGGTGTAAAGGATGCTACTCATGCTGCAAATATTTTAGCCGGTGCAGCAAATGCTTCTGCAACTTCGGTACATGAAATGAAATATTCACTTTCTGCGGTAGGAATTGTAGCTAAAAAAGCAGGGATGGATTTTGATGAAGTAAATACAGCTCTTGCTTTAATGGCATCTCGTGGTCTTAAAGGTTCTGATGCTGGTACAAGTTTAAAATCTATGTTACAGCAAATTGAACCGGCATCAAAACCAGCAGTAGCAGCATTTGAAAGACTTGGTTTATTAAAAGATGGTAAAAATCAATTCTATGATGAAAAAGGTCAACTTCGTTCTTTAGGTGAAATTGCAGATATTTTGCATGAAAGTACACAGGGACTTACAGAGCAAGAATTAAATTCATTATATAAAGATGCATTTGGGTCAGATGGTATTCGCGCAGCACAAGTTTTGGGTGAATTTACAAGTGAATCTGTTAAAGATATGTATAATGAAATAACAAAAGTAACGGCTAAAGAACAATCTGAAACTATGCTAGATAATTTAAAAGGAGATATTGAACAACTCGGCGGCGCGTGGGAGAATTTTCAAGATACACTTATGGAAGGCTCAGCAACAGGCGGGCTAAGAAGTCTTGTTAAGGAAATCACTGAACTTGTTTTAGATGCTAACAAATTATTTGAAAACGGTTTTACATTCTGGGGAACATTCGACCTTGTAACAAAACCATTCAGAGACGCATTTTCAAAGATGATACAGATGGACGGCATGGGTTCAGTTGCCGCCGGTGCAGGTTTATTTATCGGACTTATTGCCGGAGCAAAGAAATTTTATAATATAGTTGCTAAATCCGTACAAAGTGTTAAAAATCTGATTGATATTGCCAAAGGTATTCCTAAAGATTTGCCGGGTTCAGTACCTAATAATCTGCCGACAAATCTCCCTGGACAGACTGTAAAAGATGTTATTCTAAATGCCCAAAATGTTTACGTAAACGGCAAAAATCAACCGGGTGAAACGCCGCTGATAGTACCAAATGAGCCCAGTGCGCCGCCTACGGATAAACCGAAAACCCCGCCTGCAAAACCTACTATCTGGAGTAATACAAAAGATGCAATAAAAACAGGCTGGAATTATGGCGGTGGTATAAATAAAGCCAATATTGCCCTTACCGTTCCTTTTGCCGCGTATGATATATACAGTGCCGACGAGGGAGAAAAAGGCGCTGCCGTTGCACGAGCCGGCGGAGGTCTTGCAGGCGGCTGGGCAGGTGCAAAACTTGGCGGAGCAACAGGTGCTGCAATCGGTTCCGTTCTCCCTGGTATCGGTACGGGAGCCGGTGCAATTATCGGCGGTGCTATTGGTGGTATTGGCGGCAGTATTTTAGGCAGTCAATTTGCCGACAGTATTTCAAGACTGTTTGATTTTTCTGCAAAAGATAATATCATAAACCGCATTAATAATAGTTCTTGGGGACAGGCTCAAAACATGGCAAATCAAACGCAAATAGCTTTGCCACAAATGCAATATGATAGTACAATGACAAATTTTAGTGGTATTGGTGATAATGTACAAAACATAAGCGATATGCAGTTTCAAAGTAGTCAGATACAAATTGAAGGACAGAAACAGGCTTTTTCGGAATTTAAAGATTTTGTTTCTAATATTTGGAATGAAATTACAGATACAACAAATACAGCAGGGCAAATGCAACTAGAAAGTAGTCAAATTCAAACAGAAGGACAAATGCAATTGCTTTCAGGACTTAGAGATTTTGCAACGGAAATATGGAATAGTATTCAGCAAACTGGCATAAGTGCGTGGGAAAATATTCAAGCTAAATGGAATGAGGCAGTAAGTTGGTTTTCTAGTAATATATGTAGTCCATTAGAAAATTTAGCACAAAGCGCAGGTACAGGAATTGCTACTGGAATAAATAGTGCAATAGCTACGATACAAAGTGCATGGGCAGGCGTAGTAAATTGGTTTGAATCAAATGTTTTTGGACCAATTAGACAAAAATATATTGAACTTAAAAATTCTGCACCGTCTCCTGTTCAAAGCGTACTCAGTTTTGTTGATGGCGGTATCGGTCGTAATGCTACAGGTACAATGAACTGGACAGGCGGTCTTACCGAGATAAATGAACGCGGCGGCGAAATTGTTGACCTTCCGACCGGCAGTCGCATATATCCGGCACAGACAACGGAACGTATTATTCAGCATGAATTTGCCGAAAATACATCTAATGTTAGCGGCGGCAATGTAACAATTACCGGCAATACTTTTATTGTTCGTAATGAACAGGATATTGATGAAATCGCCTACCGTCTTGTGTCTATTATGCGGCAGGTAAATGCAAACTTTGGAGGTGCATATTAATGAGCCTTGACAGTTTTATGAATAAAGCCTACAGCGTAGTAAATTTATTATCTTTGGCATTAGGGAATGAAACTGCTGCCAAACGGCAAATAATATTAAGTTCAGACAATGAAAAATTCACTATTCCTGTTACTCCTCGCAGTTACGAAATAAAAACAGCACAAAATAATGAAACAATAGATATCCTTGATTTCGGAGAAGCTATGCTGTTTGGTAATGCAAAACTTAAAAGGCTCAGCTTCTCCGGCTTTTTCCCGCATCCAAAACATGATTATCCGTTTATCGTGGGAGATGTCAAAACTCCAATTGAATGCGTGGAACTACTCATTAAATGGAAAGAAGCTAAAAAGCCGATAAGGGTAATAATAACCGACAGCCCCGTAAACCTGATGATGGGGCTTCGAGAATTTACCTACCGCGAGCAGGACGGCACAAGGGATATTTATTATAAATTATCTTTTGTTGAATATAAGGAACTTAATACGCCGTCTGCCAATAATGATAAACAGATTGATGAAACAACGGGGCTGAAACAGCGTACTGATGAACCGGAAAATCCCGAAAGTTGGGTAGATAAAACCGATGATATTTTAGACGCTTCCAAAAAAGTATACGGCGACTACAGCCATTGGCGAAATATTGTTCAGTCTAATGACTTGAAAAATCTGGCCATAAATAATGTAACGAAACTTAATTTAAGGAAGAGACTGAAATGAAGATATTTCATAAAGGTAAAGATATATCCACCTTAGTAAAAAAGATAACGTGGAGCGGCAGCCGTATGCAGGTAGCCAGAAAACTTGTATTCGATTACGTGCAGGATGACCGAGACACTCTTATTCCAGTCCTTGAAATAAACAACGGCGAAACAGTTTTTGGTTACGATGAAGAAAATAACATAATATTTCGTGGCAATGTTTTTGATGTAGAGAAAAACAGGCAAAATTCGAATGTGCGGATTACAGCCTTTGATAATCTATTTATTTTGAGTAAATCCAAAACAACAAAGAAATTTGTAAATATAACGGCTGAGGATATAACGGCGGCAATATGCAGAGAGCTCGGCGTCAAAGTTGGCAATCTGATTAAAACGGGCGTTCCAGTAAGTTTCATCGCGGACCGTAAGACGGGCTACCAGATAATCATGATGGCTTATACGGAAGCCAGTAAAAAAACGGGTGAAAAATACCACCCGATAATGAATAACGACCAGCTCGATATCATATTAAAAGGCACACTGATTGAAAATTATATTGCCGACAGTAGCAGCAATATGATGCAAAGTACCTATAAAGAGAGCATTGAAAACATGGTTAATCAGATAATGATTACCGACCAGCAGGGCAATATGACGGGATATAAGCGAAATGATGAATGGGTAAATAAATATTCCATGATACAGGACGTTTATAAAACCGATCCGAACAAAGACACCAATAAAGAAGTCGAAGCAATGCTGAAAGGGCCGGATAGAAGCGGTTCTCTCACACTCATTGGCGACTATCGAGTTAAATCTTCTTATTCCATAGAAATACGGGATAGTCTGAATGCCGGCAAATTCTGGATTAAATCTGATGTACACACATTCCAAAACGGTAATCACATGATGAAAATAGAACTTGAATTTGAAAATATGATGAATGAGGAAAAAGCTCCGCAGGAGAAATAAAAAAAGACCGCTTGATAGCGGCCTTCTTTTGTTAGGAGCGATTTTCAACGCCCAATTCTTTCATTAAAGCGTTTTGTAAAATATTGGAGAAATTGACATTCCTTTCCAGTGCTAAATTATTAAGCCATGCAGGAATGGTCAATGTCTTTTTTACAGCTTTTTTATCATATAATTTTCGATACGCTAAAGTATCTGCACTTATTAAAGTTATAAATGAATTTTCATCACATTTTATATCTTTCGGATTAGATGGAGCAGGTATATTTTCCTTATTTTCCTCCATATCCCAAAGTGTCAGATTTAAGACATCTTCAGCCATTATATACGCTTCATTTAAATTCTTTCCAAAGGTATAGCAACATTCTAAATCTGGAAAGTTTACCAAATAAACACCATTAGGAAAGTTTTTATCAGAAGTATCAAAAGTAAATACAGCAGGATAAATATATTTCACGATAAATCCCTCTCTCTCTTAGATAAATATCTATATTAACTTCAGGAGAGGGCTTATTTAAGCCCTGCATCCTTTAAGATTTGATTTGCTGTTCCGGTTGGAACTTCTTTGGCATGACGCCAAATTTTCAATTTTTTATTTGTTATTGGACTGTAGTAAATATCATGATTACCACCGTTTCTAACAAATTTAACGCCATGCTTTTTTAGGATTTTAAGTAATTCAGATGTTTTCATCTAATTCCTCCTAACAAATAAAATTATAACACATATTAACACGTATGTAAATATTAATACGTGTTATTTTTATAAAAGGTAGGTGATATAAATGGCGCAAATTCCCAGTGCAGAAGCAAGTGTTGAAGAAATTGTAAATATTATGCACGGCGTTGCACAGTCTCACGTTCCACGCAGTGCTTTTATAGGTATTGTAAAAAAACCTCCACCTAATTTTGTTATTAAAGCAAATAATATTGAGTTAACACCTGAAAATGCGTATATTTCAAAACGGCTTCTTGTAGGCTATGAACGAACGGCACGAGGACATTTAGTTTCCGCAACACAGAATAAATCAGGCGGTAGCGGCGACAGTTCATATGAAAGCCATAATCACAGCATAGATAATGACTACACTGAAAATTTCATCTATACCGATACGTTGAAAGTCGGCGACTGGGTTAGTATCCTGCCGTGCGAAGGGGCGGAAGGACAGCTTTATATCATAAACGAAGAGGTGGTAAAACTTGAGTGAAGAATTTCCATTTACCGGAACAAACACTGCTGTTACAGAAGAAAAACTGCCACTGTATCGAGAATACGCATGGAATTTCGACACAGACAAGTTCATTTATGATAATGCTGGAAATCATGTATTGGTTGAAGGTAATGAGGCTGTAAAAGTATGGATTTACAAAGCACTTAAAACAGAGCGTTTCAGATACACGGCGTACAGCTGGCAGTACGGAATTGAGCTTAAAAAGTTCATCGGCAAAGTTATGACAGTAGGTGAACGAATTTCTGAATTTAAAAGGGCCATAATTGAATGTTTAATGGTAAATCCGTATATAAAGTCTATCAATTCCATAACAATAAATCGGGAAAAAACAGAATTAAACTGTGAAATTGATTTAACTACGGTTTACGGGGAGCTGGTGATTAATGTATAAGGCAAGAGAACAAAAAGATATATTGCAGGAAATGATAAACAGTTCCAAAGCAAAAACAGGACTGTTTGAAGGAACGTTCCAGTACGATGCACTCGCCAGCAACTCAATCGAGTTTGCAAAAGCTGAAGTTGAACTTGAGGAATTAAACAAAGTTGCTTTTGCAGATACTTCATACGGCGAATATCTGACTATGATAGCTAAACAGTACGGCGTTATCCGAAAGGAAGCCACCAAAGCTATAGGTGTTTTGACCGTAAAAGGCACCGGCACGATTTACGCAGGTGCTACTTTTGCAACGGAAAGCGGCATCCAATTTACTGCTACAGAAAATACGGATATAAAAGATACAGGGCAGATACAAATCGAAGCCATTACAGCTGGAAACATCGGCAACGTGGACGCCGAGACAATAAAAGTTATTTCCATGTCCATTCCTGGCATAAATAACGTAATAAATGACGCACCGACAACAGGTGGTTATGATGAGGAAACAGACGCTGAACTACTCGACAGATATCTGTTTAAAGTCAGAAATCCAGCAACAAGCGGTAATAAAAATAACTACGAATTATGGGCACGTGAAATTGAAGGTGTAGGCGGCGCACGTTGTATTCCTCTCTGGAATGGTAATGGCACTGTAAAAGTTGTAATTATAGACGCAAATTTGAATGTTGCCGATGAAACGCTACTGAATAAAGTCCGTACCTATCTTGAAGAAGAAAAACCGATCGGTGCAGATTTAACCGTAGTATCAGCAACTGCCGTGAATGTAAAAGTAGCAGCCAATATTTATGGCAGTGTGAATGAAGACGAATTTAAAGAAAAAGTCGACACGTATTTTAAAGAAATTGGCTTCAACCGTGGCTATGTGTCCATTGCTCATATTGGAAAAACACTTCTTGAATGTAGCGGCGTTATTGACTATGATAGTCTGACTTTAAACGGTGAGGCAAAAAACATACCTCTCACTGAAGAACAGTTACCAATTTTAGAAAATGAGGTGGATTTTAATGTTATTTCTACTTAGACGAACACCTGTAAAAACATTGAAGCATCTGCCGAAATTTCTGCCGATTGATGATGACTTTAAAAACACAGAGTTAATCAGCGATGATGAGCATGAAAAGTTGAGACTTGCTGTATTGGATGTAAAAAATCAGCTTTTTGTTGAAACGGCAACATGGGGCCTTTCTGACTGGGAAAGAGTTCTTGGGATATCCGTAAAAGAAAATGCCGGCATAGAAGACAGACGCATACAGATACTGTTAAAATTACAGGGCGCCCATATAGTGTCCGAAACGTTTATGAATAACCTGATAAATATGTTTTGCCAAGACAAATCTGGTTATATAATCCAGAATAATCCTGAATATTGGTTTGAATTATGTATCAGCGGTGATGATGAAATAAAATGGAAAGAATTACTGGAAGCCGTTAATACATACAAACCGGCGCATTTGGGATTTGCTGTAGTAATCAGGATTATAAGCCAGATTTTAACAAGCCATAAAGCAAACATTACCCAATATGTAAATGCCAACCACAATTTCTGGAATTTAGGCGCGGCAGAAAAGACTTATTGGGATGGTGTCTGGTGCTGGGACGGCAGTATCGACTGGAGTGGCATAAAACCGGATGCAAAATACAAAGAAAGGCAGTCCCATATTATAGACATTTTAACTAAAGTTAATTCTGCACAGACTTTTAAGACAGGACAAAGCGCAGATATAACGTATAAAATAACATCTAAGCACAGACTTTTAACAAGCCATAAAGCAGGCAGTATTTATTATGTAGATATAGACTTAAAACAAAACATTGAACACAGGGCATTAAATACAGGTAAAATTAATGCTATGCAGAGCCGAACCACAGGGAACGCAAAAAACCTATGGGACGGCTCTTTTTGTTGGGACGGCAGCCACGCATGGGAGGGTGATTATACCCTGCAAAATGCACAAATGGAAAACCTATGCACCTGTTACAGCACGGATAAAAACGGAAACATTAAGAAAGGAACATTTGAAAGATTATGAGCGATACACAGAATATTAATCCTACACAAACACTTGAAATAAACGGTGAACCGGCACCGCTGGCAGAATTTAATCAGGACACATTTCTACAATCCAACAAAAAGACTACAACTGATTACAGAGCGGCATTTGCACAAGCAATCGGGACGACAGGTACTATTGCAAAAATTGTAAAAATGGCATTCGGTACAGCGGGAGAGGTGGACGGACAGGGAAACCCTGCACCGCCGAGCGATAACGGTAACTTAAACAATGTTGTTTTAACTAAAGATATTACTTCTGTAACTTATCCGGTTGAAACTTCTGTTTGTTTTGAAGCAGAAATTGAAGCTGGTGAGTATACTGGTGCAATAAATGAAGTAGCTTTGATAGATGAAGAAGAACAAACTGCTGCTAAAATGCGACTCTTAACAAGTAAAGGTGTAGATGCTGAAAGTGGAGCAATATTTAAATGGACTGTAGAGTTTTGAGGTGGTTAGATGAATAGTGAAGAATTAAAAAAAAATTTTAGCTTATTAATGCCAAGTGAGATAAATGGATTTAAAAGACCAAAGGAACCGATAGCTAATGATAATGATTTCTTTTTGGAAGTTCCACAACTAATACAAAAAGACCCAGTACTTTATTCGACCATGAATTTAATATTAGGAGTACTTGTAAGTAACGATAAGCTACTTAAACAATGGCATGATACATTGCAAAATGTAGTAAATGCTCAAGATTGGCGAGTGGTTACAGATAGTTTAAAAGGTTATATGACCCCAGAACTAAAGAAAAAATTAGATGGAATTGCTGCTGGAGCTAATAATTATATACACCCAAGCACGCACCCTGCAAGTATGATTACTCAGGACACGACCCACCGTTTTGTAACAGATACAGAAAAAACTACATGGAACGGCAAAGCAAGTACAGCAGTTGTATCAACAACGGCAAATGGACTAATGCCCAAAAGAGATGGTAGTGCAACATCTATTTTTACAGGAGACGGCGTCTGGAAAAGCCTTGCATGGAATTTAATCACAGGAAAACCATCAACATTTGCGCCGTCTGCTCACAATCATGATAGTAGTTATTTAAAACGTAATCAAACTACTCAAAATGATATGAATGTTTGTACAGTTGAAGGTATTTATCGTTTTAGTGGAAATTTAAGTAATGCTTGGACTGGTACAAGTTGGGGTACATTATTAGTATTTAATAATAATTATAACGGTGGTAGTGGTACAGGTGGAACTTATTTAGTTCAAATGGCATTACCAACAGATGGTAGAATATGGATTAGACAGAGAGTTAATACTGAAGCTTGGAGTGGTTGGGTTAAAGTAGCAATTACTTCAGATACTGTTGCTGGAGCAACTAAAGCTACTCAAGATAGTCAAGGTCAAGCAATAAATACAACATATATAAAAAGTATTACGGCTTCTAATGCTACATTAACTCTAACAAAAGGAAATGGGACAACATCTACTGTTACTATTAATAATGTAGGAAATTCTACAAGAGCTACTCAAGATAAAAATGGTAAAGATATTACAGGATATCTTTATAAAACAGAAGATTTAACATTAAATTCAAATGCTGAAATTTTAACAGTAGGAAATATTTCAGAAATACTCAATTCCTTTTGTACAAAATTTAAACAAATTCAAGGAACAGGTACTTATGCTGAAAACTCACCAACAAGCATAAAAAGTTTAAACGATAATAAGGCACCAAAAGCAAGCCCGGCATTTAGTGGCACTCCGACATCACCTACACCTGCAACAAGCGATAATAGTACAAAAATCGCCACTACCGCCTTTGTCCGAAACCTCATTAATCAATTTAAAAATGATGGTACACTTGGTGGTATTGTTGGTGGTAGCTTAACACAAAATGGTTGGGTTAAATTTAGTAATGGTCTAATTCTACAATGGGGAAAATTAATACCGACTAGTAAAAATTATTTTGAAATTACGTATCCA
>ENA-OPCD01000336-OPCD01000336.1-human-gut-metagenome-genome-assembly--contig:-NODE-336-length-38798-cov-16.143587_pt1 | contig 38798 bp, 31 predicted proteins | sample MGYA00241560_ERZ501471 | MGnify/ENA primary metagenome ERZ501471 (study PRJEB25962, sample SAMEA2042578) | human gut metagenome | biome: human gut; feature: human-associated habitat; material: faeces...
GCCAGCCGTTACCCTGTACCTGCTGGTGCGCTGGTCGCAAATTCCCATGACCATTCCCGGGCACTATACTGCCGACGGCCAAATAGACAGCTGGACCGCCCGCACCACCCTGTGGCAGCTGCCGGTGCTGGGGTGGGTGCTGTATGTGTTGATCACGATTTTAGAGCAGTTCCCCGGGATTTGGAACACCGGCGTGACCGTAACGGAGGAGAACCGCACCGCCGTCTACCGCACATTAAAGACCCTGATCGGCTGGGTAAAGCTGGCGGTGAGCGCCCTGCTCTCTTTGGTGGCGCTGGCCTCCCTGGGCAATGGTTATAAGATTTTTCTTGTACTGGCCGCCGTGGGTCTGCTGGCCACCTTTGGGCTGGTGATCTACTTTGTCCGCCGCCTGTTGCAGTTGAAGTAAGCAGCCTATTTTTACAGACAGATTGCAATACACAAAAAAAAGCATCCCCGTCGGGGTGCTTTTTCTATACCTATTATTTTATTCTTAATGTTCATCCGCCAGCACAGCGTGGGCGCACTTTATGCCGTCCACGGCGGCGGACACAATGCCACCGGCGTAACCGGCGCCCTCACCGCAGGGGTACACCCCCCGCAGATTGCACTGGCAAAATTCGTCCCGCAAAATCCGCACGCTGCTGGAGGAGCGGGTTTCCGGCGCAGTAAGCACCGCGTCCGGCAGGGCAAAGCCGTGGAGCCGCTTGTCCATCTCCGTAATGGCCGCCTGCATGGTGGTGCGCACCTTGTCCGGCAGGCAGTACCGCAGGTTGGTAAGCGTGACCCCGGTAGGGCAGGTGGGCTGCACATTGCCCAGCGCCCGACTTTCCCGATCCGCTAAGAAATCGCCCACCAGCTGCGCCGGTGCACGGTAATCGCCCCCGCCCAGGGCAAAGGCGTTTTGCTCAATCTCTCGCTGATAATACATCCCCGCCAGCGGATGCTCCGAGGGGAAGTCCACCGGGTCAATACCCACCAGCAGCGCCGAGTTGGCATTCTCGCCGTCCCGGGCCAGGGTGCTCATGCCGTTGACGATCACGCCGCCCTTTTCGCTGGCGGCGGCCACCACCGTGCCCCCCGGGCACATACAAAAGGTATACGCCCCTCGCTGGTGCAGACCGTGGCAGCTGAGCTTGTAATCCGCAGCCCCCAGCTTAGGGTGACCTGCAAAAGCGCCGTACTGGGCCTTGTCAATGAGCTTTTGGGGGTGCTCAATGCGGGCGCCCACACTAAAGGGCTTTTGGATAATTTGCGCGCCGTTTTTATAAAGCATTTCCACCGTGTCCCGGGCGCTGTGGCCGATGGCCAGGATCACCGCATCCGTCTCCATATCCACCGTTTGACCCAAATGGCTGTAAGTGACCCCATGGATAAAGCCGTTGGCCAAGATCAAATTCTCCAGCCGACATTCCAGGCGCACCTCGCCCCCCAGGCGCTCAATTTTTTTGCGAATATTCTGCACCACCACAGCCAGTCGGTCCGTGCCGATATGGGGCTTGGCGGCGTATAAAATCTCCTCCGGCGCACCGGCCTCATACAGCTCTTGCAGCACCTGGCGAATAAAGGGGCTTTTAATACCGGTGGTCAACTTGCCGTCAGAAAAAGTACCGGCACCGCCCTCGCCGAACTGCACATTGCTCTCCTCGTTGAGAATATGCTGCTGCCAAAAGGCGTTCACATCCTGCTGGCGGCGCTGAATATCCTTGCCTCGCTCCAACACAATGGGGCGCAGTCCTGCCTCAGCCAAGATCAGGCCGGCAAACATACCCGCCGGACCGAAACCAACCACCACCGGGCGAAAAGCGGACTGCCGCCGATTCACCGGCAGGGTGTACTTGTATTCTTCCGCCGCCTTGGCCTTCGGTGAGCGGCAGCGGCGCAGAACCTGGGTTTCGTCCAGTCCCAGGGTCACATCTACCGTATAAGAGAAGTGCACATCGTCCTTTTTGCGGGCGTCCACACTCTTTTTAAAAATCGTCAGTTTTTCAATATATTTGGGATCGGTGCGCAGCACCTTGCCCGCCTTTTTGCGCAGCAGGCTCTCGTCCTCATCCAGCTCCAGACGCAATTCACTTACTCGTATCATTCCGCTTCTCCACCATCTGCCCGGCGGCCGCCAGACCGCTGTAAAAGGCAAAATTCAAATTATAACCGCCGCAGGGCTGCTGCTCGTCCAGCACCTCGCCCACAATATACAGCCCGGGCACCCGCCGAGAGGCAAAGCCCTCCAATTCCGTCCGGGGCACACCGCCGCCGGTGATCTGGGCAAAGGCGTAGCCCTTGGTGCCGGTAACGATCAGCTGCCAGTGCTTGGCGATCTGCACCAGCCGCGCCGGGTCGCCCGCCGCCTGTTTTTCCAAAATCTCCGTCACCTCTGCGCTGAGGATCCCTCGCAGGGAGCCGAATTGCCGCAGGTAAGACAAAAGCTGATTTTCGCTCCACTCCGGGACCAAATCCAGCACTGCGCAGCACTTTTGCGGCCGGGGGCGGGCAAAGTTCTGCCCCACCGCCCAGCTTACATCCATCACCGCAATGCCGGACAAACCGTAATCGGTAAACAGCACCTCGCCCTGACTCTTCGCCACGGTTTCACCGTCCAAAGTGACGGCTACTGCCGCTCGGGTGCGCTGCCCCTTGAGCTTGCGAGGGTATTTGCTGGAGGAGGCGCCGTACAGGCACAGAGCGACTCGCTCATCATCTGTAACGGCTACAAGGACGAGAGCTACATCGAACTTGCCTTGCTGGCTCAGAAGATGGGCAAGCGCATCTTTATCGTAGTAGAAAAGCTCAATGAGCTGGATATCATCGAAAAGGTAGCCAAAAAGCTCAACGTAAAGCCAAACATCGGTATCCGCATCAAACTGGCTTCTTCAGGTTCAGGCAAATGGGCTGAAAGCGGCGGCGATGCATCTAAGTTCGGCTTGACCAGCGCAGAACTGCTCACAGCCCTCAAGAAGATAGACGAGATGGGATTCCACGACTGTCTGCGCCTTATCCACTTCCATATCGGAAGTCAGATTACCAAGATTCGCCGCATTCAGACTGCTCTCCGTGAGGCAGCCCAGTTCTATATTAGCCTCCACAAGATGGGCTACAATGTAGATTTCGTAGATTGCGGTGGCGGACTCGGTGTAGATTACGACGGCACCCGCTCTTCAAGCAGCGAGAGTTCCGTAAACTACTCTATCCAGGAGTATGTGAACGACTGTGTCTATACATTCGTAGATGCAGCCAACAAGAGCAATATCGAGCACCCTAACCTCATCACCGAGAGCGGCCGTTCGCTCTCTGCCCATCATTCTGTCCTGGTTATCGATGTCTTGGAGACAGCTTCCCTGCCAGAAATGCCAGAGGAGTTTGAGGCGAAGGAGACCGACCACCAGCTGGTGAAGGATCTTTATGAGATATGGGACAACCTGAATCCTCGCAACATGCTGGAAGACTGGCATGATGCCGAGCAGATTCGCGAAGAGGCATTGCAGCTCTTCTCTCACGGCATCGTAGATCTGAAGACCCGTGCAGAGATTGAGGCAATGTACTGGAGCGTGTGCCACGAGATCAACAATCTTGCCAAGCACATGAAGCATGTACCTGAGGAGCTCAGAGGATTGGATAAAATTCTTGCCGACAAGTATTTCTGCAACTTCTCTCTGTTCCAGAGCCTGCCAGACAGTTGGGCTATCGACCAGCTCTTCCCTATCATGCCTATCCAGCGTCTGAACGAGCGTCCTACCCGCAACGCTACCTTGCAGGACATCACCTGCGACAGCGACGGAAAGATTGCCAACTTCGTTACCGACGGACATATCGGCAACGTTCTTCCTCTTCATCCATTGAAGAAGAACGAGCCATATTATCTCGGTGTATTCCTCGTTGGTGCCTACCAGGAGATTCTGGGCGACATGCACAATCTCTTCGGTGACACCAATGCTGCCCACATCTCTGTAAAGGACGGCAAATATTGCATCGACCAGATATTCGACGGCGAGACCGTAGAGGAGGTATTGGATTACGTACAGTACAATCCGAAGAAGCTCGTCCGCCAGTTGGAGCAGTGGGTAACCAAGAGTGTGAAGGAAGGCAAGATTTCGCTCGATGAGGGCAAGGAGTTCCTGGGCACCTATAGAAATGGTCTCTTCGGATACACTTATCTTCAGTAAGTGAAGAACGAAGAGTGAAAAGTGAATAATTCAATTGCTTTAACTCATCATAAAGTTAAAAGTTCAATTTTCAAAGTTCAAAGTAACAAGATGGAAAAAGTAACAGTAGTAAAGGTAGGCGGTGCCATCGTTGAAGACAGCGAACAGCTGGCACAGCTCTTGAAGGATTTCGCAGCCATTCCTGGCAAGAAAGTATTGGTACATGGCGGTGGCCGCCGTGCCACTAAGGTAGCCGCAGCCCTCGGCATAGAGAGCAAGATGGTAAACGGCCGCCGCATCACTGATGCAGACATGCTGGAAGTGGTAACAATGGTTTATGGCGGTCTGGTCAACAAGAATCTGGTTGCCAAGCTCCAGGCTAACGGCGTGAATGCTCTCGGTCTGACCGGTGCTGATATGGACGTTATCCACAGTCACAAGCGTCCGTTGAAGGACGGTATCGACTTCGGATTCGTGGGCGATGTAGAGCGTGCCAACGGCAAGATGCTCCAGACCCTTATTAATGAAGGTATTACTCCAGTGATGGCTCCATTGACCCATGACGGCAAGGGCAACATCCTCAACACCAATGCCGACACCATAGCCAGCGAGACTGCCAAGGCTCTGGCTCCTTACTACGATGTGACATTGATATATAGTTTTGAAAAGAAAGGCGTGCTCAGTAATCCTGAGGATGACGACAGCGTGATTCCAGTGATTACCCATGCCGATTTTGAGAGATATAAAGCAGATGGTACCGTGGCAGGCGGCATGATTCCTAAGTTGGAGAATGCCCTTGCAGCCATCGATGCTGGTGTGAAAGAGGTGATTATCACCCTTGCTACCGCCATCGACGGAAAGCACGGAACGGTGATTAAGTGAAGAACGAAGAGTGAAGAGTGAAGAATTCATCACCTTTTTTCTTAACAAGAGTTAAAAACAGAAATAAATTAAGATTGGTTGTAACTTTCTTATAGCATAGTCGTCATTAATTATAGAGGGATGAAAGAAATCAGTTTCCAGAACGATGTTTTGCCGCTGAAGAACAAACTCTTCAGGCTGGCCCTTCGCATTACTCTCAACCGGGAGGAAGCGGAAGACGTTGTGCAGGATACGCTGATTAAAGTCTGGAACGCCCGCGACAGATGGCAGGAGCTTGACTCCATCGAGGCATACAGCCTCACCATCGCTCGCAACCTCTCGCTCGACCGCATCAAGAAGATGGAAAATCAGAATGATTCGTTGGAAGAGCAGAATACAGAAAGGTTAGACGAAAACACTTCTACCCCCTCAGAAAGGATGATTCAGAAAGACAAACTGGACATCGTAAGGAATATTATCGACGAGTTGCCTGAAAAGCAGCGCAGCTGTCTGCAGCTTCGAGACATCGAAGGAAAGTCCTACAAGGAAATAGCAGACATCCTCTACATCACGGAAGACCAGGTCAAGGTGAACATCTTCAGGGCCCGTCAAACAGTCAAACAAAGATTTCAACAATTCGACAGATATGGATTATAAGTACATCAACCAACTTTTGGATCGCTACTGGAAGGGCGAGACTTCTCTCGAAGAAGAGGAGATTCTCCGTGCATTCTTCAGCCAGGACGAGTTGCCTGCCGAGCTGAAGCCATACCAAGCGCTCTTCTCTTACGAGATGGGCGAGGCTAAGCAAGAGGCGCTGGGTGATGACTTCGACCAGAAGATGATGGCGATGATTGAAGATGAATATACCAAGAAGCCTAACAAGGCAAAGGTGATTTCTTTGACAGAGCGCCTGAAGCCTCTCTTCAAGGCTGCTGCCGTGGTAGCTATCATCCTGACATTGGGCAATGCAGTTCAGGTTCCTTTCCAGAACAATGGCAATGATTCTGTTGAAAACGTAGGATACATCAAGAGTGGCAAGGGCGTGTCCGTAGCCATGGGAGATTCTGCTTCGGTTGATTCTATGCAACGCACAGGCATCGATCAGGTAAGCACTCCAACAACGTCTCCAACGTTATTAAAGTAGATTATTTCTATGCTTTCTCTATAAAAAAATCATGTTTAGTAAAACAATTCTGAAGCTGTGAAGTTTCAATTCTCTCAAATTTTTCATAACATACTAACGTAATAGGGCTGCCAGGATGTACTGGCAGCCCTTACTTTTTTTATATATTTTGCACGCAAGCGTATGATAAAGGATACACAAGTGGCTCAATTTATCGCCACTGCGAGGCTTCATTTAAGCCTCCTTCCGGTCATCATTGATGACACTTACTAGGCTTAATATAAGCCACTTAACCTATTATCAAGAAGCATCTGAAAGGCTATTTCCCCTAATGGGGGTTAACAGAGTTAACAGTTAACAGCCCAAAATGCCTACTTTCCCCCCACTCACATATAATAATAAGTATATATATTTATATATAATATAAGGTATGGGAGAGGGGGAGGATGCAAAAAACAGCTGTTAACTGTTAACCTGTTAACCCTTTGTCCCTTTTGTTAAAAATACTAACTCATAGTTTTCTCCTCCAGAACTCACCGTTTCTCGGTGCAGAAGTCATCGTTTTCTTCTTGGGAATACATCGCTTGCCGGATAGAAATCCTTGCCATTACTTGTCATTTCATGCTAAAAAAATAACACGGACAAATTGAATTTGTCCGGACAAATTGTCCGAACGCTCATAATCTACTGATTATTAGCATGTTACAAGCCTCCAGACAAACAAACCGGACAAATTTAATTTGTCCATGTTATTTTTTTTCTGGCGGAATCAGCCATTTTTGTTTATTGCCAATAAATAAATCTGCGGTTTTTTATTTACTGGCAATAAACAAATCGAATATAAGTTCTATCATCAAAGCTCTTATTGCCCTCTACGATGCCCTTGGTGGCGATAAAGGAACGGATGTTCTGAGGGTCGTTGGCAATCTGCTCTGCCAATGCCGCCTCGCTCGCTGCCAAGGTTGGCTTCAGGAACGGATAGCCATCGCTCGCCAATACTATCTCGGAGGAAGAAGATGGAATTATATCTGATGCAGAAGCGGAGCCTGAGCAGGAAACAGGATCTTGAACAGAACAGGAATCTGAAACAGAGACAACCTTCACTCCCTCCCGATAGATAGGAAATCCATCGATAACCGTATAGGTCTGGTTCTGCCCGGAAAGCATCGCCTCGATCAATAATGGCTCTATCTGCTTTCTAGCCTCAGCAGGCGAAAGGCCCTGCTCTATCAACTCTACCCTCTTACGGGCAATCTTCTCCTCATAAGGCTTGCCGTTCTCATAGAGTTTTCCATCGATGATTGCCTGGCAATCGCCCACCATCCATACTTCATTCCTTGTCCGGCTATAAAGGATAGCCGAGGCGGTAAGCCGCTCTTCGGGATGCTTCTTCAACCGCTCTTCTACCCCAAGCTTTTCATACACCTTATTATATATATACGCCGTTACGCCCTGGCAGAATTCATCTACCGAGGCATCCGCTTTCAGTTCCTCCTGGATGTATTCCGAGATAAGCATCATGGCGTATCTTCCGTTCTTCATATCAGGATTGAGATGCTTCGGCGTCTTGCTCGTACTGCCATCAATCACTGCGATGAAATCATCGGTAACTACCATTCCATCCTCACAAGCCTCCTGGCTCTTCTTTCCTATAATGCAGCTTTCTATAATCTTCATAAAATCTACTTATCTATCCGGTTATATATCTGAAAAAAGGCTACCCATCCAGGTAACCTTTTTACTCGTTTATTTATCTCTTAAGCCTTCACCTTCTTTAATCTGATAACCAGCTGTATGAAACTTGGAATCATGATGCAGAGAGAGAAGCCTACGGCATAATACATGGTTTTCTCATCGCCATGGAAGAGGTCGATGAGTTTGCCATCGCTCTGCGGCATGATATTAGACAGGACATACGCCATCGTATTATTCACCCAGTGGAGCAGGATGCCCGGAACAAGACTCTTGGTGCGATAATACATCCAACCCAGGAGTAAGCCCAGCAGGAGGGCATTGACAAACTGCGCTACGTTGGCGTGAGCCAGACCGAAGATGGCAGCCGAAATCATGATGGCTACCCAATGGTTCTTCTTGCTCATAAGACCCAGCAGGGTGCGGAGAACGGCTCCACGGAACACAACCTCCTCAGCAAAAGGCGCCAGAACGCCAATAGCCACATAGCCCCAAGGCTCCTTCATGAGCGATGCGAATATCTGCTCGGTATTCTCGTCCATCTCGATGCCTATCTGCTCATATATGAACTCCAGAGGAATGATGGTTCCCAGAGTGAACAATGCCACCCAGAGAAGCGTTGTCCAAGGCTTGGAAAGCAGATAATCGCGGGTCAGCGGTGTCCACTTCGTCTTCAGGAAGATGACGAGGGTGATAACGTTGCTGAACGCTGAGGTAAGCGCCATCAGGATAGGATTGCTGCCCGAACTGACAGCCAGGAGCGTTGCCTGGTAACCTTCGCCCTTAATGCCCGCCCAGATTCCTGCGCCAGCATACATCACGATAATCTGTACTACTATAAATATAATCATGTAGAGGACGATATCCGTCAAACCTCTCTTTAAATTAATCTTTGCCATTGCTTTTACTGTTTATAATTAATCGTTTATAGTTAATCGCATTCTTGCAATCATTCCGCTTCCTTTTCAAAGAGATCCAGCACGGTCTGCTCATCCTCTTTCAGCTGCGCCGCCAACTCCTCGGGACTGTCAAACTTCTGTTCGCCCCTTATTCGCTTCACGAAGCTTACGAGCAAGAGCTGGTCATAAATATCCCCGTCGAAATTGAAGATGTGCGTCTCTAGCGTCAGTAGTCTGCCATTGAAGGTTGGGCGATTGCCCACATTCATCATTCCCCGTTTCCATACCACCGTATTCTCCAGTCTTACCCTTACGGCATAGACGCCAGGGGCAGGAATCAGCTGTCCGAAGTGAGAGATGTCGAGATTGGCTGTAGGGGAACCGAGTTTTCTGCCTTCATGGAATCCATTCACCACCTTTCCGATGAGGGTGTAAGGGAAACCGAGGCACCGGGCTGCCATCTCCACTTCTCCCTCTTTCAGGAAAGAGCGGATGACGGAAGAAGAGATGTTGATGCCATCTATCTGGAAGGCTTCGTTCCTGATTACCTCGATGCCCATCTCCTTGCCGTAGCGCACGTAATCTTCGAAAGTCTCCTCGCGGTTATGACCGAAGCGATGATCGTAGCCGATGAAAAGTTTCCTTACGTTGAGATGGTCGTGGAGCACCTGCTGCATAAACTCCCTTGCCGACATCGCAGCCATCGCCTTGTCGAAATGCAGCACCACAGCATTATCCACTTCCGTCTTCGAAAGCAGCAGCAGCTTGGAATCAAGCGTACTCAGCATCTCTGGCTGGTAATCCGCCTGCAATACCTTGCGGGGATGCGCATCGAAGGTGATGACGGTGGATTGCAAGCCATCCATTCGTGCCGTCTCTACGAGATGATGAATCAGGAACTGATGTCCCCGATGCACTCCATCGAAGAAACCAATCGTTGCCACACAAGACTGCAACTGCACGGTATCGTTATAATGTATTGTATTCATAAGGACTGACTTTAACATTCATATCAGAAGAAGAACTCCGATGGATTATCTTCTCTTTGCTATCATTCTCTTAAAAGTTCTCCACAGCTCGCCCGCCCAAAGTACAACGGAGGTTGAGCCGATGATGAGCAGCCACTCGTGGAGCGACAATGGTGTGGTGCGGAACATTTCGCCACCAAAGGTTACGATAATCCACTGACCCACCAATACCAGTACAAGCACCAGAATCATTCCCTTATCCTTCAGGAAATGGCGGAAGGCGGTGTGATGACTCATCAGTGCCTTGGCATTGAAGAGGTTCCAGAACTGGATCATCACGAAGGTGGTGAAGAACATGGTCAGTTCATGCACATCTACTCCACCCTTGCCTCTGCGCTCGCAGTAAACCAGCAGGGCAAACATAACGAGGAAGAAGACGATGCCGCAGAACAGAATGCCGAAACCGATGCTCTTGTTGATGATGAAATCGGATGCCTTGCGCGGCTTATCCTTCATCACCTCGTGAGATGGAGGCAATGAGGCGAGTGCCAGGGCTGCAAAGGTATCCATGATGAGGTTCACCCAGAGAATCTGGGTTACCGTCAACGGCATTTCAGTTCCGATGACAGATCCGCCAAGCACCAGCAGGAGGGCTGCCACGTTTACTACCAACTGGAAGAAGAGGAAACGCTGCAGGTTGCGATAGAGCGAGCGTCCCCACATCACGGCGTTGGCGATAGACTTGAAGGAATCATCGAGCAGGGTCATATCCGAAGCCTCCTTAGCCACGGAAGTTCCCGAACCCAGCGACAAGCCCACGTGAGCATAGTGAAGCGCCGGAGCATCGTTGGTACCATCACCTGTTACGGCAACCACCTCGCCACGCTTCTGGAGCATCGCCACCAGTCGCTGCTTATCGGTAGGACGGGCACGGCTCATCACACGGATATCCTTCGCCCGTTCGTAAGCCTCTTCGTCAGAAAGTGCCTCCCACTGTTCGCCCGTAATCATCTGCTGGTCGAGCGAGGTCAGAGAGCCATCTGCTCCGATATTCTCAGGTTCATCTTCGAAGACACCTATCTGCTTACCTATCTCCAAGGCGGTGGCAGCCGTATCACCCGTAACCACCTTCACCTCGATACCCGCATGGCGGCACTCCTGCACGGCGGCAGGAACATCCGGACGGATAGGATCGGCAATGGCTGCAATGGCCTGCAACTGAAGGTCGTTGGCATCGAGAAGTGCTACCACTTCGGCAGTAGAGGTTCTGGAAGTTCTCATGATAGAAGCTTCTATCTTCTTATAGGCGAACGCCAGGGTTCTCATTGCCTTATGCTGCCACTCATCGAGTTCTTCGGCTGACTGTCTCAGCATTCTATCTTCGATGATGCATTTCTTCATCACGATTTCAGGCGCACCCTTCACGAAGAGATAGGTCTCGCCATCAACTTCTGCCAAGGTTGCCATCATCTTTCTCTCGGTAGAGAAAGGCAACTGCTTGAGCACGTTCACCTGCTTGCGGAGTTCTTCATAATCCTTGCCCTGGGCATCGAGCCAGAGCAGGAGAGCCGACTCGGTAGGGTTTCCGATAGGTTTGCCGTCATTCAACTCGGCTGTAGAGTTGAGGGCGATGGCAGTATCGAGCAGCACCTCATCGCCCTGCTTGAGTTCCAGGGCACTCACCTGCATCTTGTTCTGGGTAAGCGTACCGGTTTTATCGGTACAGATTACGGTAACGGCACCCATGGTTTCGCAGGCATGAAGCTTGCGCACCAGATTGTTCGACTTCAGCATTCTTCGCATATTGAGTGCCAGAGAAAGGGTAATCGCCATCGGCAATCCCTCCGGCACCGCCATCACAATCAGGGTAACAGCCATCATGAAGTATTTCAGCACAATTTCTGCCATATAGAAATAATCCTTGCCGCCCCATGCCGGGTTGGTGAGGATATCGTGAATCAGGAAGATGAAGAAGGCTGCCACAGATACTACGGAGCCCACCTTGGAAATCATCTTCGCCAACTTATCGAGCTGCATGTGAAGCGGTGTCTCCACCGAAGTCTGCTCAGTAGATTTCTTCGCCACCTTACCAATCTCGGTAGCATCGCCCACGGCAGTAACCACGAACTCGCCCCTGCCATTCATCACCATGGTAGAACGGAGGATGACGTTGCGAGGATAGGCTCCATCGCCACCGCCTTCCAGAGATTTCTCGGCAACAGGTTCGCCCGTAAGGGCAGATTCATTAATCTGCAGGTCGTTGCAGACGATGAGTTCTCCATCGGCAGGCACCTCGTCGCCCACTTCCACGAGCACAACATCTCCCACCACCACATCGTGGCGCGGAATCTCCATCACCTTACCATTGCGGCGCACCTTAACCGGCTGCTCTTCGCTGAGCGCCGTGAGCAGATTAAACTTCTTGGCAGCATCGCGCTCAAAATAGAAACCTACGGTAGTAGCAAGAAAAACAGCCACGAAGATACCGATGGTCTCCATGAAATTCTTTTCGATAAAAGCAAGGATGAGGGATACGAAAGCCGCCACAAGAAGTATCTGGATAATCGGGTCGCGATATTTATCCAAATACAGTTTCCATAATGAAGTACGTTGAGGAGGGGTGAGCACGTTCTTGCCATGCTGTTCCCTACTCTGTTTAACTTGTTCATCGGTAAGACCGATTCTTTTATTTTTGTCTATGTCCATTTCTGAATAGAAATACTTTTTCTTTTTTGTACGATTAATAAGTACATACGCACGTGTGCGCACATAATTTGGTGCAAAGATACGCTATTTTTCTGATTCTAAGAAAATTTTTAAGATTTTATTTGGTTATTTGCCCAAAATCTAGTATCTTTGCACTCGAATTTAATAAAAATTCAATGGACTTGTAGCTCAGTTGGTTAGAGCAACAGACTCATAATCTGGAGGTCCTAGGTTCAAGCCCTAGCTGGTCCACGCTTCTATTACAGCGACTTACGAGCAATCGTAGGCCGCTGTTTTTCTTTTTTCACAAAACGTATCCGACAGAAAAAAAAGAGGCCAACTGGGGCTTTTGCAACCAAGTTGCAGAAACCTTTTCGTAATTTTGCAACCGAAATAGAAAATGGAACTGAATGTTCCTGGTTATATAGAACTAAAAGTATTGCAAATTATGGAAGAAATGAAACATTCTCACGAACATCATCATGAATGCCATTGTGAACATTCTCACGAACATCATCATGAGCACAATCATGACTGCTCATGCGGCACAGAAGAACATGAGCACCAGGGGTGCGGTTGCCACCACCATCACCATGAAGAAGGCGGTTTGAAATCCAAACTCTTTCTGATAGGAGCAACCATCATCCTCCTGATTATCGCTGTTTTCATCGAAAAGGAATACAGTCTGGCTACCTGGCAGTTGCTCCTCGTCTATCTCATTCCTTATTTATTGATAGGACATGAGACGCTGGGCGAAGCTGCAGAAGGTATTGCCAAGGGCGATATGTTTAACGAAAACTTTCTGATGGCTATTGCAACCATCGGAGCACTTTGCATCGGATTCTTCCCAGGATCAGATACAGAATTCCCGGAGGCAGTCTTTGTGATGCTCTTCTTTCAGGTGGGCGAGCTCTTCGAAGGATATGCGGAAGGAAAGAGCCGCGACAGTATTTCGCATCTGATGAATATCCGACCGGATGTAGCGAATGTTGAAAGAAACGGAAAAGTAGAGTCGGTTTCGCCGGAAGACGTCAAGATAGGAGAAACTATCGTAATCCGTCCGGGAGAGAAAGTGCCTTTGGATGGTGTTGTTGTAGAGGGCAATTCAGCCTTGAATACCATTGCCCTGACAGGTGAGAGTATGCCACGGGATTTGAATGAAGGCGATACTATCATGTCCGGTTGCATCAACCTTTCAGGAGTGGTTCGTGTACGCACCACCAAAAGTTTTGGCGAGAGTACCGTATCCAAGATTATTGCGCTGGTAGAGAGTGCAGACAAGAACAAGTCGAAGAGCGAGGCTTTCATCACCCGTTTCGCCCGAGTCTATACTCCTATCGTTGTTTTCGCAGCCATTGCCCTGGCGGTTATTCCACCATTCCTGGCAGCAACAGGAATCGTAGGTGAAGGAACCTTTGGCGAGAACTTCCCATTATGGCTCAACCGCGCCTTGATATTCCTGGTAGTTTCCTGTCCTTGCGCCCTGGTCATCAGCGTGCCCCTCACCTTCTTTGGCGGCATCGGCGGAGCATCCCGGAACGGTATTCTCATCAAGGGCAGCAACTATATGGATGCTTTAGCCAAGGTGGGAACCGTTGTGTTCGACAAGACCGGAACTCTAACCCACGGAGAGTTTGCCGTGGCAGCTGTTCATGCAGATGCTTCCTGCCCAGACCATCCATCCCATGATGCAGATAATGTGCATATTGGCGAATATTCTGACAAGGAGAAGATTCTGCTACATTTGGCGGCTCATGCCGAGCATTTCACCACTCATCCTATCGGCGCAGCCCTGCGGACTGCCTTCCCGCAAGAAGCAACGGATGGCTGCGAGGTGACCGATGTAGAGGAAATTGCAGGACAGGGTATCCGTGCCAAAGTGAACGGCAAGGTGGTTTGCGTGGGCAACAAGAAGATGATGGAAAGCATCGGTGCAAAATGGCACGACTGCAACCAGGTGGGAACCATCATCCACGTCGCCATTGATGGCAAGTACGCGGGACATATTGTGATCAACGACACCCTTAAGGGAGGAAGCGCCCATGCCATCAGAGAGCTGAAAGAACTGGGAGTAGAGAAAACGGTAATGCTGACGGGCGACCGCAGAGAAGTAGGAGAAGATGTTGCCCACAAACTGGGACTGGACGAGTGCCGCGCAGAACTGCTGCCAACCGATAAGGTTTCGCATGTAGAACAACTGCTGATGACAAAACCGGCAGGCAAGACGCTCGCTTATGTAGGCGATGGCATCAACGATGCCCCTGTATTGAAGCGTGCCGATGTGGGCATTGCCATGGGTGGACTGGGTAGCGATGCAGCCATCGAAGCTGCCGATGTAGTACTGATGGATGATGACCCTAGAAAGATTGCCCTTGCCGTAAAGATAGCCAGAAGAACCATTCATATCGCTCACGAGAACGTGATATTTGCCATCGGAGTGAAGGTTGCCGTACTGATTCTCGCCACCATTGGTCTCGGCACCATGTGGATGGCAGTCTTTGCCGATGTAGGTGTTACGGTACTGGCTGTATTGAACGCCATGAGAAGTTTGGGTAAAAATCGTCTTTTTTATCGTTAAATACCAAAATAAGTTGTATCTTTGCAACCGAATTTTAATATACAATACTGAATGGTTATGTATAAAAAAGACATTTTGACTATGAATAAGATTATCAAACTCATCTTCGTGCTCTGCTGCTTCTGCGGCATTGCACAGGCTCAGCCTCAACGTCCTAAGCTCGTTGTAGGCATCGTTATCGACCAGATGCGATGGGATTATCTCTATCGCTACTACGCCCGCTACGGCGAAGGCGGATTCAAGAGAATGCTCGGAGAAGGATTCTGCGTAGAAAACTGCAAGATTCCTTACATCCCTTCGGTTACAGCCATCGGCCACTCTTCTATCTGGACCGGTTCCGTTCCTTCCATCCACGGAATTGCAGGAAATAACTTCGTGAAGGATGGAAAGGTAGTGAATTGTACTGCCGACGATACCGTCAACCCTGTAGGTTCTGACAGCAAGGCTGGCAAGATGTCGCCTCGCAATCTGTGGGTAACCACCATCGGCGATGAACTCCGTCTGGCTACCAACAACCGCTCTAAGGTGATTGGTGTAGCCTTGAAAGACAGAGCATCCATCCTCCCTGCAGGCCATCACGCCAATGGCGCTTTCTGGTTTGATGACAAGTCGGGCAAGTTCATCACCAGTACTTTCTATATGGATAAGTTGCCTGAGTGGGTGAACAAGTTCAACAAGCAGAAACTCCCAAACAAGTATCTTTCACAGAAATGGGAGACGCTCTACCCTATCGATTCCTACAAGGAGAGCACCAGCGATGACACCAACTACGAGAATGGAATTGTTGAAGGCGAAAAGGCAGTATTGCCACTCGATCTGCCTACCTTATATAAAAAGCATGGTTATAAGATTCTCCGCAACACCCCATTCGGCTGCAATCTGACTTTCGATATTGCCAAGGCTGCCATCGAGGGCGAGAACCTGGGTAGAAACACAGATACTGACCTGCTGACCATCAGCTGCTCCAGCACCGACTACATCGGACATCAGGTGGGCGTGAACGCCATCGAAACAGAAGATTGCTATCTCAGATTAGATAAGGCATTGGCAGATTTCTTCGCTTATCTCGACCAGACCGTGGGCAAGGGAAACTATCTCACCTTCCTCACCGCCGACCATGGAGGCGTGAACAACGCTACCTTCCTGCAGGATCAACGAATCCCTGCTGGCATCTGGAACAAGAAGGGACTGGTAGATGAATTGAACAAGAATCTGAAGACAAAGTTCAACACCAACAAGGACCTAGTAAAGACCATTATGAACTATCAGGTATTCTTCAACACAGATATCATCGAAGAACTCGGTTTGGATTACGCAGCCATCAAGCAGGCAGTGGTAGATAGATTGAAGAAAGACAAGGATGTGCACTATGCCTTCGACATGGAGAAGACCTCTATCGAGAGCATCCCTGAAGAGCTGAAGTTCCGCGCCATTAACGGTTATAACCGTGAGCGCAGCGGAGGTGTTCAGATTGTACTGAAACCAGGTCACTACGATTATTACAGCAGCAAGGGAACTACCCACGGAGCATGGAATCCATACGATATCCATATTCCTTGCCTGTTTATGGGTTGGGGCATCCAGCATGGCGAGAGTGCCCAGCCTCACTATATGACAGATATTGCCGCTACCGTTTGTGCGATGCTGCATATTCAGGCACCAAACGGCTGCATCGGCACACCGATATTCTAATAAAAAGCAAAAAGCCAGATAATAACAAAGGCTAGGTTCACGATTCTGGGAACCTAGCCTTTATTTTTTATTCAAAAGAAGATGTTCTTCTATTCCGAGAAGAACATCTCTTATTCTTCGTTCATAATCTTCATATATTCCTCGTAAGAAATATATCTGCCACCCATCGATTTGAGATGAGGAGTCTCCAACTGACAATCTATCATCTTGCCACCGTGCTCCTGCAAGTATCTGGCAAGGAAGATGAGGGCAATCTTAGAAGCTGACGGAACCCTGGAGAACATGCTTTCTCCTATAAAAACCTTGCCGATGGTGACACCATAAAGTCCCCCCACCAGTTCATCGGTTTCATTATCCCATACCTCTACGCTCGCCGCAAAGCCCTGCTTATGGAGGGCAGTAAATGCCTGGATGATGTTCTCGCCCAGCCATGCGCCATCTTCCCAATACCGTCCGTTGGTCTTGCTGCATCCCCGTATCACGCCATCGAAATCTTCGTTGATTCCTACGCTGTACCGGTTCTTTCTCATCAGGGTACGCATGGAATGACTGATGTGGATTTCATCAGGGAAGATGACGAAACGCTTCATCGGACAGAACCAGAGTATTTCAGGCTGGTCACGGAAACTATACCAGGGAAAGATGCCATTGCTATAAGCCAGCAACAGGCGGTCGATACTCAAATCGCCACCAATCGCAAAGCATCCATCCTCATCGCCATAATGCGGATCGGGAAAGTAAATCTCGTCCGCAGTATCATCTATCTGTAATATCATACGCTTATCTTTTATCAAGAATATTCTTGACTAGACTTTCATTCTAATAATTAATCACCAGTTCCTTTCCGTCAAAGTCGACATGCGCCTTGCCACTCTTCTTGAGTTTGCCGAAGAGCAGCGCCTTCATCAGGATCGGTTTCAGGCGGTTACCGATGACACGGTCCATCTCGCGGGCACCATATTCCTTGGTAAAGCCCCATTTCAGCAACTGTTCACGCGCAGCATCGGTTAACGTTACGGTAACTCCCTTTGCTGCCAGTTTCGCATCGAGTTGACGAAGTTTCTTGGCAAGAATCAGCTCTGCCATGTGCTTATCCATATCGTTGAACACCACCATGTCGGAAAGTCGGTTGATAAACTCAGGCTTGAAAGTCTTCTTCACCTGTGCCAGCATCGCTTCGCCACGACTTACGTTTCCATTGAAACCTACGCTAGCCCGTGAAGCATATTGTGCTCCGGCATTTGAGGTCATGATGAGAATCACGTTACGGAAATCAGCCTTCTGTCCCCTGTTATCAGTCAGACGGGCATAGTCCATTACCTGGAGCAGGATGTTGTAGATATCGCTATGCGCCTTCTCTATCTCATCGAGCAGGAGTACACAGTTTGGTGTCTTGCGGATGGCATCGGTCAGAAGTCCTCCATCCTCATAACCCACGTATCCGGCTGGCGAACCGATGAGTTTTGCCACGGTATGCTTCTCGGTATATTCACTCATATCGAAGCGTACCAGTTCGATGCCGAGTTCCTTGGCCAACTGCCGTGCCACCTCGGTTTTTCCTACTCCGGTAGGTCCCACGAAGAGGAGCGAAGCCAATGGTTTGTCATCATCTGTCAATCCCGCCTTTGCCATCATCACAGCCTCAACCACCTTGTCTACAGCCTTGTCCTGACCGTAAATCTTGTCGAGTATGCGCTGGCGGAGCGTAGCCAAAGCATCGTTATTCTCATCTTTCATCGCAGCCGCATCAATCTTGCAGACTTTAATCAGAATCTGCTGGATGATAGACTTGGTAACATAAGAGCGCTGGCGAGATTCTACCGGATGCACCTCCAGATAAGCACCCGCCTCATCCATCAGGTCGATGGCCTTGTCTGGCAGACAACGGTTGCTGATATATTTGGCGCTGGCACGAACGGCATATTCCAGGGCGTCCTTGCGATAGGTTACATTGTGGAACTTATTGTATTTATACTGCAAGCCCTCCAATATTTTGATAGCCTCCTCCTCGGTAGGTTCCTTGATGTCAATCTGCTGGAACCGGCGCACGATGCCCTTGCTCTGAGCCATGTAACGGTTATATTCCTCGTAGGTGGTAGAACCGATGAAACGGATATCACCTGCCTCCAGATATTGCTTCAGCATATTGGATGCATCAGGTCCGCCATCTGAGCCACGACCGGCACCTATCATATTATGAATCTCATCGATGTAGATAATGGTATTGCCTTCCTTCACGGCTCCCTCCATCACCATCTTGATGCGTTTCTCGAAGTCGCCACGATATTGGGTACCGGCAAGCATCTGTCCCATATCCATGCCGTAGATGCGAGCCCCCTTGAGGCGTTCAGGAACCTGGTTTTCGTTGATGAGTTTGGCGAGACCATAGACCAGAGCTGTTTTGCCGACTCCGGCTTCTCCGATGTGGAGCGGATTGTTCTTCTCGGCACGGCAGAGCACCTGGATGGTTCTGTCCAGTTCCTGTTCTCTTCCGATGAGCGGATTGTGCTCTTCTACCTTGTCAGAAATACAGGTAACCAGCTGATGCCAATCCTGTACAACCTGTCTTCTGCCTTCTTCCTCGTCGTCGTCATACTCGTTGGCATAATCGTCATCATCAAAGTCTGCTCCCATGCCAGCCTCTCCAATATCTTCTCCAATAGGATAATAACTGTCAACGCTCGCCAGGAACTCGCCCTGCCGGTCGCCCACATTCTTGCACAGCAGGAAGGCGGCTTCTGAATTCTGCAAGCCAAACATCGCCTGCACAAAATGGGGTACATTCACCAGTTGTCTGTCGGCAGCAGCAGCCAGGGCGCACGCCGTTCCAAACATGGTTTTGAAGAGCGATGACGGCTCTGGCAGATACTTGATGGTTTCAGGCACACGCTCCTGCTTGGCGAGCCATCCCACCAAGTCTTCGTGCATCTTGAGGCTGTCTACGCCTTCTTCCTGCAGCGCCTGACAGAATGCATACTGCCTGAGCAACGCCAGCAGCATGTGCTCGGGCATCACGAACTCGTGATCGAAGAACCGGGCTTGCTTCATGGCATCGTCCATCAGAACACTCATATATCGGGTTAATCCCATATTATCCATTCTATTCTTTCCTTTCTTTTTCTTAGCATATATTGGGGATATTTCCCCGAAATCAACGCCTATTCCGGCATATAAGTGAGTTTAAGCGGAAACTTCTGCGTACGGGCTTTCTCCATCGCTTTCTCCACTTTACTCTTGGCGATGTCATAGCTGTAGGTGCCCACCACGGCTTTCTCTTCGTGATGAACCTTGAGCATGATTGCTTCAGCCTCAGCCTGCGACTTGAAGAAGATAGATTCGAGGATTTCTACCACGAAGTCCATCGGCGTGAAGTCGTCGTTGAACATCATTACCACGTAACGCCCCGGCTCCTTGAACCTGGTTTTCTGGCGTTCACGAATTGCTGTTTGTTCTTGAGCCATATTTTAATTCTTATTTTTTATAAGCATTGGTAATCTCCACAACATAAACATCGTGGAATCCACCCTTGGCACCATACCACTGGAGCAGGTCCTTGTCGAGGAACTTCTCGGCGGTCATACTGTCCTTATAAAGTTTGCGGCATTCCAGGGTGAGTCGTGACTGCTCGAAGGCGATGCTGCCGTTATCAGTTTCTACAGGAATCAGTCCTGTTTCCTTCACCTTATCCAAATCGCGTCCGCTCTTAGAGCCGCAGAAGTTATAAATCTTCCGAGCCTCCTCGCTGTTGCCGAGGAAAGAGAGAGTCATGAATTCATTCTCCTCGATGATGCCGTGGGTGAAACGCTCCGGACGGATAAAGGCCACAGCCACCGGCTTGTTCCAAAGCCATCCCAAACAGCCCCAAGAGGCGGTCATCATATTGAAATGATCCTTGTTGCCGGCACATACCAGCATCCACTCCTTACCAATAGTCTCGAAGACGTTGTCATTCAGTTCTTTTACGTTGATCTTTTCCATCTTATCTGTTCCTTTCTTTTTAATTTCTAATTACCATAAAATTGCGACAGCAGTATTCTGATTGCTGAATGCTGCCCATATCAACTGCAAAGATACAAGAATAATCTGAAAAAGCGAATGTTTCTTTAAGAAAATCGCATCACCCTATTGAGGATTATGCCTAATTAATACTTTTTTATGCCACAAGAAGGCTGAATTGAATACGATTTGTGAGGTAGGAAACCGACCTTGATTTACATTAACTTTGTATCGGCAGTTGAAAAAATAATTCACATTTTATTTTGTCAGTTGCCCAAAAGGCAGTACCTTTGCACCCCGAATGCCGAAAGCCGGGAAGGCGGAAGGCTTCGATTTATTATTCATTTATAAACATTTAATTTAATGTACAAAACAATTTTCAACAAGCGCAACAGCTTGAAGTTCAACCGATTCTCTAACAAGAGTTACTCACTCTTCGCAGTTTTGGGACGAGAGGTACTTGTTGGCGCACTCAGCGTTGCTACCCTGAGCCATGCTAAGGCAGCAGGCGTAAGCACAGAGGGAGCCAAGGTTGATTCTACCCTCTACAAGGGCGGAAAGGCTTACGAGCTGGATGCGGTGAGCGTTACCGGATCCCGTGCGCCGATGACTGTAGAGCAGTCACCTAAGATTGTGTCTGTCATTACCCGCGACGATATTCATCGTGCGGCTGCGCAGACTATCAACGATGTATTGAAATTAGCTACCGGCGTGGATGTCCGTCAGCGTGGTGGCTTTGGTGTTCAGACGGATATCTCCATCAATGGTGGAACCTTTGACCAGATTACCATTCTCTTGAATGGCGTCAACATTTCCAATCCTCAGACTGGTCACAATGCTTCTGATTTTCCTGTAGCTCTTGCTGACATCGACCACATCGAAGTGCTCGAGGGGGCAGCATCGCGCTTATTCGGAACTTCAGCCTTCAATGGTGCCATCAACATCGTAACCAAGAAGGCTAAGAATGAGGGGGTATCTGCAAGTGTAGAAGGCGGAAGCTTTGGAAGTTTCGGAGCACAGGGACGCATTCAAACAGCTTTTGAAACGGGCAAGTGGACCCAGGCTTATTCCGTAAGCGGAGGCTACAAGCGCTCGGATGGCGGCACGGAGAACAGCGACTTCGAGAAGGGACAGGGCTACGGCAATCTCTCCTTCTCTTACGACCAGCGTTTCGACATCATCGCCCAGGTGGGTATTGCTACCCAGAGCTACGGTGCCAACACTTTCTACAGCGCTAAATATAACAACCAATATGAGAAGACTGACCATGGTCTGGCTTCGCTCAACCTGAGTCTGCACAACCAGGAGAAGACCTGGGAGATTGCTCCACAATTCTATTATAACAAATTCAAGGATCACTATCAGCTGATTCGTGGAAAGGCTGGAGCTGCAGCAGGCGAGAACTATCACGACCTAGATGTTTATGGTGGTGGACTGAATGCCAACGTGGCTTGGGCATTGGGTAAGACCGCTGTGGGTTTCGACATCAGCAAGGAGTGCATCTACTCTACTGCATTGGGCGAGGAACTCGCAGAGAAAGACTATAAGGATATCTCAGGTTCTGACCGTCAATATACCCGAAAGGGCGAGCACACCAATACCAACATCATGCTGGAGCACAACTTCATCTTCGGCGGTTTCACCTTGTCGGCTGGTGTCTTGGCTAACAAGAATACAGGTCTTGACAACGACTTCCGTTTCTATCCTGGTGTGGATATGAGTTATCGTCCTAACGACAACTGGAAGTTCTACGCTTCCTGGAACAAGGCTTTGAGAATGCCTACCTACACCGACTTATACATTAGTAATGCGGTGCAACAGGGCGACCTCACCCTGAACCCGGAGAAGAACTCAACCTTCAAGGTGGGAACGCAATATCGCCAGACTGGTTTTGCAGCAACCGTTAGTGGATTCTACGCACACGGCACCAACATGATTGACTGGGTTCAGACATCCGTGACCGAGCTGAATGACAGCAAGTATCACGTGATGAACATCGGAAAGCTCAACAACATGGGCTACAACGTAGACGCTACTATCTACATGAGAGAATTGGTACCAAACAGTTTCATTACTCGCATCAAGTTGGGTTATGCTTACATCTATCAGGATCATAAGACCGAGACCAACATTCTGAAATCACTCTATGCATTGGAGTATCTGAAGCACAAGGCTGTATTCGGCCTGGATCATCAGATCTGGAGCAAGCTTTCAGCTTCTTGGAGCGTAAGATGGCAGCAGAGAATGAATGGCTATCATCCATACACCAAGGTAGATTGCAAACTGATGTGGGACGAGAAGAAATACAATATCTTCGTGAAAGCCGACAACATCACTTGCCACCGCTACTACGACCTCACAGCTGTTAAGCAGCCAGGTTTGTGGATTATGGCAGGAGCCAGCGTAAATCTCGGCCGATAATATAATCAGATAATAATCATCCCAAAAGATGATAAATATCCGAAACACGATTCGGATATCAAATAAAAAAACGAGCCTTGATGGAGGTTTCTTCCTTCCGTCAAGGCTCGTTTCCTTTTATTCCGGCTATTTCCTTTTATTTCAGTTATTCCGGTTTCTGATATTTTCCGTTCACTTTTATCGGTTCGAGATGGATTCCCACATGGGTATCTGCACCGAAGTGCTGCTTCAGTTTTATTTCTATATGAGTAGCATGCTCATGCGCCTCATAAAGCGAAAGAGAACCCGGCATACGGACGTGCATTTCTATCGCAATCTTGTTTCCGATGCGACGGGTACGCAGGTTATGAATCTCTCCCACTCCCTCTTCTTCATTTGCAATCTTCAGGATTTCATCTTCCTCAGTTTCTGGAAGACTGGCATCCGTCAGTTCTTTCACAGACTGCATCACCAGTCCCCAGGCGGCCTTGATGATGAAGGCACTCACGATGATGGCAGCCAGCGGATCGAGCACGGCCCACTTTTCTCCCAGGATAATGGCGCCGCCTATACCGAACATCGTTCCGATACTTGATAAAGCATCGCTGCGATGATGCCAGGCATTCGCCACTACAGCCTCGGAATGATATTTCTTTCCGGCTTTAACCGTAAACTGATAAGCCCACTCCTTCATCACGATACTTACAATAGCAGCAATCAAGGCTACAACGCCCGGCTGCTGCAATGTCTCGCCGCAGATGGCACGATAGGTCTTGGTAACGCCAGAATAACAGATCATCACACCCACCACGAAGAGCGAAATACCGATGATGGCTGTGGCAAGCGTCTCGTATTTGCCATGCCCATAATCATGGTCCTTATCCTTCGGCTTATTGCCTAGTTTTACGAATACCAGTACCACCACATCGGTGGCGAAATCGGTAAGCGAGTGGATGGCATCCGCTATCATGGCTGCAGAATGTCCGAGAATACCTGTAGCAAACTTCAGTACGAGCAGCACCACATTGATGATGCTTCCCGCTATCGTCACCTTATATACTTCCTTTACTCTATCCGCATCAGCGGAATGATTCTTTTTCGTTTCTGCGGGCATCTCTTGCTCGTTATTTATTCTCTCATTCTTGTCCATACTATAAAATATAACAGAAGTCCTTTGCTTCCTTAATAATGTTTTTGTATAACCAAATTCCTGTCTTTCATGAATTGAGCGGCAAAAGTACATTTTTTTTCTGAAATCGGATAAAAAGAGAGATTAAAAAAGTATAACGAATAGGGAATAATGTGATAGCGAAGAGAGAAAAGCATGGGATTTTTGTGATAAAACGCCTTAAAACAATAGGAATTTTGTGATTTTCAGTCCGAATTCCTTTGGAATTTTGTGATAAAGTTGTATCTTTGCACTCGAATAAGAACTATAAACATATTGATTATGAAGCTTTTGCGCAGAAAGATTGATAATTATCTCAAGGAATGGAAAAGCGATAAGGAGAGAATGCCCCTCATCGTGAAGGGAGCCCGACAAGTAGGAAAGACCGCTTCCATCCTACAATTCGCCCATGACAACTATCAAAATGTGGTTGCCATCAACTTCGTATTGCAACAAAAATACAAGGCAATCTTCGAAGAAGGTTACGAGGTAGACAGCATTATCCGGAACCTCACCCTCATCAATCCTTCTCTCAAGATAGAAGCAGGTAACACACTCATCTTCTTCGACGAGATGCAGGATTGTCCTGCCTGCGCCACCAGTCTGAAAGCCTTCAAGATAGATGGCAGGTACGATGTTATCTGCTCTGGTTCGCTTATGGGTATCAATTATCGCGAGATAGAATCGAACAGCGTGGGATATAAGGAAGACTACACGATGCACTCAATGGATTTCGAGGAATTCCTATGGGCAAAAGGTTATGATTCTGCCTTTATAGAACGCCTTTACGAAAAGATGGTCTCCATCACACCACTTTCTAATATGGAAATGGATATTTTAGAGAGGCTATTCCGTGAATACATGACCATCGGAGGAATGCCTGCCGTAGTCAATATGTTCGTGAGCAACGGAAACTTCAGCGGCACGCTCAAGATACAGCGCCAGCTTCTTCTTGACTATGAGGAAGACATTACGAAATATGCGCAAGGACTCGACAAAGGAAAAATCAAGAACGTGTACGACCATATTTCTGTCTTCCTGGGACAAGACAACAAGAAATTTCAGATAAGCAAGATTGCCCATGGAGCAAGAAACAGAGAATACGTTGGCACCATCGAATGGCTTCGTGATGCAGGTATCATCAACGTTTGCTATTGTCTCGCCCAAGTATCCTTACCTCTGAAAGGCAACTACGACCCGAAATCGCACAAACTCTATTATAAGGACACGGGCTTGCTGGTTGCCTCGCTAGATGAGGAATCGCAAGAAGACATCAGGGTGAACAAGAACTATGGTACCTACAAGGGCGCCATCTACGAAAACATCGTTGGAGACATGCTGGTAAAGCAAGGCTATAATCTTTACTTCTATCGCAACGAGAAATCTACCCTAGAGATGGATTTCTTCATTCGTGATGCCCAGTCGCTCATCCCCGTTGAAGTAAAAGCCACGGATAATGCCACCAAGTCGCTCGCCAAGCTAACAGCACAAGATGGTAAATATCCCGACATCAGATACGGCATCAAGCTCTGCAATAAGAACATCGGTTTCAATGGTAAGTTTTACACCTTCCCCTACTTCCTCACCTTCCTGCTCAAACGATTTGTGAGAAGAGAAAGATAGAAATGCGGAAATCCGCAAAAATCTTTCCTGTTATGATTGTAAATATAGAGACTAATATCTACCTTTGCTACGTATAGACGATAGTTTTATAAAGTATGTGATAACAGGCGACCTCATCAAGAAATACCAAAACGATGACGGCATCGTATTTATGGACGTATTTGATTTCTTGTTGGATAAAGATTCTATATGAAAACTTAAATAAAAGGGTGTGTCAGAAATCCTGATACACCCTTTTATTTAAATATCAGTCTAATTGCTTAAACTCAAAATCAAACTTGCTACAACAACTCTTCTTATAGTCGAACTGGTACATACGCATGTACTGCTCTTGTATCTCCTTCGCCCCATTATAAAAAAGGTCAGAAATATATTGTTGAGTTGTAACAGTAATGCAACAAGTGATTCTACTCTATTTCACGTTAAACTTGTTCACTACCTTTATAATGGAATCTACATAATCTTCCCTTTTCACAACTCGTTGAGCAGGATGATAGGTATCCAAGCACAATCTGCCATCCTTGTTATAGACAAACATACTTTTGTCATTTCCCAATGGAACCTCCTCATGCTCAGTGTTCTCATCTATGCCCCAATCTTTCTTGAAAAGCCACATTGTATTGGCAAAACAAATCACTTGTGGGTCATACAAACGTATCTGTTCTTCAACAATGTCTTTCCACTGCTCATAAGCCTGTGACAACTCTTCATCAGAAGTAGATCTATAGCCTGGCATCTTATCGACATTGATATAAGCAATATCCTTCAACAAATCAACCATAGACTTATCATCACGAATATATGGCACATCGCTATCACCATAAAGTTTATGATTACGTATGCCAAAGAGACTATAGATAATAGGTTGCCAAGTTGTATTCTTGAAAGCATCATCATTATTGAAAGCACCATAAACTTCCCAACCACCGCCATAGGGTTTACCTTCCTTCATATCATCATACGGCTGTTTTAATATCCACATGATACGAGGAGAAGACTGACAATAGCCTTCGATATTGAACACTCCATCTGGCAACGGCCAAAGGTCATCTGTTGAAATTCCCAACTCTTTAGCCCTTGCATAAATCTCTTCCTTGATTTTCTCCTGCCCTTTGCGAATGTCTTCAGGAGATAGTTTTTTTGAATTTACCATATATCTACAATTATAATATTAAACATCTACCGTTTTGTAATCAAGCCCAAATTAATCGGCATAATCATAAGAGTTTCTTTCTTCCTCGTCCTTCGCTTGCACAACCTTTGCTAAATAAGGTCTTAGAGTTAGCCAATCAGAGAACATTTCCACCGGTATTTCTACACCAGAGCAATAAGCAGAACTTGCTTGTTGAATTCGCCATAAATGCATAAATTATCTTTTTCATAAAAAATGTTTTTATAATTTTCATTTACTTAACGATTGATATCGCCTATCTTAACCATAATAGAAATACCATTTTGTTTTATAGTATCGTTGCTGAAAGTTAGGTTGTTCAACCCATACACTTTATCCGTACCTTTATACTTATCAACTTCCTGATTTTCTTTTTGATACTTCGCATAAAGGGTTTGTTTCATTTCGTTGACCGTTGGGTCGCTTTCATCATAAACTTCACCTGTTTCTTCATTATGACCATCTACAACTAACGACTCTATATCGTACTTCATACTTATACATTGACCGAGAACTCCTTGTTTGCTCAGTTCCCACGTACCAGTACACATACTGCCATATTTTGTACCGTCATCATCTATTGTACGCATCTCTGTAAACTCCCCATTTTTATTGAATTGGTACATAATAGTAACATCATCCGTTGCCAATTCTTTCCAACTGCCATCCATCTTTGACATGGAAAGTTCGCTACTATCGACACTAAGCATTTCATATCCAAAGAAAGCAAAGGCAACAATGGCAACAGCAACAAGTCCCCAAGTTATTCGCTTAGCTAATTTCTTAGAAACAGATACTCCATATCCGGTGTCAACAACCTCATCATCACCATCGGTTGTTGCATCTTCAGGTTCTGGTGCTGGCTCAGCCACAGGCTTGCTTTTGGATTTTGGAACTACAGTAGCTAACTTTTCTTCTTTGTCATCAGCAATGATGGCTTCAGAATTTTCAAGCCACTCACCACAATACTTACACTTCTTGGCTGCTGCAAGAATCATTTCGCCACAATAAGGGCAACGCTTCATTTCTTTTTTCTCCATAATTCTATTTTTTTTAAAAGTTAAAGTTCCGTTTGGGTTAACCATGGAAGGTAAAATACAGTTTTCTCAAAAACAAGTAGACTCCATAAGAAATGGCCGTAGCCAGTGCTACCGAATGTGGTTTAACTATCGAGTCTGAGAATAACGCTTGCATGATAATGGTACTAATGCCAAGTGCCGCGACAAAAGCAATAATACAAAAAATAATTTTAACAAATAAGGGAAGAGACTCTTCTTCATCAACATCATCTTCTTCAGTATCTTCTATCTCATCATCCTTTGAAGACAATTCAAAAGTAATCGCGTCACCAGATGTTCTTAGCCCTGTTTCCGCTATAGATTTAGAAGTCTTTTGCCGTTTTTCATAATCATCAATAATCTCATGACATACTGGGCAAACGACAGCATCTGCATCTATCTCTTCTCCACACACCGGACACACTTTGGTCTTCTTGGCTTCTGGCTGTGGCTCATCGAGCCATTCGCCACAATATCTACACTTCTTGGCTATGGCCAAGATGGTTTCCCCACAATAGGGGCAAGTTTTTGTTTCATTTTCTGTCATAATTTCTTTCTTAATTAGGTTTATTATGAATGTTGCGTGGTGAAATGCAAGGTCACCTCATCGCCTTCGATGGTACCAGTCATCTTGCCGTCACTCACAATATCCAATGACACCGACGAGCTGCCATTGGCAAAGGTCATCTCCAAGTGGTCGCCCGAAAGGCATCCCGACAAGTCATCAAAACGTTGATTACTCAAACGGGCAATAACGCTTCCACCATTAATAACACCTTCTTGGTCAATGGAGAATTCCAATTCTATTAGTGTGCCTCCATTAACAAACTTGCCCTTGCAACGCAAGTAGGTTTCAAAATAGGGATTAGTTTCATCATACGACTGTGAATAAGAGTTATCAGAGCTTGATTCATCCGACGAATAGTCGTCGGAAGACGTATATGTTTCGTCTGTCTCCGTGTCTGTCGTATCTACCATAACAGAATCTGCGTAATTCTCATTGCCATCATTACTCATTCTACCACCACTGGCATGCATGGTAACAGCTATGATAACTGCCAAGATTGCGGCAACAGCAAGTACCACCAATGATGCTACGACATTGGGGCTACTATGGCTCTTGGATTTATCAGATGCTATCGGGTCAACATGTTGCTCATTGTAGTCAGGTGGAACCGAAGTTGGTGGAACCTCCCCTGTCAACCATTCGCCACAATATCTGCACTTTTTGGCTGTGGCCATAATCTCTTCGCCACAATAGGGGCAACGCTTTGTTTCTCTTTGTTTTTGTTCCATAATATATAGCATTTAAAACATAACACAGCAAATGAGTAAGAAAGGGATAAACAAGACATAAGCCATCTGGGCATATTGCAGCGTGCCTATCTCGACCTCATCCTCGTCCAATTCATCCAAACATCCTTCTTTCAAGGAAAAGTTTAATAGTATCAATAATAAAGAATCAAAAAATGAAAGAACGGAATTGTCGGTATTACCGCTCACAGAGAGAACTATCCAAAACAATAATTCCACAATAGTCAAGATACCACCCCAACGTAAAGCCCTTTCACTCTTCACTATCAAAACAATACCAACATATAGGTTAATTGCCAAATAAGCAAAACAGAGAAAAAGCACAAGAATGATCGATAGAGTAGCCCCATCACTCGCACTCTCCCAGTCCAAATTTTTGTCTACAAGAATCTGAAACAAGCAAAACAAGCCTTCCATGGCAATGAGTGACGAGATGGATACCGTCTTAAATACCTTGTGGTTGGCCCATGCCTGCTGCAAATACATCCAAAGAATGGCGCCACATACAAAAGATATCAAGGTTCCCAAATTTTCGGGGATTGTAGCACTGAATTTCCACAGAAGCCCCTTGGTAAAATGAAAGTCATGAGCAAGACTTATCAGTTCGCCTAAAACGACTCCCCAAAACGCTATGTTCAGATAGCGTGAATGATTGTATATTACCATATTCATTATTTTCAAGTTTAAATATCTACTTCAAATGGACATGCATTAATCTTCATAAGCCTCTATTAGCTTTATGTTATCACGTTCTATTTTACTCAATTCTTTAGTAACATTTCTACTTATCGGTGTGTACCAATCATACTGACTAAAATATTGTCTAAGATCATCACTCTTGAAAATATACCCATGACGAGCAAAGATATAGTTACGCATTATACGCAATTCACGGCTGCTTTTATTTTCCAAATCTTCTGGTTCTGCATACCGCATACATAACCAAGCATATTCGTCATCATTAGAGTCAACATTTGTAGTTGTCACACTTTCATCAGAACCATCTGTTTCTTCAAGATTCTCTTGATTATTAACATCCATTGTATCTACAGACAATGTATCTTCATCCACCACATTTAAATCTGGATAGCTCATCTTAGAAGGATATTCCTGCCACATTTTAATTGTGTCAAACATATATGGCATACCTTGTGAATAGCCAAAGACGATTAATAATGAACAAACAACAATGGCAATATAGTCTATAAGCTTCGCTTTTGATGTTCCACATTCCAAATCTCCAGACTTACAGAGTTTTATAACCAAAATAAGAGGACCAATATATGGAATAAACAGACTAAGAACCCACTTCCAAGAAAGTTCAGCATCACGTAAACGTCTTACATATAAAGCCAAAGAAGGAATGATTATCGCCAGCTCTACAACTAAAAACACTAACGAGATTTGCAATAGTGTACGGGACGAATCTAAAAAAGTCACATGTTTATCTACCAATAAAAATGCAAGCCCAAAAATAGCATTAGTAAAGAGCGCAGTCCAAAGCATACAAATCCAAAAATGCTTACGCCCTATAGATGACTTGAAATCACAATAATGCTTGATGAACGGTTGATAGAAGAAATACTCTATCCAACCTGGGATATTCTCTTCCAACTCTTCATCAACATCATTAACTCCCTTGTCTTCTATGTTCGACTTCGCCAAATCCACAGAAGAAGTAAATGGGGGCCTCACTTGTGCTGTTTCTTTTGTTAAAGGTTTGTCCAACCATTCACCACAATAACGACATTTTTTAGCTACAGCTAATATTGTCTCACCACAATAAGGGCATCGTTTCATTTCTCGCTCCATAGTTACATATTTAAAATTCTTAAAATTGGGGACAAAGATAGTGATTCTACTTGACACTATCAAGTCCATAATGGTTCATAAGCGAAATTTCTTGATTTCGGCTTAACAAAAGTAGTAAAAATCATTCTGTTTCATTGGTATATTATCATTTTGCCAGGTGTTCCCGAGACTTGGCGGGTTAAGATTTCGGTTTCGGCAAAATAAAAAAGCGTGGGAACTTACCCGTCACTCGTCCCACGGATTGAGGCCTTCGCATTGCCCTGCATTGTTGAACGAGCAACGTCGAAGCCCACGCCGATATGTATACACTTATCCCTATACGGATATAAGACCTACCGCCTTGACGCAATAAGCCATACCAGTAAAGGGATGTGAATTAACACATCCCGAGAGCACCTACCGTTGCTATGTTCTGACAATGCATGAAGTTTGCGAAGTTTCAATCCGTCAAGAACAAAGCGCTAAGTATGCGCCTTTTCCATTATGTCGTGATTCTTACTCAGAATCATCGGCAAATATACGAATAATGTTTGAAAGAACAAAAGTTTTTAGCAAAAAATCCTCATTGAGGGATAAAATTCATCAAAATCCTCCCTCTATGAGGGATTTTTCTGTATTTAACCACGCTATGCGAAATTTTTATTGTACTTTTGCACCCGTGCTTGAAAAAGCAACAAATAAAACTGAAGAGTAAACGATATGGCAGAAAAGAATAGCATACCCCAATTCGTGAATAGCGAATCTATTATGTCGGATAGCAACTATGTGAAGTGGCTCTCCGATTTGAAAGGTCGTATTCGCATCGCCCAACTCAAAGCGGCTATCAAAGTCAATGAAGAGTTGCACAAGCTTTATTGGAGCTTGGGAGAAGACATTTGTAACAAGCAAAAGCTATATAAGTGGGGCACTAATTTTATAAAACAGCTTAGTTTGGACTTGCGTTCTGCATTTCCAAATGTAGAAGGTTTTTCTTGGTCAAATCTTTATAAAATACGCAAGTGGTATCTCTTCTATTCTTCGCAAAATGAATTTTTGTACCAAGCTGGTACAAAATTAGAAACCTTAGAAAGTACTAGCGTTCCTATGCCTGCGATTTTGCTTCGTGTACCCTGGAGGCATCAGACTGTCATTGTCTCAAAATGCAAGACCATATTGGAGGCAATATTCTATCTCAACCAAGTGATTGAAGGCAATTTGAGTCGTAATGAGTTAGAACATATTATCGAAGCCCATCTTTATGAGCAAAAGGGAAAAGCCTTGAATAACTTTGAGTCCACACTCCCTGCGCCACAGAAAGCCTTGGCTAACGAGATGCTCAAAGACCCTTATAAATTAGATTTCTTATCCATGGCTGGCGACTTCTCGGAAAAGGACCTAGAGGATAAGCTGGCTCAAAACATTACTCGTTTTTTACTCGAACTGGGCAAAGGTTTTGCTTATGTTGGGCGACAAATGGAACTTACCACACCAAGTGGAAAATCATACTTCCCCGACATGGTATTCTATCATACCAAACTCAAATGTTATGTTGTGATTGAGCTAAAAGTGGTTGATTTCATGCCAGAGTTTGTTGGCAAACTTAACTTTTATGTTGCAGCAGCCGACGAACTTTTAAAAGACGAAGGAGATAACCCTAGCATTGGTATTCTGCTATGCAAAGACAAAGATTCATCTGTTGTTGAGTGGGCTTTAAGAGGCATTACCACTCCATTAGGTGTTGCAAGTTACCAGCTACAAGAGGTATATGAACGAACTTTACTCGAAATGAAAGAGCAATCCGCAAAGAATTCCACTAGCAATAACAACGATTAAGAAAGCATAAACAGAATATGGTTTTAAATTACATTTGGATAGCATTTTTCGTGATTGCGTTCATCTTCGCACTCATCGGATTGGCAATGGGAGATACGACTATCTTCCAGAAGATTGTAGATTCCACCTTCGACTCATCCAAGAATGCCTTCGAGATTTCTCTCGGACTGACGGGCGTGCTCGCCCTCTGGCTTGGCATCATGAAGATTGGAGAGAAGGCGGGAGTAGTGAATGTGTTGGCAAGAGCACTCAGCCCGGTCTTCACCCGTCTCTTCCCCGATATTCCGAAGAACCATCCGGTGATGGGAAGCATCTTCATGAACATCGCTTCGAATATGCTGGGACTCGATAATGCGGCAACACCTACAGGATTGAAGGCGATGCAGCAGATGCAGGAACTCAACACGAAGAAGGATACGGCGACGAACCCGATGATTATGTTCCTGGTTCTGAACACCTCAGGACTCACCATCATCCCTACCACCATCCTCGCCTTCCGTGCCTCCTACGGAGCAGCCCAGCCTACGGATGTCTTCATCCCTATCCTGATGGCTACGCTCGTGGCTACGCTTGCCGGAATCATCATCACTTCGCTCTGGCAGCGCATCAACATCCTGCAGCCGGTATTGCTCGCTACTCTGTTGGGAATGTGCGCCTTCGTAGGCATCATCATCTGGGGATTCGGACAGATGGACAAGGATACGATGAACACGGTTACCACCTTGGCTTCTAACATGATTCTCCTGGGCATCATCCTCTGCTTCATCCTGGCGGGATTCTGGAAGAAAGTGAATGTTTATGATGCATTTATCGAAGGAGCAAAGGAAGGTTTTACTACTGCGGTGAAGATTATCCCTTATCTCGTAGCTATCCTTGTGGGCATCGGCGTGTTCCGTGCTTCGGGAGCGATGGATATGGTGATTCAAGGCATTTCGTGGTCGGTAGAACAATGCGGCTTGAATGCCGATTTCGTAGGTGCCCTGCCTACCGCCATCATGAAACCGCTGTCGGGAAGTGGTGCACGAGGCATGATGCTGGAGGCGATGAAGAACTATGGTCCTGATTCGTTTGTGGGCAGATTGAGCTGCATCTTCCAGGGTTCCACCGATACCACCTTCTATATATTGGCAGTATATTTCGGAAGCGTAAGCATCAGGAATACCCGCCACGCCGTGGCTTGCGGCTTGCTCGCCGATTTGGCAGGAGTCATCGCAGCAATCGCTATAGCATATTTATTCTTCGGATAAGAGTCTCCCACAGATTTCACAGATTTACACAGATAATCTTTGAATGACGGCGCAAGCCCAATTTAACATTTAACACTTAACATTCAACATTAAGAAAGATAATGGCAAGTTTAAAATCACTCGCAAAGGATACCGCCATCTATGGTTTGAGCAGTATCATCGGCAGATTCCTCAACTATCTGCTTGTACCACTCTATACGGCTAAGATCAGCGCCGCCAGTGGTGGTTATGGTGTCATCACCAACATGTACGCCTATACGGCGTTACTCCTCGTTATCCTGACCTACGGAATGGAGACCACCTTCTTCCGTTTTGTCAACAAGGAGGGAGAAAACTCAGAAAAGGTTTATCACACGGTATTGAGCATGGTGGGATTCACTTCCCTACTCTTCATCGTCCTGGTATTCCTCTTCATCACGCCTTTGAGCGATGCGATGGGCTACGCCGACCATCCGGCTTATGTATGGACCATGTTCGTAACCGTGGCTATTGATGCCTTCCAGTGCATCCCGTTCGCTTACCTCAGATACAAGAAGCGCCCATTGAAGTTTGCTGCCTTCAAGTTGCTCTTCATCGGTCTGAACATTGCGCTCAACCTGGTTTACTACGTCATCATGGATGGTCACGATGTGGGTTATGCTTTCTACATCAACCTGGTCTGTACCGCCTCCATCACCTTCTGTTTCTACAAGGAACTGAAGGAAGGATTCATGGGCGAGAAATGCTCCTGGAGCGAATGTAAGGTGCTCGTCAGGAAGATGATGGGCTACAGCTGGCCAATCCTCGTGCTCGGTATTGCCGGTATTCTGAACCAGACAGCCGACAAGATTCTCTTCCCTTACATCTATGAGAAGGGCGATGCGCATGCACAGCTCGGAATCTACGGAGCAGCCAGCAAGATTGCGATGATCATGGCGATGATTACCCAGGCTTTCCGCTATGCTTACGAGCCGTTCGTTTTCGGCAAGGCGAAGGATAAGGACAATCGACAGACTTACGCTTCGGCGATGAAATATTTCGTCATCTTCACCCTGCTCGCCTTCCTGGTGGTGGTAGGTTATCTGGATGTATTGCGCCACATCATCGGTCGCGACTACTGGGATGGTTTGAAGGTTGTGCCTATCGTAATGGCTGCCGAAATCATGATGGGAGTATATTTCAACCTCAGTTTCTGGTACAAGCTCATCGACAAGACCATCTGGGGTGCTTACTTCTCGGGCATCGGTTGCCTGGTATTGATTGCCATCAACATTATCTTCGTACCTATCTATGGTTATATTGCCTGTGCCTGGGCCGGTTTCGCAGGTTATGGAACAGCCATGCTTCTCTCCTACTTTGTGGGTCAGAGGAAGTATCCTATCAACTATCCGGTGAAGGAGATTATGATTTATGTGGTTCTCGCCCTCATCCTCTTCGCAGGAATGACCGAGGCTAACAGATACTTCTCCAGTGGAATTGCCTGCCTCATCAACACGGTACTCATCCTCATCTTCGCCGCTTATCTCGTGAAGAAGGATTTCCCATTGAAGAGTCTGCCGGTGGTGGGTAAGTACTTTAGAAAGTAAGAGATTCCAATCATTGAGATTATATTCCAAGAAGTCCGTGGACAATTTGCAAGTCCACGGACTTCTTTTGTTTATATTATACAGAACCTTCGCATGCGGTTCAAGAATAGACAAAAGGACCCAATGTTCCTGGTCCCGAGCAATACTCAGGATATAATAGCAGCCAGCAAGGCGCCCTGTAAGAGCTAAAGCAAACGGCTGAGTAAACGAAACGAGACGACTGAGTATTTTGAAGGATATGACTATGCAAGCTGAAGGATACGGCTCCGTAAGCTGAAGAATATGACTGCGCAAGTGAAAGAAGGCGTCTGATCAGGTTCAAAGAGATAGAATATGGAGTTCAAGGAGACTGCTTCTGGAAAGTTGCCACTAGGCTCAGCAGCTCTGCTGAGCCTAGTCAGCAGGTCTGCTGAGCCTAGTCAGCAGGTCTGCCGAGCCTAGTGACAACACCTTTTAATCGTACAACAATACCCCCTATAGTTGTACGACTGTACACCTTTTAGTTGTACAACTACACACCCTTCAGTTGTACAACTATAAACCTTTAGACGTACAACTATGAATCCATCGATTGTTCAACTTGACTTTTTCTCCCATTCTATACCTCAAAAACAAGAAATATTCCGAGAATTCTCAAAAAAAGTAATCTTCCTTTTCGTTATTCCCTCATAAAAGTATATCTTTGCAACGATTATTCCCTCATAAAAAATAAAGAGCATGAGAAAGATACTACAGGACAAGATCAATATGAACGATATCAACAAGATATGCATCATGACACAAGGCAAGGAGAACGACCACCGGAAGGAAGAACTTTACCAGCTCACCTTCGATGAAAACGACCGCGTATCGTTCAATGCACTTTGGGCTTTAACCCATTTCGATGAAGCTAACAACCTATGGCTCTTTCAGAAGCACGATGACTTGATAAATAGGGTTCTCGCAGAGAAGAATGAGACCAAGCGCCGCCTGATGCTCAATCTTCTTCTCCGTCAGCCTTTCGAAGAAGAATCACTCCGTTCCGATTTCATCGATTTCTGCATCGCCAAGATTACTACCTGTTCCCAGCCCTACGCCATCCGCTGCTACTGCATGAAGCTCGCCTACGAGCAGATGAAATACTATCCCGAGCTCCTCGAAGAGTTAAGAATGGCTCTGGATATGCTGGAGCAAGAGGTTCTATCACCAGGAATGTTATCGGCAAAAAGGCAAATTATGAAGAAAATCAAGCGAAGCCTTGGAAGTTTCGGGAAATAGTCGTAACTTTGCAAACGTAATATTCTAACAATATAATACATAAATGGATGGAGATACAACTGAACGATTATCACAAGAAAGTCAATGCCCAAAAGAAAAAGAGCATGGCTTATTGGCGAGAGCATCCGCTTTCGCTGGAGGAGTGCTTAGCTCAATTCAAGCGCTTGCGAGAACAACGGCTTGCAAGGGAGTCCAAATTGCAAGGCTAAAAGACTGGGCTAAGGAGAATGATTGCTGGATTGAAGATCCGGAATCATTAGGTGTGTTCTCTGACCGAGGTTCAGAGAACGAGGTTTATATGGCCTATGATGGAGTACACGTTTATAAACTTAACGACTTCCGTTATTCTGACGACAACCTTACTCCATTCTTTGAACGCATTCCAGCCCATAACCAATACTTTCCTGATTGCGCCTACGATTTCATCGGTTTCTCACAGAATCGAGATAGAAAAGTTTGTGCTGTTCTTCGCCAACAACTTGTTGTAAATGCGAGGGAAGCTACTTCCGAAGAAATCAAGGCTGAGTTTGAACGTATCGGTTGTCACGCAGAAGACAATGGAGAATATTTCACCAATGGCATTCACGACATCTTCGATGCCGTACCCAATAATGTATTGGTTGGAGATGACGGCAACTACTATTTCATAGACACCATTATCTTTAAATCGGATATGAATGGATTAGATACTTACAAGAAATACTCTCCGAACTATTCAAAAAAAGAGTGAAGCTCATGCCTCACTCATTGTCTCTTCTACGTAAGTTATCAAAACTTTGCTCAACTAATTGCAGAGCAAGTTATTCGGGAACTAATGCAGATGTTGGAATTATCATATTAAAAGCTTCACCCTCTATATGAACAACAGCATCTCCCCGTATAATTTTAATAAATCTTGCCCGACGTCCAGCAGGTATCATTTTTGCCCTACCATCAAGTAACATCTGGGTAACGCCCATATCATTCTGATCCACAGAATATTGTGTTAGAAGCGCATTGCTTTCCTTATCATAAGTAGCTATTGTGTTCTGTTGTATGACATATTCTTTGTTGGGAATTAATTCTTCCATACAACCTATTGCATCAAGACTCGGTTTACTTGAAAACTTTATCAACAGTCCTAAGACAATACATAGTAAAACTATCACATAAAACTTTTTATTGTTACTTTTGCTTTTGCCTTTTGTTGAGTTTTCGTTATCAACTATAGGCTTTATTAATTCTCCTTTTTCTCTATCATTTAACACAAAATCATCCGACGCAGGAGTCTTAACCAGATTTGCTTCCACCAATATAGCTAGTGCTGGAGATTGCACACCACCAACATAAGGCTTGAGAGTCGTTGTATTGATAATAGGTAAATCTATATAGGCATTATATAGTTTTGCCAATTTAATTTGAAAAGAGGTTCCGATTCCTCTTTTGCCGCATATCAAATTATCAATGATATGAATATCATAATATTTCTGACCAGTCACACTTGTCGCACTAGTAACCTTAGATAATGTGCAGACAAATTCGTTATAAGATAAATACATTATTACCAACTATTTTGCCAACTGTTTCCCAGAAGTATAGCGGTTAATAAATAGGAAAAGCGTGGGAACTATTGCTTATTACTCTGTTGAGGCTCTGGACTGCCCACTCCTTAGTAATCCTCAAATCCGCAACCTATAGGGTTTAGTGGGATTTTGCTTGCAAAGCGACAAAA
>ENA-OPCD01000342-OPCD01000342.1-human-gut-metagenome-genome-assembly--contig:-NODE-342-length-38636-cov-5.253311_pt1 | contig 38636 bp, 45 predicted proteins | sample MGYA00241560_ERZ501471 | MGnify/ENA primary metagenome ERZ501471 (study PRJEB25962, sample SAMEA2042578) | human gut metagenome | biome: human gut; feature: human-associated habitat; material: faeces...
TTTTTTAGTATATAACAACAAAACACAAAATGAAGTATGAAAAAGAATGATTATTACATGATGAAGCCACTCAGTGGTGAGGAACATGTACAGGTATCGGGAGGTTATGTGCCTCCTACGGAGGAACAGATGGAGGAACTTCGTAAAATATATGGGCCATTAGCAGATATTATTTGCTGGTAGCTTTTATACAAACACAATTTTATTAACCAATTAAAAATTTATTATTATGAAAAATTTTAAAGAAAATGCTTTGGTGCAGAAGATGAATTTGGATGAAATGAAAGAAGTGAATGGTGGTTTCCCTTGGTGGATTTTAGGAAGTCTTGCTTACGATATTGTATCCAACTGGAATGAAAGTGTTGAAAGTTTTAATAAAGGTTTATCAGAGGGATTTTAAAATGGAAAGTATTAATAACTTGTTTAGTGTTATAAACACAGAAGATGCCACATTAATATATGGTGGTTCAGAGTTTAGTAACTGGGTTTGTGAGATGTTTGGCAAATTATGTCATGGACTAACACAAGAAAATGGTGCCGATGTTTGTGGTAGAGTATTTTAATTGATAACAAAAAGATGAGTGTGTTTTATAAAGATGCACTCATCTCTTTAAAGATTGCATTATGAGGAAAAAGCTGTATTATATGGGTTCTGGATTTTTCTTTATCTTAGGTATTGTATTATCCAATACTTACAGACCGTATATTTATGAGAATCATATTTTTGATTTTCATTTGGCTGATACAATAGGAAATTTGGTAGCAGTGCCTTCTCTCTCTTTGTTATTATTGGCTATGAGAAAATATGAGAGTTTATCTAAAGCTATTCTTTATAGTATTTTTGTTTTTACTTTATATGAAATAATTCCATTTGGAACTTTTGATTTTTATGATTTGATAGCAACATATATCAGTGGATTATTAACTTATTTAATTTTTCTGTTGTTCAAACGAGTGAATAAGAGATAGGTATGCCTACTTTTCAGAAATTCTTCGCTTGATTTTAGCGTGTAAAAGTAGTTCATGTGAAAATAACAATTCAATAACAAAGGGGTAAGAAAAGACAGCTTATCTTTGTTGCATCAAAACAAGCAGAGAGATATGAAATAAACGAGTATAAACGAACAAGATCAGGAAGGGAAACGGATGAATGGCATGCCTCATCTTTTTGCTCACCGCTTGTTCAGACGAAGAATAAGGGACTGCCCGAGTCTATAAATAAGGGAAATAATAACACAAACACAAAACACGATAAAAATTTAATAAAATGGAAACGCTGACGTTAGCAGAATGTATGAATATTTATGGTGGATGCTATATTTACAGTAGCAGTACTAGTCTGACTAGTGTATTTGTAGTACCCAGCCGTTTTAGAGAATTATTTTTTTAGTATATAACAACAAAACACAAAATGAAGTATGAAAAAGAATGATTATTACATGATGAAGCCACTCAGTGGTGAGGAACATGTACAGGTATCGGGAGGTTATGTGCCTCCTACGGAGGAACAGATGGAAGAACTTCGTAAAATATATGGGCCATTAGCAGATCTTATTTGCTGGTAGCTTCTATCTAGATGCAGAATGATTGAATCGATAAATTTTATAAAATAGAAAACAATAATTATATTTAATATTATGGATAATTTAATTAAAGAGTTAGATTTGCAAGCACAGAAACACATTTCTGGAGGCTTTTGGGATTGGGTTGTTGGTACATTCTTAGGTGGAATGCTTTATGATTTAACATTTCATACTGGCGAAACCATAGAATCATTTAATGCCGGTCGAGATGCAGCTAATGCTATGTGGAATAAATAATCATCTAAAAAAATGGAAAAGTATTATATTAGTTTATCAAAATATGAAGAAATAAATATCGCAGGTGGTTTAAAAAATGTTTGGGAACTACTTGGCTTTTTATTCCAATGTGAGTATAATGGATTTGAGGCAAATAATTTTGCTCCTTCTGTAATGCCTTATAAATAATTTGTTTAACTTTAAAATTGAATGTGCCATATTAGTATGGCGCATTCAATTAAGATATTATGGGACGCCTGATTATTTTCAAAAGAGACAATGTTATGTATTTGTCTAAAAGAACAAGATTAGTATTTTTTATAGTCTGTGTTTCTTTACTCCTTGTTATTTCTGTTATCAATTTTGCTTATAGACCCTATATTTATGAAAATGGTATATATGATTTTTATTTTGCAGATACCTTTACTAATATTTGGGGAGTTCCTATAGCGACTTGTTTGGGCATGGCATTGACACAGAAATTGGTATATAAGGAAATATATTATAGTATGGCAGTTTGTTTGGGGCTGATATGCTATGAAGTTATAGGATTGACTTTTGATTATAAAGATATAATTGCAACTTTTATAGGTGCTTTATTATCTTATGCAATCAATAAAATGGTTATTCGATATAGTTGTTAATTAGAAGATAGGTATACCTACTTCTCAGAAACTGACTTGTTGTGGTGATATTTGTAAAAGATATGAATTTGAAAGATTAATACTTCGTTAAATTTGTAACTAATCCGTTGAAAATAAACAAGTTAATTTAAATAATTTAGCAAGATAAAATAGGTCAAGTAACTGATTTTCAGCATCTTTAATGGTAAACCACCACACATTAAAGTAATGAACAAAACAGCACTTGACCAATATGAGGAAATCGTAACCGATGCTTTGAAAAGTTGTTCTGCGAAGTTACGCAAAAGTTTTAAAACAGCATTCATCCAACTCATGATTTTGTATATGGTACTGCCAAGAAAGATTAATTTCACCCAAATGGGGCGTTACTCAGACAGCTCAGAGCAACGCTTCCGCCAGTTGTTTGAACGTGAGTTTGACCGGATGCAGTTCAACCTCTTCCTCATGCGGCAGTGTTTTGGTGAAAGTACAAGAAAAGCCATTGCCATCGACGCAAGCTACATTTCAAAGTCGGGAAAGAAGACTCCTTATATCGGTAAGTTCTGGTCGGGATGCGCTTCTGCAATGAAACGGGGACTGGAGATTCTCGGTATCGGCATTGTCGACATTGACAGTCGGGACTGTATGATGCTATGTGCGGAGCAGACACCGGACAAGGCGTATCTGGAAAAGCAAGGCGAAGAGTACAACCTTGTTGACTGGTATCTTGACGTACTCCGCAAATACAAGGACAAGTTGCTTGACATAACACGTTATATCGTTGCAGATGCCTGGTTCTCAAAGGCAAAGTTCGTGGGTAAAGCCCGTCTGCCGGGATTCCATGTCATCAGCCGTCTGCGTGATGATGCCGCCTTGTGGTATTCACATGACGGTGTCCGCACAGGCAAACGGGGACGACCACGCATCAAAGGCGAAAAGATTGATTTTAAGAAACTCGACCTTCAGCGTTGCGAGGTCCTCGACATCGAAGGAGGAAGAGCCTACTCTGTCAAGGCCTATTCAAAGGCAATGAAACGAAACATCAAAGTCGTGGTTCATTACGCAGAATCAGGAGAACACAAAATCTATTTCTCCACCGATCTTGAAATGTCGGACAAAGACATCATCGAATACTATCGTACACGATTCCAAATCGAGTTCTGCTTCCGGGATTCCAAACAGTTTACCGGACTCAATGATTGCCAGGCAAGAGACTTGAAGAAACTTGACTTCGCTTTCAATGCATCACTGGCTTCGGTAAACATCGCAAAGCTCATGCGCCAACGATACTATCCGTCGCTCTCCATCGGATTGCTAAAATCCTATCTGAGTAATACTTATATGCTCAAAAGAATTTTCAGCAAGTCCGGTATGAAGCCGAACAGAACATTTAATGCTAAACTTATCAAAGAACTCTTTGGCATAGTGGCAGAAGCCGCTTAGCCAATATGTTGAATTTTTAACGGACTATTAGAATAATTGAATAATAAAAAAAATGGAGAATATGAAAAAATGGTTTTATCAAGTGATATTGCTGTCGTTCATTTGTGGTCTGATAGTAGCTTGTTCGAAGGATAACGACTCCGATACTCCATTATACAGGAATGACACTATCGAGTACGATGCAAGTCGTAAAATTCTTGTTGCTTATTTCAGTTGGGGCGGTAATACCCAGCACCTTGCCCAAACCATAGCTGATATTACCGGAGCCGATCTTTTCCGTATCGAGACTGTCAATCCCTATCCGACGGATTACAACGAATGTACTATAGTTGCCCGAGAAGAACTGGATAATGGTATTCGTCCAGAATTAAGCGACACAGTGGAAAACCTTGATGACTATGATGTAGTTTTCGTAGGATGTCCTGTTTGGTGGCATACTGCCCCTATGGCTATATGGTCGTTTCTTGAAAATTCGGAACATGACTTTTCAGACAAGATTATCGTACCGTTCTGTACCTATGCTTCGACCTATCGGGAGGAAACACTTGCCAAAATCGTAGAACTCACTCCCAATTCCCTTCATCTGCAAGGATTCGGAACAACCGGAAGAAATACAAATGGAGTGGAAAATTGGCTGAGAACGATTCAGGTTATACGATAAACAGCCAAAATATCGTTAAAAACAGTAAAACTCACAATCGCATTGACATTGATTGTGAGTTTTTTGTGAATTTATTTGTAATTTTACAAGCGGAAATCAAATGGTTACGGCATGGAATACCAAAAAGATATAATCGTCGCCGACAAGTTGGGCGTTGTGAGAACGGATTCCGAGAAGGAATATCTGGCTCATTTGCTCTGCTTGGGCGGAACGTGCCGTTACCGTTTTAACGAGCGGGACTTCGAGTTGCACGCCGGGGATTTGTCAATTATCCGCAAACGGAAAATGGTCGAGAAGGTCGAGCCTTCGGATGACTTCCGATGCAAGATAATTTATGCCACGCCCGGCTTTATTGAGTTGTGCACGCCGCAAAGCAATTACGGTATGAAAGGATCGCTGGCTCTGTTCCTCAATCCCGTGATACACCTTACGCCGGAGCAGCAAATCGTCTGCCGCCGGGATTTCGATTTGTTGGAACTGCGCATCCGGAATAAGGAACACCGTTTTTATCAGGAAACGCTCATCAACGCCATGCAAGCAGCTATCCTCGATTTCTTCGACTTTCACGCCACCCTCTACGGTCAGAGCGATATTTCGACGCAAAACGCCTCCATCATGAACCGTTTTTTGAAAATGCTGGAAGAGGGAACCTATCGTGAACACCGGGAGGTTTCCTATTACGCCGATTGTTTGTGCGTCACGTCTAAATATTTGTCGGAGGTGTCGAAAAAGGTCAGCGGATATGCCGCCAACTATTGGATTAACCGTTACACGATTCTCGATATTTCGCGGCTGTTGCGGGACAAGTCGCTGACGTTCGTCCAGATTTCCGATATGTTCGGTTTCTCGTCACCCGCCTATTTCAGCCGTTACGTGCAACAGAACCTCGGGCTTAATCCGACGGATTACCGGAAATAATCATCTATCAATTCTTGTATAATCGGTAAAAATCGCAGTTTTTACCGATTTTTTTGTATCGCCGTTTCTCTGCCGTCCCGCTACCTTTGCAAGGTAACAATTAAAAATCAGAGCGATATGAAATCATTGGTTATTACGGTATTGCTTTTTCTGACTTTATCGGTCGGAGCAAAGGCGCAGGAGAACGCAAAAACATTTACCCCCGAGGAGCAAGCCGTCATCGATTTGTCGAACAACAAATGGGACTGGATGGCGGAAAAGAACGCCGATAAGCTGGCGGAGCTGTTTCACGAAAGTGCACAGTTCGTCCACATGGGCGGTTATTGGGGCAAGGAGCAGGAACTGAACACGATTCGTTCTGGGGCCATCTGGTACAAGAAAGCCGAGATACATGACGTGCAGGTCAAGTTTGCCGCAGGTACGGCAACGGTTTACAGCCGTATTCAACTGAACTCCGAGGTCGGGGGTAACTCCGTCCGTTTCCCTTTTATAGTGACGGAAGTCTATGTGATGGAAAACGGCCGATGGCAGCTCTCCGTGCTTGCCTTTACGCGAACGTTGGGTGAATAATGGGCAATTTGGTTTATGCCGGATGTTTCGATAATGAAAGAAATAATAAATTCAATTGAAAATGAAAAAGATAAAATTTGCAGTATTTGCTATTGTATTCTCAACGTTGAGTTGTTATGCCTGTACGGAAGAGGGGCCGAGGCAGCCTGCCGAGCAACCCGAAACACCCGTAGAGAAGCCCGAAACGCCTCCTGATACGCCGCCTGAGGCGACAACGATTCAGATGACGACAGCCGTGCCGGAGGCTTATTTCAGGGCGGCCGAACAACAGGGAATAGTAGAAGTCGTCGAATATGAATCGAAAGATTACACCGGTTCGATGGCTCCCACGACCAAGCCCGCTTATGTGTATCTGCCTTACGAATATGACGATACCGAGAAGTACGATATCATCTATCTGATACACGGCTGGACGGGAACGGCCGAGCAGTATTTCGGTCTCGCGTCCTGGCCGCAGATGAAGAACTTGTTCGACAATATGATTCAAAACGGAGATTGCAAACCATTCATAGCCGTTTCGCCCACTTGGGATAAGGATAACCGCAGCAAAGACTGGGGAGAATCGACAAGAGAAGTTGCCGTATTTCACAACGAATACCAAAACGAGTTGATCCCGGCCGTCGAAAGCCGATATTCCACCTATGCCGAGACGTTCGATAAAGCCGGTATTCTGGCGTCGCGCGACCACAGGGCTTTCGGAGGATTTTCGCTCGGTTCGATTACCACCTGGTATATTTTTGAGCACTGCTTCGACCTGCAAAAGTGGTTTCTGCCTATGAGCGGCGACAACTGGCATATCCAAATGTTCGGAGGCCAGTATGAGCCGGAAGCCACCGCTGCATTCCTGTCGGAAGTCGTCACTGCGTCCGATTATAAAGACAATTTCTACGTTTGGTATGCGGTCGGCACACGTGATTCCCGATTCTATCAGACGCACAATCAGGCGTCGGCCATGATAGCGTTGCCCGAAACATTCAACGCGAAGAATTTCTCCTATCACCAGAAAGAGGGCGGGCAGCACGATTTCAATTCCGTTTGGGAGTTTTGCTACAACGCTCTGCCGTTTTTCTTTCCGAAATTAAGCGATGACAAATAAAAGATTAAATCGAATAAAAATAGTAACAGATGAAATATAAATTTACCTCTCTGCTCATAGCTTTGCTATGTAGCATTATCAATGTATATGCACAGAATGAAATTGTTATTAATGGCATTGTCAGAGATCGAATTAACAAAAACAAACTGGAGAATGTTACCGTCTCCGTTGCAGGTTCATCTATTGGAACCGTAACGAATGCCGAAGGGGTATTCTCGTTAAAATTATCTCAACAGCTATCTAACTCCAAACTTGAACTATCGCATATCGGTTATCAGAACACCCAATTCGCAATGACAGTTCCCGACAATTCCTCTCAATTGTCGGCTACAATCTGGATGACTCCTGTCACACAGCAACTGGACGAAGTTGTGGTATATGGCGGTGACGCACGCCGTATCGTTAAAGAGGCTTTGAAAAAAATACCTGTCAATTATCCAGCCCATGAAAGTATGTTGAGTACTTTTTATCGAGAAACTATTCAAAAAAGGCATCGCTATATCGGTGTTTCCGAAGCTATGATGGATGTGTATAAAACAGCTTACACGAATCGGAATACCAATCATGACAAGGTACAGCTCATCAAAGCACGCCGTTTAGTAAGCCAAAAGCAAAGTGACACATTGGCTGTCAAAATGGAAGGCGGCCCCAACCAATCTATTTTCTTGGATATTGCAAAGAATGAAGATGCCCTGTTAGATCAGCAGTCTATGGAGTATTACACATTTACACAAGAACCTTCCGTTTTATTAGACAACCGCCCACAATACGTTATCCGCTTCGCACCTCGCGTAAAATTGAGCTATGCGTTGTTTACCGGTAAGTTATTCATCGACCGAGAAAAGCTGGCTATCACACGGGCTGAATTTTCGCTCGATTTGTCTGACCGCGAAAAAGCCACTCGGGCTATTCTTCGTAAGAAGCCTGTCGGATTGCGCTTTCGTCCACAGGAAGTTAATTTCCTTGTGACCTACCACGAACGAAACGGTCTGACCTATCTGCATTACATCTGTAATGAAATGCGTTTCAAATGCGACTGGAAGCGACGTTTATTTTCTTCCCCTTATACCGCTCGTTCTGAAATGGTTGTCGTGGAACAAGACGAACAACCGGATCGTATCATTGCTCGACGAAATGCCTTTAGTCCGAAGCAGATATTTTATGATGTAGTAGAAGAGTACTGGAACGAGGACTATTGGAAGGAATATAACATCATAGAACCGACCGAGACATTGGATAATGCAGTGAAGAAACTAAAGAAACAATTATCACAAGGTAACAATTGAGAAAGAATCATATATGAAAATCAGTCATTTATTTATAACGATTATGTCGTTTTTATCATCTGTTGTTGCAACGGCCCAGACCGCAGAAACATTCCGTCAGCCTTATCCGCCGGGTGAAAAAATATCTCCCAATTCTAATTTTACGGGTGAAGTGTGGCTTGCGCCGTTGAGCGAACACCCCGAATTGAACGTCCCGATGTTCAACGTTACGTTTGCTCCGGGCTGTCGCAACAGTTGGCATTCGCACAAGGGCGGACAGATCCTGATTGCTACCGCAGGCATAGGCTACTATCAGGAGAAAGGGCAGCCCGCCCGACGGTTGTTTCCGGGCGACATCGTTGAAATCGCTCCCGATGTGGAGCATTGGCACGGAGCGGCGGCGGACAGTTGGTTTGCACATATTGCTATCGAGTGCAATCCGCAGTCGAATGCGGCGGTATGGCTCTCTCCGGTAAGCGATGAGCAGTATCGTGAAGCCACGACCGAAGCGGAACGCCGTTATGCCGAGGCCAACAAGGTATTGACCGCTCGTGAGCAGGCTATCGTAGCGGTAGCATTTTATACCGGCAAAGGTGATTTGGAGCATCTGAAATCGGCACTTGCGCAGGCTTTGGAGGCAGGCATGACCGTCAACGAGATAAATGAAGTGCTGATTCACGCCTACGCCTACTGCGGATTTCCGCGCAGTTTGCGGGCTATCCAGACCTTTATGCAGGTGGTGGATAAACGGAAAGCGAACGGAATAAATGATCCCGTCGGTCGGGAAGCAACGGCAATCGACGACTCGCGCAGCCGTTACGAACGCGGGCGCGATGTACTTGCTGAAATATCGGGCATATCGGCTGATGCTCCGAAAGCAGGATACGCCCTATTCGCCCCGACCATCGAGCGATTCCTCAAAGAGCATCTGTTCGCCGACCTCTTCGAGCGCGATTTGCTGACCTATCGGGAGCGTGAACTTGCCACGGTGTCAATCCTTGCCGGAGTGGGTGGCGTAGAGCCGATGTTTAGAAGCCATGCCGCAATATGCCTGCATCTTGATGTTACTCCCGAACAACTTTCGGCATTGCTGAACATCGTGGAGATGAATCTCGGTAAGAGTTCTTCGGAGCCGCTTCGCAAAGTGTTGAACCAAATGACGGAAAGGAAATGAAGAAGATAATCTTATCGGCATTGTTGCTGTCGGTTACAGCAATAGCCGGAGCGCAAGAACCTGTTGCGATACTTAAACAAGGACACTTCTCGGTAGGGGGTACAACCATACAACGACCGGGGGCATACGATAACAGTAAATTCGTTGGCTGGGCAGAGCAGGAAGAAACCGGACAAAGCTATCGTGCCGACCATGCTTTCGTGGACTTTCAGATACCTGCCGACAGTAAGCCGCTTCCGCTGGTCTATGTACATGGTTATGGAGGCTCAGGCATTTGTTGGCAGATGACACCCGATGGCAGGGACGGCTTCTCCACATTGATGCTGCGCCGTGGATGGAGTAGCTATGTTATGGACTTGCCCGGTCGGGGACGTGCAGGAAGAACAACCGCAACCACAACGGTCAAGCCTGTTGCCGATGAAATGTTCTGGTTCGATATATGGCGGCTCGGCATTTGGCCGAACTATAACGAAGGAGTACAATTCCCGAAAGATTCCGTATCGCTTTCGCAGTTCTTCCGTGCAATGACACCCGACATCAGCGACCACAAACAGGATGTGCCTGCCCTCGGTGCATTGGCAGAGCGTATCGGCAATCATATTCTTGTCACCCATTCGGCCGGAGGATTTCCCGGCTGGATGTCTGCCATGCAGAATACGGAGGTTAAAGCGGTAGTGTCCTATGAGCCGGGCGGTTTCGTATTCCCCGAAGGCGAAGTGCCGGAACGTATCGACGGATTGACGGGAGGAGTAACCGGAACTCCTGTTTCAATGGAACAGTTCAAACGGCTTACGGAAATCCCCATCGTCCTCTATTTCGGCGACTATATTCCCGAAACGCCCTCCAAAAACCTCGGTGATGAGAATTGGCGTGTACGCCTTCAGATGGCACGCAAGTTTGTGAAAACCGTCAACAGACACGGTGGAAACGCTAAGTTGGTAGAGTTGCCTAAAATCGGCATCTATGGCAATACGCATTTCCTGATGCAGGATTTGAATAATGACAAGTTGGCGGAATTGCTTGATGAGTGGTTAATTAAAAATGGTTTATCAAAATAGTTTTTAGACATAATGTCATTGTTGTTACAGCATAAGATACTTGTCGGATATTTCCTTTTGATGGCGATCATCGGTAGTATGGCCGCCACTTTGCTGCATGAGCGGAACCGGGTGGTCGGGATAGAATCCGAAATGAAACACATCCACCGGGTGCAGCACGATGTGAATACCGCCCACAGGTATATCACGCTCCTTGCCATGCGTGGCGAAACTGCCATTGCTTGGGAGAAGGAAGATTTCGAGGACTACCGTTCGCTCCGTCTGCGAGTTGATACCATGCTGCAAACCATGCAGAGCGGCAGCGAGGAGTTTGTCAGCCGTGCGCAGATAGATACGCTCCGCCATTTGTTGGCAAACAAGGAAGAACACTTACACCAAATCATGCTGCTGTTCCGTGAGCAGGACAACCCAGATGGTCTGCTGCTTACCCGGTTGCCGGAAGAAGCCAAGACCAAAACCGTGACCCGCAAGAAAAATTGTTTATCTGTTTCCTTATTCCACCGGAAAGGGGAATTCCGTACAGGATATTCTTCCTTTTCGGCGATGGCAGTTGCATAAAGCCGTTGCCTTTTCCAACGGCATCTGCCGCCTGATTTACCGCAATCCTTGCAAGCTCCCCTAACTCGAATGAATGGATTTCTATTTTTGCATTAGTATTAAAAAGACGAATTTGCGGAGATAAAATTCATTATCAAAAGTTCTTCAAATATGCAACGGACACCGCGGACAAGTCGCACGGTTGCTGAAAATAAATCCCGCGACACTATACTGAAAGATGAAAAAATACGATTTACGATAGATTGACAACATGGATAAATTGCATTCATGTTTTCAGCAGTGCCCATTTCTTGAAAGCAGATCTGTATATTACAGCGTTCATTTTCCCATTTTTTTGTTCCTCTTTTTCGGCTTTTAGGCGTAACGACTTTGGAGTGGAGCCCCTCCCGAGCCTTCAGGCGAGTGGCAAGTTGTTTTGGGTGCCCGAAATCATTTCGGGTGCCCCAAAACACAACTTGCCATGTTCGTTTGAACATGAATTTTTCATCCGAAAAATCAAAAGATAGCGTTCCAACCGCTTCCCTCCGAAAAAATCCTTTTGCCGGCATCTTAATTACGTTCTGCATACTAAAAAACGCTTCCAGCAGGACACTTGAGCGGTGTAACAGGATGACATATCGTGTCACAGACCGTCAGCAGGCCACCATATGAGTGCCCATCCGGAGTAATTATCGTTATTTTGCCGCATGTCAGCATGTGTCCGGCAGTTCAGTCATACAGGTGTGCGTCAGGTACGGGGTGCATGGTTGCTTTAAACCGCTCGGTACCGGATGAACGGAGATATGCTGGAACATAATAAGGCAACCGTTCCCCCATGTGTGAATGCGTGAATGCGTGATTGGCTTAATGCCAGACTGGACACGTGGGGGATCGGATACATGACCGATTTGCCGGTCGGATACCCCTCTTCGTCAGATAAAGGCGGTGTAACAGGATGACATATCGTGTCACAGAACGTCAGCAGGCCGTCATGACTGTGCCAATCCGGAAAAATTATCGTTATTTTGCCGCATGTCAGCATGTGTCCGGCGGTTCAATCATCCAGGTGTGCGTCAGGTACGGGGTGCATGGTTGCCTTAAGCCGTCCGGTAACGGGTGAACGGGGATATGCTTGAACATAATAAGGCCACTGTTCCCCCATATGTGAATGCGTGATTGGCTTAATGTCAGACTGAACACGTGGGGGATTGGATACATGACCGACTTGCCGGTCGGGTGCACATACCCGTCAGATAATGCAAGCATATAATATGGGTGGTATTCTTACATTCACAACGTAAGGAAAATGCAGGATTGCCGGAAAAGAATTGTTCAACTATCAAAAATATGGAAGTATGGTAAAAAGAAAGGAAGTAAAAATCGATGAGGAGCAGATACGCAGCATGATGACGGGAGATATTCCTGATGCCGTCCTGAAAAACATCTGGGATGATAACGACACCGGCTCCCCAAAAGAAGACGGTAAGGAAACAGAAAACCGGTCCGGGATTCCTGCCAACCCAGACGAGGTGAAGAATACCGGCACATCTGCCGGGGAAGAAGCCACCTCTCCGGTCTCACAGGCGACAATACGCCGAAAAAGGAACACCCTTCAGGAGTATCCCGAACATCTGCTCAATAACAGCGTCGTGAAGGAACGCCGGCAGACCTATGTCAGCAGCGAGAACTACGAGAGGGTCCGCACCCTGCTTTCCGTGATTGCGCCGACTGTCAGCATCTCCTGTTACATCGACAATATCCTCTCTGCCCATCTGGAACAGTACCGTGACGAACTGAACGCCATCTACAGCAGCCGCATCAATCTGAAACCACTGTGATTCTGCCTGCGGCCACATAAGAAAAGGGACACCCGGAGGTCGGTTCTTCTTCTTCCTTCCTCCGGATGCCCCTTGCTTTTTCTTTCAGGTGTCGGATTTATTTCGTACCGGTGGTCCTTACACTTACCCCTTTCGGTATCGGGTTGTCGAGTATTATCCGGTAGCATAGTCTGCCGTCCACATTCACCGGCTCTTTCGCCACCATGAAACCGGCGCATTTCTCGACCTTTGCCACATCGAGTATCATGCCGGCGATGAAGCTGTTGGAGAAGCGGGCGCAACGCGGGTCGTTCCAGATCGTGAAGCCGTTCTCGTCATCCGAGACGAACATGTACCAGTCCTTGGGCCTGTCTTCGTCCCTGGCGATACACAGCCTGTTTCCTGCGTGCAGGCTCAGTTCCCTGCTCAGTATCCTGCTCAGGTACATGCTGCCGTCACGGCATACCGTGATGATCCGTTTGCCCTTGTAGGTCAGTGCCGGATGGGAATTGCTCTTGTCATAAACTGTCAGTTTCATAATCATCAATATTTTATTGTTATACCTTGTTGTTCTTTATTCTTGTCATGCCGCCTCTCCGGCCATGATCAGTCTCCTTCTGGCGATGAACTTCCTGTTTGCCCGGACGGATTCCATCATCGCCTGCGCCCTGCGTGTCACCACCGAGGTCTTCTCGCCCATGTGCCTGGCTATGGTGCGGAATGAGCTTCCGGTCTCGTAGAACCGCAGCATGAATATCCTGTAATCCTCATAGGAGAAATGCCGCCTGAGGAACTTCTGTATGTCCCTTACCAGCCTGTCGCATCCGGTCAGCATCTCTTCCCGTTCCTCTGTCTCTTCCGCGCAGTCCGTCTCACCCAGTCTTGCGAAATACTCGTCTCCGGGACTGTCGTAACGGCTTTCATCCCTTGCGCCCGACTGCAGGATTCTCCTATAGCATCCGAAGAAATAGGACTCCGGATCTTCTATCCCGACACTTGAGAACATTATCTGCTTCCTGACAGCCAGATATGCGTCATGGAACGCGTCTTCGTCGATTTTTCCATAGATGGAGAGTCTCTCTTTCAGTCTCATGTATGAACGGTCAAACCATCCGTTGAATTCTTTCACGTCTTTTGTTGCCATATCCTTTTGCTTTTATCTGTTAGACATCCGGCCCGTAGTACGGGCACTCTTGTTTCTTTGAATGCCTTACAGCCGTTCTCCCACCGGAAAAGCGTCAAGGCTCGGCAGGAAAAAATACCGGAGCGCAGAGCGCGAGGATGATTTTTTCCCCGCCGACCCGCAGGGCCCGGCCTTGCGCTCCGGTGGGGAACGGCTACCTTTGCTTCAAAGAAATGAGTGTGTCCTTTTCTGCTTTTTACCGCCTGCAATTATCCTCTTGCGGTGAAAAGGAATGTCTGACGGTGACACATGCCGTCCGGTTTGCGGTCTGTTTCTGTTTTTTTGTTTCCTTCGCTTGCGGAACGCTTTTACGGACACCAGAGCCCCTTTCCGGTATCATCTGTCCGCCGTTCCAGCTATAGTAAAAAACAAATGTCAAACTTAAAATTTAAGAATTATGGAAGTAGTGGTCATAGACAAGGCGACTTTCGAGAGGATGCTTTCGGGATTCGAGATTTTTGCGGAAAAGGTGGAACGGCTCTGCCGGGAACAGGAAGACTTGGGAGAAAAGGAGTGGCTTGACAGCAATGACGTGTGCAGGCTGCTCTGCATCAGTCCGAGAACCTTGCAGACGATGCGGGAGAACGGAACGCTGGCTTACACCAAAATAAGCCACAAGGTGTATTACAGACCGGAGGACGTGAAGGCCGTCTTTCCCGTGGCTGAAATGAAGCGGTGTATAACAGCCGGCAAGGAAAGAAAATGCAATGTGACCAACAAACCAACCAACAAACCAATCAACAAACCAATCAACCAACAAACAGATATCTGATTTATGAATGACAATGGCAATATCCGGCTGCTGACACCGGAAAACGACATACGCGTGAGAGCCTTCCTCTCGTCGCTGGAAGAACTATCGGAAAAGGTGGAGAAAATACGTGAAAACAACAAGCTGTCCCTGGACGGGGAACGCTATTATACCGACAAGGAACTGGCCGTCAGACTGAAGGTCAGCCGCAGGAGCCTTCAGGATTACCGCAACAACGGTATACTGCCCTATATCCAGATAGGCGGCAGGATCCTGTACAGGGCTTCCGACATTGAACGTACGTTGATGGACGGGTACAAGGAGGCGTACCGCTTGAAACGGGATATATGATTGACTGACCGGTAAAGTTGCTCTTATTCGTAAATTCTATACTCAAAGAGTCGTTTTACGGATTAAAGGCAACTTTCATGGTAACTTCAATAAAAAGTAGGGAGAAAAGCGTAAAAAGTAGGGAGAAAACGGCAGTTTGGTGGGGAGAAAAACGTATCTTTGCGTTCAAAGTGAAAATGTATGCAGACCGAACTCGAAAAACTTGTATCTCTGTACAGAGAATTGGGAATAGACAGGCAGATAGATTATGACAAATTCTATCTCTATTCCCTCATTACCCACTCTACGGCCATTGAAGGCTCCACCATTACCGAACTTGAGAATCAAATCATGTTCGATCAGGGAATCAGTCTGAAAGGAAAGAGCATCGTGGAACAGCACATGAATCTCGACCTGAAAGACGCATACGAGCATGCCATAAGGCTGGCAGATGCCCATACCGACATAACCGTTGATTTGCTGAAAAGCCTCTCTGCCCTTGTCTTGAAAAACACGGGGCAGGAGTACAAGACCGTATTGGGGGATTTCTCATCGGCACGGGGTGATTTGCGCCTGTTGAATGTCACGGCCGGACCCGGTGGAAAATCGTACATGAACTACAGCAAGGTCCCGGCCAAACTGTCGGAATTTTGTACCCGGCTGAACAGGGAACGTGAAAATCATGCCGCCAAGAGCATGACACAGTTATATGAAATCAGTTTTGATGCCCACTATGACTTGGTGACAATACACCCTTGGGCAGACGGGAACGGCAGGATGGCCCGCCTGCTGATGAACATGCTGCAATTCGAGTTCGGACTGATACCGACAAAAATCCTCAAGGAGGACAAGGAAGAATATATCAAGGCACTGGTGGAAACCCGCGAGAACGAGGATTTGAATGTTTTCAGGGAATTTATGACAGCTACCATGATTAAAAATCTCACCCGTGACATAGAGGTTTACCGTAAATCCATTGACGATACTCCCATAAGTGGGGAGAAACCACAAAAAAGTAGGGAGAAGAAAGTGAAAAGTAGGGAGAAAATCATGGCTCTGCTTTCACAGGACAACACGCTGAGCGCAGCAACTCTCGCAGAACGGATAGGCATAACAGCCAAAGCGGTGGAAAAACAGATTGCCAGAATGAAAGCGGATGGGGTGCTCCGACGAATCGGACCGGACAAGGGCGGATATTGGCAGGTGGTCGAAAAAAAGGATTGATTTTTTGGAGGGAGCGCAGTTTGCCGCCTGCCTTTTTCATTGTGTTTCAAAAAAACGCCCTCCTATAGAAAATCAGAACAGCATACGGACCGGTAGTTTCCTACTGTCTGTATGCTGTTTCTTTTTTTGTTGTATCGACTTTTCCGTCGGTCGCTTGTTTCCGCTGCCGTCAGCCTTTCTTGTACAGACGTGAAAGGGGAAAGGTTTTCGGGCTGAATACGCTTTGCCTGCAAAGGAAGATTCTGCCCGAAACGGCACGGCCGCCCGACCTTTTCACTTTCAATGAAGTCTGTACTAACTTCATGGACGGCGAGGAAGCAGGCGGCTGCGAAATGGTTATTGGCAGTCAGAGCCGGAATGTGTGCGGCTTTGGCTTCTCTTTTCCATCAGTCTGTCCATTTCCCTTGAGATTTTTTCTTCCGTTATTCTGGCATACCCTTGTGTGGTGGAAATATTGGAGTGTCCCATCATCTTGGCTATGCTCTCGATGGATACGCTCTCTGAAATGAGCAGGACCCCGAACCCGTGCCGGGCCTGATGGTACGAAAGGTCATCGTGCCTGCCCAGGATCACGCCGATTTCCCGTATCTCGTGCCAAATGGAATCCCGGCTCGGCAACGGGAACACGGGACTGTGCATGTCGGCGGTATTGTACAGGGACAGTATCTGCTCGGCTATCGGGTGCAGGGGGATGAACGCTTCCACCCCGGTCTTCTTCCGGTTGATGCGGATGAACCGCCGACCCTCCGCCGTCGTCCCGATATGGCACGGATGGAGCTGCTTGATGTCGGCATAGGCAAGTCCGGTGAAATAGGAGAAGATGAATGCACGCCTGCCCAGTTCCGCACGTCCTTCATTCAGGGGCATGGCCAGTATCCTTTTCATCTCTTCACGGGTGACATACCTGTGCTTGGGTGCGGTTTTCTTCTCATATTCGACATTCTCCACCGGATTGGTGCGCAGGATCTCGTTGTCCACGGCAAGATACAAGAGGCGGTTCAGCCAGCAGAGGCAGCGGTTGGTCTGCGAGGTGCTGAAATTCTTGTTCCTGATAAGGAATGCCTTGTAGTTCCTGCCGAAGTCTTCCGTTATTTCTTCAAAGGCGATGTCCTTCTTCCCCAGTGAAACAAGGTAGTCCGTCAGGTACTTCTGGAAATACCGGGATTGCCGGTAGGTGGAGGTGGAATTGATCTCCCTGCTACGTATTCTGAGACGTTCACGCTCTATCTCGCCCATCCGGAGCAGATGTGTCGGAACGACGAACTGCCTTGTCACCCGGTTCTTGATAATCTCCGCACTGACAACACCCTGTGTCCTCAGAATTTCCTCGTAAGTCTGTTCGATATACTTCCGGTACTCCTGCAGCCTGGCGTTTTCCCTTACCGTGCGTATGGTCCCGGTTCGGGCGTTCCAGTCTTCCGGCTTGCAGCATATCCCGGTGGTGATGGCGGTGTTCCTGCCGTCTATGGTGATGCGGCACATGACCGCAGTTGTTCCGTCAGCCTTTATCTTGCCGCGGTTGATATAGAATAGTATGGAAAAGGTACTTCTCATGATTCTCATTGTTTATGGATTATAGAACAAGTTTCAAATCTCCGGTGGCTTCGATGAGCCTGTCCATGTCCTCGAAGAGTTTTTTCGGGGTGACGCGGGCATAGACCTGGGTGGTCTGTATGTTGCTATGCCCCAGCATGCTGCTGATGGTCTCAATCGGAACGCCCGCTTCAAGGGTGACGAGCGAGGCGAACGAGTGGCGTCCGACATGGTAGCACAGGTTCTCCTTTATCCCTGCCAGTACGGCCAGCGCCTTCATGTGGTTTCTCATGCTCGGATAGTGGATCATCGGGAACAGCGTGTCCCTGCTGTCATCATGATATTTCTCTATCAGGGCGACGGCTTCCGGCAGAAGCTTCACGCTTGCGCGGAGTTCGTTCTTTTTCCGGCGGTATTTCAGCCATAGCTTGCCGTCCTCACCGGTGTACAGGTTTTCCCGGGTGACGGTCACGGCATCGCTGTAGGCGACCCCGGTATAGCAGGCGAAGAGGAACAGGTCCCTTGCCAGACGGTGGGTCGTGCGGTGCGGGGCTATCTCCACGTCACGGATTTTCTCGAAGCTTTCACGGCACAGTGCCTTGGGAGTCTTGACGGTCTGTTTCGGGAGGACGTAGTGCTGGAACATGAACCGCTCGGAGTGTCCTTCCTGATAAGCCCTTTTGCACGTTTTCTTGAGAATTGCCAGGTAATGCCGTACAGTGTCCACGGCATACCCTTTCTCGTCAAGGATGAAATTCTCATAGTCGTGGATGAACTGTTCCGTAAGCTGCCCGAAGGCCAGGTCTTTCGTCTTGAATTTGGTTTCAATGAACTCGCGCATGGTACGGCAGGTAAAGTCGTATGCCGGATAGGTCCCTTTTGCCCGGTCTATCCCGATACGGCTCTTCACCTCATCCCTGAGGGCATCCAGCATTTTCATCAGGGTCATCTGCGTCTTCATGCTGCCCTGGAAGGCATCCTTGACGGAAGCGGCATCAAAATCCCCCTTGCGTTCCAGAAGGGAATCGAAGGCGGCATTGATGTCAAGCAGCAGCTTGTCGATTTTTGCATTTATCTCCACCGCCTCCCTGCTCTTGCCGTTCAGCCGGCTTTCACGGGGATTCCACAGCCCGGGAGTGCAGGAGAGCTTGCAGCTGAACTGCGCCATCGTCCGGTTCACGGTGATGCGTCCCATTATCGGAGCTTTGCCCGACTTGTCCAGTCCGCTCTTTTTGAGGTAGAGCAAAACCTTGAATTTTTCTACTTTCATACGCTTATAACTTTAGTTGCAAAATTACCTGTTTTATAAGCGTTCTTCGGTATGCAAAACAATGACAATCAGTGTAATATATCGGCGTTTTTATTTATCCGATTTGCTTCGCGTTACCTCGTTCCCTTTCGGTAACTGACCGGCTAACGGTTTGGTAACTGAACATCTTCAATAATCTCCACTTTCCTGCTTTTTTCTCAAGTGGAAGAATATAGAGAAATGATTAGTTTCCAACGGATTACGTTGTGCTTTCTTCTCGTTTCCGGTGCTCTGTTTGCCTATCTTATTCCACGGGTTCAGGCACACATACGCGACCCTTCAGCTTGCCGCCGGAACAGACCTCTATACCATTTCAAAGATGCTCACGCACAGCAATGTCGGAACGACACAGGTCTATGCCGATGTGGTAAACGACCTCAAGCGCAAGGCATCCGAACAGATTACACTCAAATGAAAACCGACACATATATAATATGAACAACATAACATTCGACCAACTGCCGCAGGCGGTTTCCATGCTGATTGAAAAGGTGGGACTGCTCACTGAACGTGTGGAGAAATTCCTGTGTGACGCACCCTCGCAGCATGGCGAGGCACACACCTTGCTTTCTTTGAACGAGGTTGCAAAGCTACTCGGAAAATCCGCGTCAACCATCTATGCCATGACATCCGACAAACGTATTCCGTACCACAAGCGGGGTAACAAACTCTACTTCTTCGAGGATGAAGTCATCGCCTGGATCAAACAAGGAGGCACATCGGGAGTAGCCAGCGAGAGTGAGATTGAAAGACGGCTTGAGGAACTGCGCAACGGCAAGAAACGCAAGCCGGGAGTGTTGACGGACGGCAAGAGCCGGATGTCCGCAGTAGCACCATAATGTCACATACCATGAACAAGGAGATACAGACCATACACTACTGCACCATATTATCAGCCGGACAGTGGGATTTTCTTTTGGAAGGCAGGTTTTCCCCTCTCAGGCAAAAGTGCCTCTACCGCCTGATGAACGGTGCTGTGCGGACAAGAACCGCTTATAGAATCAAGGGCATTGATATTGTGCTTGAGGTGGGACAGGTGGCGGCTTCCGATGTGGAACTGGCTGAATTTTTAGGCTGCAACCGTAAGACGGTCGGCAAGCTCATCGACAGCTTCAACCGCCTCGGTATGCTGACCACCCGGACCAACAACCGCACTTCCGTCCACTCCCTGCATTTTCTCACGGGCTGGTATGTCGGAGGTGTCCTTGTCTCCAATCCCCATTATGTCAGACCTACGGCTACCGCCAAAGGACAGACGGGCGATGTGCGGACACCTGTTTCCGACAGTCTGCCGTCAGGGGATGAACCGGGAGGCGCAGCCGTTGACTGCCACACAAGAGGGAAGGAAACGGACAGCCTGACGACAGGCGCGGCATCCCTTTCTTCTTCCCTTCTTTTGTCAGCCAGTTCCAATCCGTCAGCCGATGTGCATGACGGCGACTGCCATAATCCTTCGTCCGATATGTTCATGGCGGACACAGCCGTAAATCGGCATATCATAGACAGCGGCGACATGGCATCCGGCGAGAACGGTGCAGGAAGCCACAGCGAGGCACAGGACGGCACGAATGGCGGCGAGACTACTCCGGCATAGGCTCGGCAGGTCGGGAAGCGCAGGACGCAGTTTTGAGCGGTACTCCGTTGTCGTGGGGTGACTGACTGGGCTTGCCCAGATATAGCCCACTATAACTACACGCTTCGCTTCCGTAGTTGTGGGCTCTCCCGAGGGGCTGGGCTTTGCCCCGTCCCACTTATGGCTCTGCCCTAATAACCCGGTCGGAGGCTGTCAGCCCCCAACACCCCTGACCAAAGAGTGACCCTCTCTTTGGAAACTCCGCTCAGAGGTCTCGACCCCTGAGAACCCCGAGCAGGAAGTGACCCTCTCCCTGCACCCTCCGATTAAGGCTCCGCCCTAATGACCCTTTCCCTATTGTAAATCTGTAAACATCATCATGCCTATGGCACAGAAGACATCAATCAACATCAAGCCCTGCAACATCGGAAGCAGCGAGGCGCATAACAGGCGGACAGCGGAATACCTCGCCCATATCGGCAAGGAAAAGTTCTATGTTCGCACCGACCTCATGGCGGCAAACGAGACATGGGTAGCACCTGATTTCGGCGGCACTTCGCTGTCGGAACGCTACAATCAGATAGCCGCGATGGTAAAGGAGAAGACAGGTCGGGCGATGCAGACCAAAGACCGGGAGCGTGTGAACAAGAAGACCGGGAAGGTGACCGTCGTGCGCGGCAGCACTCCGCTCAAGGAGGGTGTCGTGGTAATCAAGGATGATACCACGATGGAGCAGTTGCAGCATTTCTGCGAGGTGTGCAAGGAGCGTTGGGGAATCACAGCTTTGCAAATCTTCATCCACCGTGACGAGGGGCATTACGGCACTCCCGGAGATACCGCCACATGGAAGCCCAACCTTCATGCCCATATAGTATGGGACTGGATGAACCACGACACCGGGAAATCCTGCAAGCTGGACGAGAAAGCCATGAGCGACATGCAGACGCTTTTGGCTGAGTGTCTTGACATGGAAAGGGGCAGCTCAAAGGAGCAGACGGGAAAGGAGCATCTTGAACGCGCTGACTTCATCATCGCCAAGCAGAAGCAGGAAGCCGAACAGGTAAAGGCGGAAAAGGAAGCAGCCGAAGCCGACCGGGATGCTGCGATCCGTGAGACGGACAATGCCAAATCCGAACATGAAAAACTCCAGGTCGGAAACGAGGAGAAGCAGCGGCGCAGCGAGGAACTTGACAGCGAAATCGCCGAAAAAGAAGAACGTGCAAGAGAGGTTGACAGGGAGAATACGGACAGCATAAAGTCCGGCATCGCCAACCTTTTCGGCAAAGGCAAGTACGCAGCCATCGAGCAGGAGAACAAGAAGCTGAAAGCCGAGAACGAGCATATCAAAGAATCTTTCCCCGATGCCGTCGGGAAAGAGGTGGCGAAATGGACGAAGACATTGACCGAGGCGAAGCGTGCGGTCGAACTGGAACGTGACAGTGCCATGGCAATTGCTGACACTTATGAATCCGAGAGGGACACGGCTCTGCGGCAGCTCCGGGAGCAGAAGACCGGGGAGCAGCACCGCATCAGCATGGAGGTGAGCCGGGCAACGGCTGAGAAGGACAAGACCATAGAGCGGTTGCAGGGTGAACTGAAATCGAGCCGGGATATTCTGAATATCATCGCTGATATTCTCTACAAGGCAAGCGAAGTGTTCAGGCGAGCCATTGAAGCGATTATCCATTTCGCCACGGAACGGCACAAGTCGATCTTCTCTCCCTCCGAAGCCGCCGACATCAAGAGCGTGATGCAGAGCTACGGCGAGACCACCGAACAGCAGAAAGCAGTCGGCTCATGGCTCTGTGACTATGCGGAACACCGACAGCCCTTTGATGAAATAAAACATCGCCATACACTCAACGAGGTTGGCGATGTCGCGGAAGGTCGGTATGATTGGAAGATTGAGAAAGGGCGAGGAGGAATCAGTCTGTAATCCCTTTATAACTCTCACATAGCCGAAATCGTTTATCGGTCAGTTTCATATTTTCTCAACTATTAAATCTAATGAGCCATCTTCCAATGAATTGTATTCGTCCAAATGTATATGTGTGCCACAAGGCACATCCTTTTGTGCCAAATTTAGCAAATGATTTGCCAATGAAACCAACCCCTCTCGATTAGCTGAGATAATGACTTCATTGTCATTCGTAGAAATTTTGACGGAATAACCATCGCACCAGCAAAGCCGAAGTCCCGTGTTTACGTTATATTCAGGTACATCTATTTCCATATCGTTATATTATGATAACAAATCCAGAAGATTCTCCTTATACTTATTTCCTCCAGCAATATTAGCCAAATGTTCGATACTCCATTTCGACTTATCTGAAAAAATAGCAGACTGACTGTTTTGTTCCAATGCAAATAGAAGGTCAAGATATGATTGCTGATCTGTGGCAATATAACTCATTATGCGCTCATCGTCAGCCCAGTCTATTTCTACTATTTCTCCGGTTTCTTTAAGAATGGCAAGCGGAAAAGCCTCCCGCCATCCAAAGTATATAAATCGGTCAGTTTCCCTCAAATCATCAGATTTGACAAAACTAAAAATCATAATTGTGAGCTTGGAAACATCATAATTATTAATCAGGTCTATGACGACATCATTCGGCTCTGTAATACGATGTCCTTTTTTATCGACAATGTGCATCTCACCTAAATATATTTGAGCAAAGCCTTCAGGCATCATCGAAAACTCACTTTCGTTTGGAGTTATCGCTCTTATTGCGGTTACAAATTCTGCTGCTGTCATAGAATATTGTCAAAAATTACCACCATGGATTTTTATAGGAAGCACGGCTATCACCACTTTCGGGTTCGACAATATCAAGGTCTTTCCATTGCAGGAATCTATCCCATTCGGGCGAGGCATATTTTGGATTAACGCGGATTTCTCCGGCTCCTATATCGAAATCAAAGCGGAATGGCAGACGATTATCTCCCCACATACAGCGTTTTACTGTCGTAGGATTCTTGTAGCTTTGCCATGTGCCGACATAAGAACGGTTCATATATCCGTCGCCGTCCTGATCTGTGTTATCCACCTTAATGATTTCTGGAGCATCATCTGTGACATATCCGTACGCCCCCAATATACCGTGAAACAATCCGCTTCCATTTTGTGTAGAATCTTCCTTAAGCGAATAATCGGCGATAATCTTATAGTAGTCAGGAGAATCGGCGTCACGCTCAAAAACATGGTAGATTTTCTTGATTTTGACTTCTCCCGAAAAATCGCAGACATTCTTCTTCACCTTTGTTCGCCCCCTTACGGAGTATGTTACGGAATCAGTTTTTACCGCATCAGGATAGAAATAGACCTCTATCCGTCTGAAATCATTGCCAAGTACCCCATCGACAGGAGCATCATAAGTGTGACCACCCCAATAACTGTATGTTTTTAGAAAGGTCGGTTCTAAACGAAGTTTCCCCTCAATGAATATCTGAGTACAGTCCTCAAACAATTGCCCTTCAATCGGGGTCATATATGTTTCATATAAATCGCTATAATCTATTCTGGCAAGGTCAAGCGCATTATTGTCTATCCAATAATACACTGCGCCGAGTGCGTCGCGCTCAATTTTAAGCGGACTTGTTTCTGTTTGCATAGAATTCCCTTGACTTTGCGCCCGGAGGTTACAGGAGAGAGCAAAGCCAACACACAGAATCAATATCTTATAGAGTGTTGCCATACGCAAAGTTACAACGAATAATCGACATTCGATGTGACAAATGTCCCATTAGAGCATGAAAGTTCAAACGAGATTATTGTCCATGCTACAAAATTAATACAATTCTCTCTAAAACCATTACGTTGCCATGCGTAAAATGCTTGAACTTAACGGACAAACTGAAATCTTATCCCTTTATAGCGTGATCCTGCTGTTCCAGCCCATTTCACTGCTTTTCCCTTCTGTTTTGGCTACTAATTAACGTAGTTTGTACCTCTCTTGTTTCATGAATTGGATATAGCGTTGATTTTCAGCAGTGGTAAGCAATTCCTTGACAACTATCTTGCGACTTCACCGCCATTCTCGCTAACATCCTTAACAACCTTTCATTCTTTCTCCGCTGACGCTATGAAAACGCAAAGCGATAGCAACATCTGGTTATTGAAGTATAAATCAGATAAATTCAGATAGTATAATTTTCAAGTAAAGGATTTTGCATTTAACAAAATCATAGGAACGTAGATAGAGAGCATTGTTTTTGTTCCAAAAGATTGGCTCAATTTGGTCTTCTTCGGTTAGATACATACAATACTCGCCGTCATACATTTCATTACTGTATGTTTGAATTTTGCTAATTCCATTTTCTCCAATTTGGAAGAAATGCAAGTCTAAATGAATGTCGCAATCTTGACGGACTTGACAGACGAAAACTCCGTTTTTGTTAATGGCTGACGGTTCAAGGTTTGTATCATCAACCCATTTGCCTGATGTGGAATCATACCACCATATACTATTGTTATGATAGTCAAGTGGTATTCTTAGACCCAACAATTTCAGTTCAGGATAATAAAGCAAATTATCCTTATTAAACAGTTCTTCATTCGTTACAGCCTCGTATATCGCACATTTATCCAATGAATCTAACCCGGCTATACGTTTTTGTGTGTCTTGAAAAATTTTATTCAAAACATCTTGTTGGGCTATCGAATCAATACGTTGTGGATAAATATTATAATCAGATGCTGTGCTATTAGCATGCATATATTCCTCCTCACTGATTTCTTGAGCGCAGAAAATAGCGTTTCCAGCAGATTGGGCAGTATTAGCAGTTTCTGTACCAAGTTTTGATGATTGGTTATTACAGGATATGGCAATTATTGAAATCATCAATATCCAAAATCTCTTATCTGTCAGCTTCATAATCTTCCAGTTCTTTGATTTAGTTAATTACACACTTTGCCTTTATTATCTATAAGCCCAGTGTTTAGATATTCGTCGGCCCTAAACATATTATCCAAGAAGTGAGCTTATATATGTTTATTTGGCTTGCATACGCAAAGTTACATATTTTCACTGACATACAGCGTATTCCCTTGAAATTTAGTGTTTCTTTGCTTTCCACCTTAAATCATAAAAATATCTATTAACTGTTAATACTTAGTTAAATCTTTCATTCAAAACACACGCCTTTTCTAATCCTTTCACTCCCTCAAAGCAACTTTTTCACTCCCTCTTTTCCCTTAACGGATAGTTGTACCGTTATTTTCTTATATAGTTGATTTTCAGCGGTAAAAGTCATTGAAAATCAATTCCACATGAACAGCGTGGTGCGCCAGCTTCACGAGCAAGGGACTGATGTGGTCATGGTAGATACCGGTAACTCATACGAGGGATTGTGTGAATACGTGGGAGGCAAATACATCTCCTACACGGAGGAACGCCCCATTACCATGAATCCGTTCCGCATCAACCGACAGGAGCTGAACGTGGAGAAGACCGGATTCCTGAAAAACCTTGTCCTGCTGATCTGGAAAGGAAGCCAAGGGACTGTCACCAAGACAGAATACAGACTGATAGAACAGGTCATCACAGAGTATTACGACACCTACTTCAACAAGTTCAACGGCTTTACACCGCCCCAAAGGGAGGATTTGCGCAAAAGTCTCCTGATTGACGAGCGCAACAAAGGCGGCAACCGTTCCGAAAACGAAGCGGAACTGAACGCACGGATAGAAAAGGTTATCGACGAGATAGAGCGAAGAAGAAAGGAACTGAAAGTGGAAACATTGTCATTCAACACATTCTATGAGTTCTCCGTACAACGCATTCCAGACATCTGCAACGAGAACAGCATTTTGGGGATAGACTTCTCTACCTACCGCTATATGATGAAAGACTTCTACCGGGGCGGCAATCACGAAAAGACCCTGAACGAGAATATGGACAGTTCGCTGTTTGACGAGACCTTCATCGTCTTCGAAATCGATTCCATAAAAGATGACCCGCTCCTGTTCCCCTTGGTGACGCTCATCATCATGGACGTGTTCCTGCAGAAGATGCGCATCAAGAAGAACCGCAAGGTCTTGGTCATTGAAGAAGCCTGGAAAGCCATAGCTTCCCCACTTATGGCGGAGTACATCAAGTTTATGTACAAGACCGCCCGAAAGTTCTGGGCAAGCGTAGGTGTGGTGACACAGGAAATCCAGGACATCATCGGCTCTGAAATCGTAAAGGAAGCCATCATCAACAACTCCGATGTGGTAATGCTGCTTGACCAAAGCAAATTCCGTGAACGCTTCGACACCATCAAGGCGATACTCGGACTGACCGATGTGGACTGTAAGAAAATATTCACCATCAACCGGTTGGAGAATAAAGAGGGACGTTCATTCTTCCGTGAGGTCTTCATCCGCCGTGGCACGACCAGCGGAGTCTATGGTGTGGAAGAACCGCATGAATGCTATATGACCTACACCACGGAACGAGCGGAGAAAGAAGCGTTGAAACTCTACAAGACAGAGCTGCAATGCAGCCACAAGGAAGCTATCGAGCGGTATTGTGCCGACTGGGAGGCTTCCGGGATAGGCAAACCCCTGCCGTTCGCCCAAAAAGTGAACGCTGCCGGAAAAGTATTGAATCTTCATCAACCAAAGACAAAACAACAATGAAACGATTCGCTCTCATAATAATGACAATAGCCACGATTTTCGTCCAACAAGCCCACGCCCAGTATTACAGTGTGAACTTCGATGCGAAAACCGTGGCCGCCATGGTTGCAGCCTACGGTACGGGAACTGTTGCCGAGGCATATTATGACGAGCAGGTACAAGCCATCCTGAAACATTATAAGGCTACGGAAATGGCCACTGCCGGAATATTTGCCAGCAAGTTCCTGGAGAGGAAGGCACTCACTGATTTGGGCATCTGGAGCAGTGCCACCGAAAATTATTACTATCGGAGAATCTATCATTTAGTGGCACACAAGATTATCCCCAAGACATGGATTGTCGCCAAGCTGATGCTCCGTTCCCCTCAGACAGCCCTTCATTGGGGCAGCTATCTGATGAAGGTGTGTGATGATACCAAAGCCCTCTGTATGCAGTTCGAGAGCATTGTCACCAACAGCACCTTGTCATTTTCGGACATCGCCTTTTTGGAGTTCAACGAAGAGATAGCCGCTATCTTGAAACTCTCGGAAATCGGCAATGTGGATTGGGAGCACCTCTTTGACGACCTATCCAAAGTTCCGGGCAATTTCACGAAAGAGAACCTAAAAGCCGATTTGGACAAACTCTATCAAATGGGAGCCGGCCTTGCCACTTCGGGTATCACCAACATCGGTAACGCCCTTTTGCAGCAAAACTCTTTCCATGAGCTGATGAACGGCAAGGTCAGCAAGTTCATTGACATCTATGAGCATTACAGCGGTCTCTTCGAGCAGTTGGAAAACAATGCAGGACAGACCATACTCGGTATCGTGGGCGGTCCGGACAATGTGGCAGGATTGTTCAAGTTCAGTGATTACAACCTCACTTCGTGGATTACCGATTATTTAGATGAGACTTCGGGCAGCTATTATACCCAGCGGTGGTATATCGCCAGACGTGACCGTGGCAGCGTGCCGCTCTGTGACTATATGCCTCCGACCGATGACAAGAGCATTCTTGAAGGTGGCGAATGGACCCGCTTCAAGACAAGCGATCCGAATTTCTATCCCAATGCCTCGCAACGGGAACAGGCCCTTTCCAATTCGGAGCGTTATGCAGGATGGTCAAGAAACAGGGTGCAACAGCTCAATAATGCCAATGACGGATTCAATTACGCCATCAATTACTACCAGTCCTGCTATATCATCAGTCGCGGTGGCAAGCAGACCAAGAAAGCATACGCCTACGAAATCCACGTCACGAAAAGTTGGGACAACGAGGAAGTCGTTTACGAAGATCTGTTTGACTCCTACTCCATGGACTTGAATACTTTCAAGGCACAACTAAATGTACTTTTGTCAGAGTTCAACGAGAACGAAGACGGATATGTCTATTATATCGCGTCCGACAGCCGGAACTATTATCAGGCAACCAACGAAGAGAAGCTGAAAGGCTGTGAGACGGTAACAATCAGTGTGACCTGTTCGGACGGTGCGACACTTGGGCAGGGAACGACCCAGTACAAGTGCCGTAAATGCGGTAAGACACTTAACGCCCATTCCAAAGAGTGCGCGATGAAGACCACAGCCGAGAGCGAAGAACTTGACTTGTCGGAACTGGATGCCATGCAGTGGGAAGCGGACAACAAGGTTTACGCACTCCAGTCCCAAATATCCGCATTGGAAAAGGAGAATGAATCGCTGATCAAGCAGATAGCCAATGCCAGCGTAGAAGATGCCATCCCTCTCCGTCAGAAATACAATGAGAACAAGGCGGAAATAGAGAGGCTGAAGCCGGAGCTTGCCACCTGGCAGCAGAAACAGGCAGAAATCGCACAGGCTAAGGAAGAAGCCAAGAGCGAGAACGATGTGGCGACCGATGACTACTACCGCATACCGGCAATCATGCAGGACTGCAAGACGGCTTACAACATCACCTGGCAGGACAACGGATCGTGGAACGGCTACACCTTTATCAGAAAAGGGACGATACCCAATATCAACGGTATCATCACGTTCAGGGCAACACTGAAAATCGCACGCAAACCGAAATATTTTCTGGGCATCAAGATACACAGAGCCATCCTGCAAATCTCGTGGGACTTGACCACGGAATATTCCGATACCCACGTGGTGGAAGTGATGACACTCGATCCTGGCATGAGCGAAAAGGAGAAGGCGAAGTTAGTCAACGACCGTATAGCCGAGATTGCGAAAGAATATCCGAAATGCAAGATAACCACGGAATATGCCCGGACAGCCCCGCAGGAAGACACGAAGACCAACGACATGTACCATCTGCTTTGGTCAAGCGACCGTCTTGAGATTGCCCGTGAAGTGGACTCCCGGCTTACGAAGATTTATGCCGACCTGGTATCCTTGGAGAAGATGATGCACTACAAACGCAGTATCATCGACGTGCTGAAGGATGTGCTTCCCCCAATCAATGACGAAGAGGGGCGCAGGCTGTCCCTTGTGGAAGAATGCCACGACCGATGGATGGAGAACGCAAGAAACAAAAAGATAAAGGAGGGCAAGCGATGAACACAGGCAAGACATACATATTCGGACTGATACTCATGTTGCTTGTCCCTTTGTCCGCAAAGGCACAGTGGAGTTTTGACATAGGTACGGTGGAAGCCTACATCAACGACCATAAGCAACAGCGCAGCCTGTTGCTGGCCCGCTCCACATTGGAACACAGCAACAAACTCCTGCACGAATACAGCCGTAAGGAGACTGTCGGCTACAAGGAGTTGAACGTGGATTTGGATAAATACACCAGAGCCTTCGATGTGATTGACGTGATGTACCAGTCGCTACGCACGGCGTTGAATGTCCATTCCACCTATCAGGGAGTCAGTGACAGAATCTCGGACTACAAGGCGATGCTTGAAGATTTCAACGAAAAAGTCATCAAACGGAAGCACATCGAGCTGGCAGATACGCTGATACTCTCCATCAATGCCAGAGCCATACGGATGATAGCACAGGAAGGCGAATACCTCTACAAGTCCGTGAGCGATTTGGTATTGTACGCCACAGGAGCGGCAGCCTGTTCCACTTCGGACTTGCTGATGCTGTTGAACAGCATCAACTATTCTTTAGACACTATCGAAAGGCATCTGAACAGGGCCTACTTCGAGACATGGCGGTACATACAAGTCCGTATCGGCTATTGGAAAGAGAAAGTCTATCGCACCAAAAGCAAACGTGAACTTATAGACGATGCTTTCGGACGGTGGAGGCAATCAGGAAAACTGGATTATTGACAACGAAACAACAGAGAAATATATGAAATGGATATTGACAACAGTAATGATGATGGCTGTGACAATCGGAGCAAAAGCCCAATATGTCACTTACAACCACGATTCGCCCAAGATGAATCAGATCACAGTGGGAGAAACCGGAGCCGGTGCGCTCAAACCTGAACTTTATTACACGTTGCTGCACAACAAATACAAGAAAACGGCAGCAGTAAAGAACAAGCTCGCATTCCGAACGACGGCAGGTGTGGCATCCTATCAACAGGTGGACGAGGCGGAAGCCATTGACTCCGCACTGACCAGCCGGGCCAAGATTGAAGCCTTGAATGTAGCAGACCGACAGGTGGATCTTGCCTGGCTTGCGGAAAAGGACAAGGTAGAATCCCAGATGCGACAGTTTCAGAAGAACATAGACCGCATATTGCTGACAGGCGGCTCACCAAAAGATAAAGAACGTTGGAGCGACTACTACCAGGTATATCAATGCGCCATCAAAGCGACAAAGGATGCCTATATGCCCAATGCAGAGCGGAAGCGACAATATCTGCAAATCTATGCCGATGTCTCCAAACAGAATGATGTGCTGGTCAAATACCTCGTCCAGTTGAGCAACCGCAATGCCACTAAAAATCTCCTTTCGGCAAGCGACAACCGCTCGATAGACAAGAGAAGCATCATCAGCAATGCCATGAGCCGCTGGAATGAATCCCGGTCGGCTGTACGAGGGTCGCAAGGCGGTGACGAAGACGGTAATGAGAGTGTGAACAGATAAATATAATAAGGTATGGAAAATTTGACCCAACTCAGATTTAAGTTGAACGCTGCCAAACAGCGGAACAAGAGACTGTCAGAAAACATGGCAAAGTTGCCCGGTATCATCAGTATTATCGGCAGTACCCCTATCGTGGATGTGAACACAAAGTCGGCAGAGCTGCAACTGATACCATTCACGCAACTACACAAGTATGTCGGCAGCTACTATGCAAAAATCAAGAAAGTATTACTGGCAGAAGGTGTTATTGTACGGCAGAACGGTATGTGGCATCTACGTGAAGACCTGCAAAAGGATGGCATTGCCGTCTATACCACAGGCAGATTGGGCTGTTACTATGTCTATCACTTGAAATGGACTCCGAAAGGCGTAGCATTTATCAAGGACATTATTAATCATAAAACCAACCACTGATGGCAAGCGGAGATATACTTTCAGACTTCGGCATCAATCTGCTTGAAGAAGAGATAGATGACGTGATTTTTCAGACCAACGAATTTCTGACGGATGCCACGTTTACAGGTTCACAGGGGCCGTTTTGGTGGATACTGCAGATGTGTATGGCACTCGCAGCCCTGTTCGCCATTATTATGGCGGCAGGCATGGCGTATAAGATGATGGTCAAGAACGAGCCGTTGGATATTATGAAGTTGTTCAAGCCGTTGGCGATTTCCATCATTCTCTGTTGGTGGTACCCACCGGCAGACACAGGCATGGTAAACAGTGGCAGCAACTGGTGTGTGTTGGACTTTCTGTCCTATATCCCGAACTGCATCGGTTCTTATACGCACGACCTGTATCAGGCAGAAGCCACACATATTGAGGATAAATTCCAAGAGGTGCAACAACTCATTTTTGCGAGAGACACGATGTACACCAGTCTGCAAGCACAGGCAGACGTGGCACACAGCGGCACTTCCGATCCCAACCTGATAGAAGCCACTATGGAACAGACAGGTGTGGACGAAGTGACCAATATGGAGAAAGATGCAGCCAAACTATGGTTCACCTCTCTCACATCGGGAATCGTGGTAGGAATAGATAAAATCGTGATGCTCATAGCCTTAATTGTATTTAGAATAGGTTGGTGGGCCACAATTTACTGTCAGCAAATCCTGCTCGGAATGCTGACGATATTCGGTCCGATACAGTGGGCATTCTCGCTATTGCCCAAGTGGGAAGGAGCCTGGGCAAAGTGGCTGACAAGGTATCTGACAGTGCATTTTTATGGTGCGATGCTCTACTTCGTCGGATTCTATGTGCTGTTGCTTTTCGACATCGTGCTTTGCATACAGGTAGAGAACCTGACAGCCATCACAGTCAGCGAACAGACTATGGCTGCCTATCTGCAAAACAGTTTCTTCTCTGCCGGCTATCTGATGGCGGCAAGCATTGTTGCCCTGAAATGCCTGAACCTCGTACCCGACTTAGCGGCATGGATGATTCCTGAAGGAGACACCGCTTTCTCCACCCGAAACTTCGGCGAGGGTGTGGCACAGCAGGCCAAGATGACAGCGACAGGTGCAATCGGCACATTGGCAAGATAAGATTAACAAACAATTAAACAGAATAGAAATGGAATTACAAAAGAAAATTGAAAAATGGTTAGAGAACGAGAAGTTTGTAACCTTCGCCAACAAGCGTATGCAAGAAGAGATTTTACACGTACCAGAAAACCACTATCTCGACCCTAAGCACGAGGAATTGGAGGAGGGTTTTGATTATTACGACTGTTATGCAGCACCATTAGCGACATACCTGACCTATCGTTTGCAACTGGCCAAATGCAGCAGGAATGCCAAGAAACGCAAACGAGGCATTTGGTGGGTGTATGTACAAGTCTATATACTGGGATTCTACACCAAAGTCTTCGCTTGTGAGTTTGAAAATCTGGTCAGGATGGTTAATGAAGAGGTTATGCTCATACTCCACAGTGAATATACCCAAAGTTTAAGAACACAAAGACAGTAAGGTATGGTTATCAAGAATCTGGAAAATAAAATCAAACTGGTCGGCATCATCTGTTCGCTCTTCCTTGCCGGCTGCATCATCATCAGCGTGGGCAGTATATGGACGGCAAGGACGATGGTGGCAGATGCACAACAGAAAGTATATGTATTGGACGGCAACGTGCCCATACTGGTCAACCGCACCACCATGGAAGAAACCCTCGATGTGGAAGCCAAGAGCCATGTGGAAATGTTCCACCACTTCTTTTTTACGCTTCCGCCGGATGACAAATACATCCATTACACGATGAACAAGGCGATGTATTTAGTGGATGAGACCGGATTGGCACAGTACAACACGCTCAAGGAGAAAGGATTTTACTCCAACATCTTAGGAACGAGTGCCGTCTTTTCAATCTATTGCGACAGCATTGCCTTTGACAAGGGAAAAATGGAGTTCACCTACTATGGCCGTCAGCGTATCGAGCGCAGGAGCAATATCCTGATGCGTGAATTAGTGACGGCAGGACAGCTCAAACGAGTGCCCCGAACAGAGAACAATCCGCATGGGTTGTTGATCGTGAACTGGCGCACCCTTCTCAATAAAGACATCGAACAGAAAACGAAAACAACTTATTAAAACATACAGTTATGAACATCAAAGGATTCCGCAGGATGCTGGTCGGCGAGAAAATGCCCGACAAGAACGATCCTCAATATAAAGAGCGGTATGAGCGCGATGTGAATGCAGGACGCAAGTTCGCCAAGGCGACACGCATAGACAAGATGGCGGCAAAGATACAGGAGTTTGCCAACAGGAACAAGATCCTGTTCTTGGTCATGGTATTCGGCTTTGTCATCGGCACCTTCACATTCAACATCTACCGTTTGGCAAAAGCCTACCACCACGGACAGGAAACGAGAAGTGCCACGGAAGTACAGGACAGCCTGCTCAGAAAACGGCACAAGGATTTGGTAACACCCATAGTTGAACCCCGACAATCAGAACAGTGATGAAGAATATATTTGAGAAAATCAATTTCAAGCAGCCGAAGTATATGCTTCCTGCTATTCTGTACATACCGTTGCTGGCCGCCTCGTATTTCATTTTCGACCTGTTCAATACGGGAAAAGCGGAGATACCCGACAAAAGCCTCCAGACAACGGAGTTCCTGAACCCCGACCTACCCGATGCCACGATTAAGGGCGGAGACGGAATCGGAAGCAAATATGAGAATATGGCAAAATCGTGGGGAAAGATAGCCGATTACACGGCGGTTGACAATATAGAACGAGAAGAACCCGATGATGACAAAGAAAAATACGAATCGCAGTACAGCCAGGACGAAGTCGCCCTCTTGGGCGAACTGGAACAGCAGAAAGCGTTGGCCGCAGAAGCAGCCGAAGCCGGAACGAGAGAACAGGAAGCCCTCAAAGAGTTGGAACGTGCCCTTGCCGAAGCAAGGCTGAAAGCGCAGGAGCAGGTTGCCCCGATTATGGAAGACAGCCTTGAAGAGCAAGCCGACATTCCTATTGCCGTCAGCGGAACCATCGAGGAAGACAGCCGTGCCGTAAGTGTGCCATCCGATGCCGAGAAGCCGGGCGAAATGGTCAAGAAGGTCAAGGTACCTTCCGATTATTTCAACACCATTGCCCACAACGAACACGAGCCGAACCTTATCAAAGCAATCATTGACGAAAATGTCAAAGCCGTGGAAGGCAGCCGTGTAAGGCTTCGTCTGTTGGATGATGTGGAGATAAACGAGACGGTGGTCAAGAGCGGTTCCTACCTCTATGCCATCATGAGCGGTTTTTCCTCGCAAAGGGTAAAAGGGACTATCAACAGTGTGCTTGTGAACGATGAAATCATCAAGGTCAGCCTTTCCCTTTACGACACCGACGGACTGGAGGGACTATATGTACCATCAAGTTCCTTCCGTGAGACCGCCAAGGATGTAGCCAGCGGAGCGTTCAACAGCAACATGAGCATGAACACCGGTGGTAACGGGAACAGTCTGACCCAATGGGGTATGCAGGCTATTCAGGATGCTTACCAGAAGACCAGCAACGCCATCAGCAAGAACATCAAGAAGAACAAGGTCAATCTGAAATACGGCACGTTTGTCTATATAATCAACAGCCAGGAGAAAAAATAATACAGAGTAAATAATCCATTCAAAGATTCAGAGATATGAAAATCATCAAAACTATCTGTACCGGAATTGCGGCAGTGTTCTCGATTCTGCCGACTTTCGCCCAGCAGACCTACGAGGAATTGGAGCAGCTGACCGTCAACGAGCAGGTGACGACCGTCATCACCGCCTCCGAACCCATCCGTTTCGTGGATATTTCCACGGACAAGGTGGTTGGAGACCAGCCTATAAACAACACCATTCGTCTGAAGCCCAAAGAGACCGGGCATGAAGACGGAGAAGTGCTTGCCATCATCACCATTGTCACGGAACGCTACCGCACCCAGTATGCGTTGCTTTATACCACAAGAATGCAGGAAGCTGTAACGGACAAGGAGATAGAGTTCCGGGAACGGAATGCCTACAACAATCCGGCAGTCAGCATGTCGGTGTCGGACATGAGCCGTTACGCCAGACGGATATGGAACTCTCCTGCAAAATACCGGAATGTGAGCAACAGGGAACACCGCATGAATATGAGACTGAACAACATCTATGCGGTCGGAGATTACTTTTTTATTGACTTCTCCATTGAGAACAAGACAAACATCCGTTTTGATATTGACGAGATCCGGGTAAAACTCGCTGACAAGAAAGTTTCCAAAGCGACAAATGCCCAAATCATAGAATTGACTCCGGCATTGGTTCTTGAACAGGCGAAATCATTCCGTCATGGCTACCGCAATGTCATAGTGTTGAAGAAGATGACCTTCCCCAACGACAAGGTGCTTACCATTGAAATGACAGAGAAACTGATAAGCGGCAGGAACATACGTCTGAATATAGACTACGAGGATGTGCTTTCAGCCGATTCGTTTAATGCCGTATTGTTAGAGGAGGAATGAGCATGAAAAGAATTGTATTGGCATTGGTGGCAATCGTTGCATTTGCCATCACCGGCAAGGCACAGAGTAACAGCGACCGGCTTTCTTTAGGTGTAGGTTGCCTGTACCAAAATGGATTGGATCTTACCCTCTCCTACGAGCACGAGGGCAAATACCACCATGCTTGGGAGTTTTTCGCCAACGGTTACATCAAGTGGGCTGAATGCGCCTCCTGCAAGCATATCTGTCCCGAATCATTCTGGAAGAATTACCGAAGCTATGGGTTCGGTGTCGCCTACAAGCCTTGTGTGGTACGTGGGCGCAATCATTACGGCAATGTTCGTATCGGTGCATCGGCAGGAAGTGATACCCGTCGTTTCTTGGGAGGCATCCACCTCGGATATGAACACAATTATGTATTGCGTGGTGGCTGGCAGTTGTTCTGCCAGGTCAAGACCGATTTGATGATAAAAGGCGAAGACCTGTTCCGCACAGGTATTGTCTTAGGTGTAAAATTACCATTAAACTAAGGGAAAGATGAAAAAGAAGATATACAACAAGATAGGCAGACTGGTCGGGATGTTGGCCATCACCGTTTTATTCGTGGCTTGTGACGAACACCGGGATTTTCCGGACACGGCAATGAAGCCCTGTCATATCCTATGCACGGACGGAAAAGTATTGTCGGTATCGGACTTCAGGGAATCCGAAAAACAGCCCATTGCCGTGGTGTTCCATATCAATCACGATGAGAACACCGAGGGTAACGGCTATGCCGTCTATCTGTGGGATTTGGAGCCATTGGCTTTTGCCGACAGCATTGGCGTGAAGCAAAACACCTCCGCCGACATCGCCGCACTGGACGGATTTGAAAACACTTTCGCCCTATTGGATGCGAGAGAAACATCCTCGCCACTGGCAGAGAAAGTTTTTGATATGTGGAGATACGGCCAATCCGCCTATGTTCCATCGGTGGCACAGATGCGCTTGCTTTATCATGCCAAGGAGCAAATCAATCCTGTTATCAAGATGTGCGGTGGCGACACGCTGTCCGTTGAAGCCGATGATTGCTGGTACTGGACAAGTACGGAGGTCAATGAACAACAGACAGCCAAGGCATGGCTCTATTCTATGGGAAGCGGAACGATTCACGATACGCCCAAAATACAGGCTCATAAATCAAGGGCAATCATCACATTGAGAGATTGAAAACCAGATTATTAAAGGAATTAGTGAATAATAGTTATGGAAGAAAGTAAAGAATTACAAGGCTTTTACAAGATATTCCGCTCGGTCATCTATGTCTCCATCCTGATGGAGTTCTTCGAGTATGCCATCGACCCTGCCATGCTTGACCATTGGGGAGGTATCCTCTGCGACATACACGGACGCATCAAACGGTGGGTGATATACAATGACGGAAATCTTGCGTACAGCAAACTTGCCACGTTCCTGCTTATCTGCATCACCTGTATCGGTACGAGGAACAAGAAGCATCTGGAGTTCGATGCCCGGAGACAGGTGTTATATCCGCTAATCAGCGGACTGTTCCTGATTGTGTTCTCCGTGTGGTTGTACCATCATCCGATGGAAACGAGGCTCTACACGTTGCCACTAAATATCATCTTCTACATGGCGACCACGCTTGTCGGTGTGATATTGGTACATATCGCACTGGATAACATCTCGAAGTTCATCAAGGAGGGACTGGGTAAAGACCGGTTCAACTTCGAGAATGAAAGTTTCGAGCAGAGCGAAGAGAAGGTTGAGAACCAGTATAGCGTGAATATACCGATGCGGTACTATTACAAAGGTAAATTTCGCAAGGGATGGGTGTCGATAAGCAACTGTTTCAGAGGAACATGGGTAGTCGGAACTCCGGGCAGCGGTAAGACGTTCAGCATCATAGAACCGTTCATCCGCCAACATAGTGCCAAGGGCTTTGCGATGGTGGTCTATGACTACAAATTTCCGACACTTGCCACTAAACTTTACTATCATTACAAGAAAAACCAGAAGCTCGGAAAACTGCCCAAAGGGTGCAAGTTCAACATCATCAACTTCGTGGATGTGGAGTACAGCAAACGGGTGAACCCCATTCAGGCAAAGTACATCAATAATCTTGCGGCGGCGAGCGAAACGGCGGAAACCCTGTTGGAATCCCTG
>ENA-OPCD01000346-OPCD01000346.1-human-gut-metagenome-genome-assembly--contig:-NODE-346-length-38441-cov-9.066118_pt1 | contig 38441 bp, 46 predicted proteins | sample MGYA00241560_ERZ501471 | MGnify/ENA primary metagenome ERZ501471 (study PRJEB25962, sample SAMEA2042578) | human gut metagenome | biome: human gut; feature: human-associated habitat; material: faeces...
TGCCACTGCCACGCCGGCCTTCTCGCTGGCCGTGGTGGCGGCACTGTTGGCACTACTGGCCGCATTGGTGGCGGTGGTCGCGGCATTGTTCGCCTTCGTGGCGGCCGCATTGGCCGTGGCGGCGGCAGCCGTCGCCGGTTTGCCCAGCAAGGATACGGGAGCGCTCACAAGCTCCGTGCCACGAAGCGCCGGGAGGCTCTTGATGTTGTCCAGCGAACTGACCTCGGTCAGCTCGTTCACACCCTGGCTCTCCGCCTTGATCGCGTTCAGGATGTCGTTCTTCAATTCGGTTTTCTCAGCGTCTGTCAGTGCCATGGTCTATTCCTCCTTCTTGTCGTTGATGCCTAATTGCTCGTAAAGCCCGTCAATGAAGCCGGGGAGGCAGAAGCCCTCCGCCACCCGGCGGATGATAGCCACCTCCTCCTCGCTGTAGTCCTCCTCCCCGGTACTCCCGTAAATACGGAATGCCAGGGCATGAGCCTTGATACCGCCCGCATAGCGGTATATCAGGTCCGCGAATTCCTCACGGGCGTCGCCCGTCTCCTTCTGTTGCCGGCGGATGCCGGTGTACTTGCTGAAATGCTTGAAATCTAACTTTGCCATATCGTTTCGTTTTAGCTTGAATGGTTCAATATCTGGTAACGGAAACCGTCGACCTTGCTGATAAGCACCGTCACGGAATCACCGGAGGCCATTTTGTAGTCGGCCTGGTCCTCGTTATGGTTGTATATGCCCTTCAGGGTGATGGGCAGGGAACCGGTACGGACACGGAACGTGACAACCGCGGCGAAGTCACTCGGAAGGGAACTCAGGCCGAACTGCCGGGCCACGCTCGACTCCGAGGGAAGTGTCACTTCCGTGCCGCTGTAGCCGGACTGGTTATAATACATCAGGATGATGTTGTGCTGCGAGAAGTCCACGCTGTAGCTGCCGCCGCTGAAAGTCAGGATATTCGCCCTCGTGTTGATGAAGGCCGGGGCCATCAGGGCCGCATCGCTGCAGATGCCGTAGTTCTTCGTGCCACCGGACACGTTGATGAACAGGCCGTAGTTGGCCTGGTCAAAGCCGTAATACCCGGAGGTGTTCGGGTGCGTGTTCACGATACGGCCGGCAGCCGTGAACGCCCCGCCCGCGGAGCTGGGGATCACGTCGTCGCCGAACATCACGTAGCCGTTCGTGCCGCCCACACGGAAGAAATTGTCATAGATGGCCAGACCGCCGCCGGAGCCCTGGGCAGTGGCCACGGAGCCGATACGGCCGGAACCAATCTCGAAACCGCCGATCTTGCCCTTCTCGCTGTCGATCTCGCCCGTGAACTTCCCGTTTTTCGCCTCGATACTCCCGTCCTCCAATATCTTGAAGTTCTCGTTCGCGGTCACAAGGCCCTCCAGCTTGATATGGTCACCGGTCAGCTTCACCACGCTGATCTTGTTCCCGTCGGCATCCGTCTCGTCCACGCTCACACCGATAAGCGCCAGTTTTCCGTCAGCGTCCTGGGCATAGATGCCGGCTCCTTCAGGCTTCACCACCAGGCCGGTCTCCTCCAGCATGTTCTCGTCACGGTCAAAGACGGCGGCCGTTATCTTCACCAGGCGCTCCGACTGCTCGAAAAGCGTCTTGTAGCGGTGCGCGAGGCTCTCCACCCTGTCGGTCGAGAGGACGAGCATGTACAGGTAGATGTCGCCGGTGAAGGAGAGCCTGAAGTCTCCCGTGCCGTTCCAGAGACCGCTGCACGTGTACTGCACGTACCCGTCGGTCTCCGCCAGCTCCTCCTCCGTCTCCAGGCTGTTGAAGTTCGCGAAGCCCGTCTTGTCAACGTCCAGGAACTCCACGCGGAGCGTGCCGGCCGCCGCGCAGCGGTAGAAGAAGGTGAGGTAGACCGGCACGGCCTCCTTCTCCCCACTGTCGTTCTCCGGCATGGAGGGCACACTTTTCAGGTTCGCGCGCTTTTGCAGGATATATTTATTACGGATGCGTACCACGGTGCGCCCGTCGTCCACCGTCACGCTCGCGCCGTCGCCTTTCTTTGTCAGCACGCCACCGTTCGCCCAGATCCACCGGTTCCCGGCAAGGAAGAAGACCGTCTCGTTCTCCGTCGTCCACTTTTCCAGCCCGGCATCGAACGAAGGGTTGTTCAGGTAGCCCTTCTCCGTGGCGAAGTCGCTGCGGAGGGCCGTCACCGCGCTGGTGATCCTCCCCTCCACGATCTCGAACTTGGTCCGGATATCCTCGCCCGTCACCAGAAGGAACGTCCCGCGCAGGTAGGCGTTGTCGCTGTAAAGGCCGTTGCCGTGGGGCTGGTTGTCCGTGGGGAACCAGTCGTCGCTGATGCCGTCCAGGTTGCCCAGACGCGCACGGAGGCAGCCGGTGAAGTTCTTCGCCTTCACACCGTCCATCACGTCCACACGGGGCTGACCGTCCTCGGTGGCGCTTATCAGGATCAGGTTCTGGCGAAGCGGGTTCTCCGTGTTGCCCATCAGCACGCACTCGTCGCCCGCCTCCGGAAGGGAGGCATCGAACTCGTCCTCGCCTACCAGGATGGAATCACCCTCCACGGCAGCGACCTCCACCCAGTAGCCTTTCAGGCTCCCGCCGCTGAACGTGGCGCAGCGCATCAGGTCATGGGCGGCGAACGTGTTCTCCTGCTCGAAGGTGATTTTCCAGTAACCGTCCTCCGGTACGGCGGCCTTGATCTTCCCGTTGGCTGCACTCACGCACAGCTGGCCGCCGACACTGCGGACTTTCTCGATGAGCAGTTCCAATACCACCATCACCTGCCGCACCGTCAGCTTGTCGATGGTAAGGTGCGACAGCGCGTCCTCCATCCAAAGCCGCCAGCCCTCGCCGAAAAGGCCGTCCACGAACTTGGGGCTGCCCAGCAGCGTCTTCACGACTAATGTCAGCAGCTCGGCGTTGCCCTTGTCATCGATGCCGGCATTCTCCTCCAGCCCGATGCCGATACCCTCCTCGAAGGTGATCCTCTTCCTGGCGCGGTCGGCCTTCTTCTTGCTGAGGAATTCCGCCTGGCTTCTTCTTGCCGAGAAAAGGTTGTTGTCGGTGGGAAGCGTGTTGTCCCAGCTCCGGATGATGTCGGGGAGACCCAGGCTTTCGGCCTTGCTCTTCGTGTAGCTCCTCAGTTCGCCTATGCTGTCGTTCACCTTGTCGAGCGCGCCCTGCTGCAGGGCGTCGCTGATCTCGATGTCCATCTGCGAGGGCAGGTTCACTTTCCGCGTGATCTTCGTGATGCGGCTGCTCCGGAAACCGGTCTCCGGGAAGTATTTCTCACTCTCTAATTTCACCCGCCGGCCCACGTACAGGTCGGCCTTGTTGTCCTCTATCCACACGTGGTCGGTCGGGGCCTTGTACACGCCGATGTCCCGCCAGTGCTCCTCGTTGTATTCGTTGACGGCGGTCAGGAATTCCTCCTCGGCCAGCGGGTAGTACTCGTCGGGCATGCGCACGTTCCACAGGATATACGTGTCGCCGGCCTTCGGTACCAGGTTGCCGCCCGGAAGCTGCGTGTCGTCGTCATACGGCCATATCGTGATGATCTCGAACTCCCGCGTGTCGCTGTCGTAGTTCACCTCGAAGTAATGGTCATCGTCCGTGCCCAGTCCGGCCAGCTCGCCGCCCTGGAAGGACACGCGTTTGGTCTCGCCGGCCAGCTCGTAGTCGTTGGGGTCGAAATTCAGGGTATCGTCCCGGAAATAGTATATCGTGAAGGCGTTGCCGTCCTCGTCCCTGGTGTCCACGGCGCGCACGCCGCTTACCGTGCCGGTGCGCCGGGGATAGATGCCGCTGAAGGCGTCCTTCTCGTAGTGGTCATGGATGCCGTACTCGTCCGTGTGCAGTTCCACGTACTTCTGTCCGCCGGGGAGCATGAGGCGGCTGTGGCCGTACTTCTCCGGGGCGATGTTCCGTGTCGAGCCTATCGGGAACAGGCGGGTGTAGAACTTGTTGGTATTCGACGTGTCGCGCTCCAGGGAGGTCAGCCCCTTGCCGTAGCCCAGTGTTATCTCATCACCGTGCTCGCACCGGCACACGTTCACCGTCTGTCCCTCTATCCACCATTCGGCCTTGCCGCCCACTTTTTCGGCTATCTCCTTCAGCGCCTCGTCGCAGTACTTGCCCTCGTAATCAATGACGACGAGTTCCGTGCCGTCCACCTGCCCCACTTTCCAGTCGGTCGTGTGGTCCATGCCGTCGTTGATGCACTTCACGATCATGGCCACGTGTTCCCGCGGCGTGGCGGTCAGCGTGAACACGGGCTCGGCGTCGCCGTCCGTGGTCTCCAGCACGAGGAAGCGCCCCACCAGGCTCTCGATGCCGTACAGCTTCAGATCGTACTCCCACTCGCCCTCGCTTTTCTGCGCGGGCTTGTACTTCTCCGTCAGCCAGTAGCGCTCGCCCATGAAGTCCGTGCAGTCGTTCACGTCAAGCGCGACATGCTCATAGTATGTGAAGGAGAGGGTCAGGACATTGTCGCCCTGCACCTCCTTCTGCTGGGTGCTGCTGTCATCGGCCGCCACCTCGGCTTTCACCTGCCCGTATTTGTCGTATATCGTCAGAACCATGTTAGAACCGCGTTAAAATGTCATTATATGATGGGTACCGGCTCGCGGAACTTCACCTTGAACCGTCCGGCATGAACGCCCTCCTTCCACAGGTAGGTCAGAGGGGTGAACTTAGGGCTGTCCGAGTATTTCACGTGCAGCGTGAGGTCAAGCTGCGGGAAGCTGATGTCTATCCACCCGCCGTTGCCCTCCTTCAGGAAATTGATGAAGGCGAGGTATTTCTTCAGCCATCCCGCCTGCGTCTTGTTGTACAGGGCGAAGCACAGCGTCACGTCCCGCGGCTCGTTGCGCGGGGTCAGCGTGGAGGAGTATTTCTCCCCTTGCTCCTCGCGGATGTTCACCGCCGTGTCCGCCTTTGCCTTGCTCGGCGTGAGTATCGCCGTCAGGTTGTCCATCCCGCCGCGCTTCTCCTCGGCCAGGAACACGCCGTATTCCGTCCAGATGTCCGTGCCGTTCATCAGCACCAGGCCGCTCAGTATCTTGTCCATGTCACTTCACTTTTAATCCGTCACGTATGATTTTCACTATGTTCTCGGCTATCTTTTCCAGATGTCCCGCGCTCTTCCCGGTGTTCTCCTCGATCTTCGCAAGGTGGTTCTCGGCGGAGTTCATCTTCTCCGACACGTTCTCCATCTTCTCGTCCATGCTGCTCCAGTGCTGCAGGCCGCTCGTGAACATGCCCTCCAGCTTGGTGCCCTGATCCTGTGTCATGGCTGTGAAGCCGCCGGCTTTCGCGCTCTGGCTCGTGCCGCTGCCGTCACTGCCGTAACCCGTGGCGGCGGCGAGCTGGTCACGCAGCTTCATCGCCTCGTCCACGTACTGCATGTATTCGTTCTGCAGCGCGTTGCGCTCCGCTTCCGTGAGGTCGTTGTCCTCCATGGCCTTGCCGAACTTGCGCCACCATTCCTCCAGCCTGTCGGCGTACAGTTCCCCGATCTTGTTGGACAGCATCGCGCGCATGAAGTACTCGCTTATATTGTTGGCGAAATCCTCCGTGGTGGCGTCCATGTCCATGAGCGTGTCGATGAAGCTGTCGTACATCGAATCGAACGACATGCCGGTCAGGCCCTCGTACAACTGGTCGGTCAGTTCCTCCAGCTTGCCGGCCTGGTCGATGTAGTCGTCGAGTTTCTCGGTCAGGCGTTCACCGTAGCCGCCCTTGCCGGTATTCTGTATCAGCGTCCACATGTCCACGTTGGACCGCAGCATCTTCATCTCCTCCGGGCTCAGGTTCCAGATGTCGCCGTTCCACTGGCGACCGATCTGGCTGCCCAGCTTGTCTATCTGTGACTGCGAGAAGCCGCCCCAGTAGTAGTTCCAGCTGTGGTGGGAACCGTGGTAGCCGGCCTGTGCCTGCGCCATCTGGAGATAGTTGGCATTCGTCTCCTGCTGGTACTTGTAGGCATCCCTGTACGCGGCGACGCTCTTGGTGCCTTTGCTCGCCTTGATCTCGTCCGTCAGGTCCTCGATGGCGGTCTGCAACGTCTCGTTGCGGTCGGTCAGCCGGTCGATGGTCTCCTGCACCTCTTTCGCGTTGCTGGAACTGATCCAGGAGGAAAAACCGCCGAAAGTGATGGCATCGAATATCCCGCCTATCCCGTCCACAACGGACTTGCCGATGGTCACGAACAGGTCGCCGGAAAGCACATCGGAAAGGATGCCGCTCACCGCGTTGAACACGGCATCGAGCAGACCTTCGACAACGACGCTCAACCCGTCCTTGAACAGGTCGATGATTTGCACGATCCAGCCGATGACGGGCACGTCCTCGAGGGCATCGGCCACCTTGCCGAAGGCGTTGCCGAGTTTGCCCCCGATTTTCTCCGCGGAGTTCCCGAACTTGATAAGCCCTTCATACGCGCCGCTAAGGCTGCCCGAAGCGATTTGCCGCAAACCGTCCACCACACCGTCCATGCTCGACTTGAGCGTGGTGGCGGTGTCGGTCATGGCACGCTGCGCCCCGGAAGCGACCGACTGCATCGATGACACGTTCTCGGCGGCCGCATCGGCGTTTGCCTGGGCCGTGTCAAGGGCAGCCTTGGCGATGTCCTGCTCTTCCTTCGTGCCGGACTGCACGGCCTGGATATAATTCCGTTGGGCTTCGGACAACTCGGAGTAGATACTTTCGTAATCTTCCTGCGCTTGCTTCAGGTCGGCAAGGCTTTTCCGGTAGGCGGTTATCTCCGTCCCCAGTTTCTTGAAGCTGACATTGCCCGCGCCGCCCAGGGACTGTTCCATCTGCCGGACGGCGCTTACCAGCGCCTCCTGGCTCTCGTGGTCGGCATTGCGGAACTCGTCCGTCTGCATATAGGCCTTTGCCTTCTCCAGCTGCGGGGCTATGAGGTCATGGAACATGCTGCCGAACTCACCGAAGACCACGCTCCAGTCGATATTCGCTTTCAGGTCCTGCGCCTCCACCCCGGCAAGGAGGCTGTCACGCTCCACTCCTAAACGACGCTTTTCACTCTCGGAAGAGACTTTCCTGATTTTCCCGGCATATTCCTCCGTTATGGCGAGTTTCTGCTGCTGGTATGTCCCGTAGGCCCGGAGATGCTCCTGCATGGCGTTGAACTCCTCACGGTACGCTTCCGCGACGGCTCTCTGACGCCTGGACTCGTTCAGCCCGTTGGCATTGTCGATGGCGGACTGCTGTTCTTCCGACAGCCCTTCGCTCCCGCCGGCTTCCTTGTTCTTCCGTTTCCAGTCGGCCTCCTGCCTGGCTATCTCGTTCTTTCTGGCCTGGTAGTCGTTGTCTATCTGGCGCAGCTTCTTCTGCAGTCCCTCGTCCATGGCCTCTATCTCGGAGGCGTCGTTCTCACGTTGCAGCTCGGCAAGTTCCTGTCCTAATTTCTCGGACACCTGCCTGCGCTTCCCGGCTTCCCTCGCCGCTCTTTCCGATGCCTTGCGGCTCTTCTCCGCGTCGCTGTCCCCTCCGGGCTTCACCTTGTCGTATTCCTTCTTGGCGGTGTCCACCGCGTCCTTCAGCTCCTTCGCCTTCGCCTCGAACTCCTCGCGGGTCAGGGTGTTGGAGGTGTCCCTGATGAAGTCGTTGTAGGCTTTCAGGGCTTCACGGTACTTCTTCCCGGCGGACGCTGCCCAGTCCGCACTGCTGTCCGTCGGCAGGTTGCGCCGGTTTTGTTCGGATTTCAGCTTGTTCAGCTGGTACTGAAGCTCGTCACGGGTATATGTGCCGTTGGTGTTGGCATTGCCACGGACTTCACCGTACTTCTTGTCCGACAGGGACATCTGTGCCAACAGGTTCTCACGGTATCTTATCTGTGCCTCAAGGGTCTCGTTGCTCACGCCAGTCAGGTTCTCGAAGTAAGCGTTCACCGCGTCCTTGCGAATCTGACTACTCAGGTTATCGCGCTTGTTATACAGGCTTTTCAGTTCTGCCTCCTCGTCCTTTGAACGTGCGGATTTCCGGACATAACGGGTCCTGTGCCTCCCATAGCTGTCCTGGTAGTATTCGGTTGTCAGACGGGTCTTTCCCTCCAGTTCCTTTATCCGGTCATTCACACGCTCCAGCTCATTCTCAGGGTTCGTGACGGATCTTTGACCCTCCAGTGCGGCAATCTCCTCCTTGATTTTCTTGATATTCTTCAGCTTCTCGTACTCGGTGTCGTACTTGGCGAAAATGTCCGGGTACTTCTGCTCCAGCCTGTTCAGGGCCTCACGCCGGGTATCCGTGCTTACCGCCTCGTCCCCGGCGATGGAGCACAGCTCCTCAATCTTGCGCCGGTGTTCTTCTTCCGCCTCGATGACTTTCTGCTTCTGCGCCTCGTAGGATTCCTCCGCCTCCTTCAGACGCTCGGCCTCGGTCTTCATCGAGACCATCGCGGCGACCACCCCGGCAATCGCGGTGGCCACCAGCACGTAGGGATTGGCAAGCATGGTGGCGTTGAGCATCTTCTGCGCCTTTTCCACCAGCAGCAGCCAGTTGTAATGGAGCATCTCGGCGGCGGTGGCCCAGCTCTTGGCGGCCGCCACGGTCATCACGGCGGTCCTGTAGGCACCGTAGGTGCCGACAAGGCCAAGCAGGATGCGTCCGAAACGCTCGTAATGCTCGATGACGTGGGAAACGCCGGACAGGGTCGTGTTGATAATGCCTTCCGACTGCTGCCCGAGCTCGTTGAACATCATCGAGATGGCGTCCTCGATGTTGCTGATCTGCCCGGTGATGGTCCGGCTCTGCGCTTCCATCAGGCCGCCGAACTTGCCGCCCTCGTCAGTCAGGCTCTCGATCACTTTCTGCACCTCCGGGAAGCCGACCTTGCCTTCTTCCACCAGGCTCTTCACCTTGCTCTCGGCCACGCCGAACTGTCTGGCAAGCTCGGCTATCATCGGTATGCCGCGGCCCGTGAACTGGTTCAGGTCCTGCGTGTACAGACGTCCCTGCGCCATCGTGGTGCCGTACAGGTATACCAGGTCACCGAGCGGGACGCTCAGACCGGCGGCGATGTCGCCAAGCCGGATGAGGGTCTCGTTCACCTTCTCCGCCTCGAAACCGTAGGCGAGCAGCTGCTTGGCGCCCTGCGCCACGTCTTCAAGCCCGAACGGGGTCGTGGCGGCGGTGCGTGTCAGCTGCTGCATCAGGGCATCGGCCTGTTCCGCACTGCCGAGCATGGTCTTGAAGGCCACCTCCAACTGCTGGAACTCGCCGCGCACGGTGGATATCTTCGACACGAGCTCTTTCATGGCGAAGGCGGAAGCCAGGCGGCCTATGGTCTTCTGCAGGGACTGGCCGCTCTTGTCAAGCTCACGCATCTGCCTGTCGGCCTGCGCGGTCTTGCCTGTCATCTGCTCCATCTTGTTCACGGCCTTGTCGAGCCTGGCGCTCAACTTGTCGACCATGAGGAATTCTATTCGTACCGGTTCCATCTATTTCAGTTTACTTTGATAAAATCCTGCTATCTCCCGCGCCTCGTCCTCCGCGCTCTTTTCCGTTTTTTCCCTCACGTAACGCGGCGCGTCGCTCAGCATCATGATCAGCGTCTGGTAGTTCACGCCGCTGAGGATGTAGTCCACGCTCCAGCCCGTGGCGTCCGCTATCTGCCACACAAACCCGAAAGGGCTATGGGAGCCTTCGTAACGGCTCTTTAACTCCCCTTCCTTTTTTGGCTCAGTCTCAGCTTCATCGGATTCGTCATCTCGGCTGATCTGATAATAGGTATAAAAGGGTCCGTGCCCATCAGGCTCACGAAACGTTTGACGGCACCCAGGAGGTAGGACTGCTCCATGAAATTGCGCACGAACCACGAGGCCGGCCAAAGCAGCAGGTGGCGGCTCCACCAACCGCGGCATATCGTGCAGGCGACCATACGGCTGATTTTTTTGCCATGCCTGGCCATGAACTCCATTTCCTCCTCCTTGCTGAAACACCACATCTGCTCGCTCGTGACCCCCATTGACAAATATGTCCGGGCAAAACGGATCTGCCCGGACAAATAAGGTCGCTTCATGGTCACGCGCAGCTCCACGGGTTTCTTCCTCAGCGGAATGCGGAACGCCTTCAAGGGAACGCTCACACCCACATCCAGAAGGGCATCAGCCCCTTCCCGCTGTATCTGCTTGATGACATCCTCTTCCATACGTTAATCTCCTGAATCCTCCGGGGTATCGAACACTTCGTAGGGCGCGCTGCCGTCTTCCGGCATGTTCGCCGTCAGCTGGCACTCCACCTTCGACACTTCCGTCAGCGTCAGCTTGCCGCCGAGGTTCGCCATCAGCGTGGCGTTGGCCATGCGCACGGTCTGCCCGCTCACCAAGTCTATCTCGCACTTGTCACGGAGCTCGACCAGGCCCGTGGGGGCTTTCCAGCCGGTATACGCGCCGGAAGTCCCTACCAGGGTGCCGCCCAGGGCAAGGTGCAGGTTCTCGTAGTCCAGCTGGATAAGGTTGAACGTCGGCGATATGGTGCCGTTCTTCTGCATCAGGGTCAGGACGGGGGCCGTCGGCACCTGCTCCGCCTCCACGTCCGTCTTCTCGGGCTTCGTGCCGCCCCAGTCCCAGCTGCCTTTCTCGATGTAGCCGATCACTTTTTCTCCGAAGCGCACCTCGCCGATGCCATACATGAATTTCTTATTCTTTGTCATTTTGTCTCTTTGTTTTGAGGGTTATTACTATGCCGGCCAAAAATCCGGCTGTCAATGCCGCGAGTACCTTCCACCACACGCCCGGGGGCTTCTTCTCTTCCTTCACTTCCTCCGATTGCCTCTCGAGGGTCTCCTTGTACCGGCAGGCAAGCCTCTCGTAATATTCCACCAGCCTTTGCAGGCTGTCGCACGAGGCATGTACCACGATGCTGCCGGGTTCCGTGCCCCGTCTCACGTCAAGGTTCGCCCGGCCGCTTCTCGCATGGTACGACGCGCCCGCCGGGAGGTCATGGAGGCTGTCCGCATTCAGGGTCAGGATCACTTCCGACATCGGTACCGGCTGCACCGTCACACGACGCGTCTCTCTCACGGTGCTGTCGCTTGCCTGTGTCCGTGCCGCCTCTTTCGCGGTCACGCTCTTTCGGCTGCTCGCGCAACCGGTCAAGGACAGGGCAGCCGTCACGATGCTCGCAACCGTTAGCGCCGTCAAGCGCCTTCCTGAGACGGGCCATCTCGCGCGTGTTGCGGGCAAGCTCCTTCTTGGTCTCCGCAAGTTCTTCCTTGGTCTCATTGAACTCGTTTTTCAGGGGTTTGACAATGTTCTCCATAAGGATACGGGTGGCATGCTCGGCGTTGTCTATGCGCACCGACTCGGCGTCGGCCTCCGACTTCGACGCTTCCGCTTTCGCTTTCCTGACGGTGGCACGCAGGGAGCCGATGGCCGCCATGGTGCCCACAAGGCCGCCGCTGAGAATGATGTTGATGATTTCGCTGATGTCCATGCCACTCGCTCGTTTATTGGTTTATACCTGTTGATTCCAGCCACGCCTGCACGTCGAAACTCGGGCAGGCCTTCGCCGCCAGTTCGTTGTGCCCGACAATCCTCACGTCGGGAAAACGACGGTGGAAGTCCTTCACATAACGTTCCAGTGCAGTCCGCTGGGCGGCCGTGCGGGTATCCTTCGGTTTCATGCTTCTGTCGCATCCTCCGGCATACACCACGTGGCGGCTCACCGAATTATAACCGGCCGCGCCGTTGGTTATCTCCCAGTTGTCCACCCATGCATCCTCGTTGTTGTCCACAAGCCGCTCCACAGTCCCGTCCAGATGGACAAGGTCGGTATAGCCCACCTGCTTCCAGCCGCGTCCGCCGGCACTCACGGGGGAGGTGTGCCAGCGGCGGATATCCGCCGCTGACACCTCACGCCCCTCCGGGGTGGCCGTGCAATGGATGACAAGGTATTTCAGCCGTCCCATACGTTATGCTCCTTCCTCCGTTTGGTCACCTCCGCCGGACGGGGTGGTCGCGGCGTATCCGCTCATCATCACCACGCCGGCATCCGCTTTCTTGAACATGCAGATGAAGTAGTGGCGGAAGTTGATCTTGTTGCGCTGGTACTCGGGGTCTTTCTGCGCCTCGCTGAAATACATCTTCGTGCTGCCCGTGGCCTTGAACACACGCGGGGTGTAGAAGGCGAAAGAGCACTGGAACTCGCCGTCCGCGGCCGCGGCTCCGACGGCCTTTTTCTTTCCGGCGGTCGTGTACACGGGGTTGTTCCCGTACTCGTAGATCTGGAAGCCGTACAGGTTGCCTACCTTGCCGGTGTTACGGTCGATGTTGTACTGCTCGCGGAAGTTCTGGCTCACAAGGAGCAGGTCGTTCACGTGGTCGGGGCAGAGCACCAGCCTGCGGTTCTCGGAGGGCACCTTCAGCTTGTCCAGCGCCCGCTTCATCTCCACAAGGTCGTTCGGGGTAAGGCGCTTGCGCCCGGTTTCCCCGTCCGTGTCGCCGGAAGTTTTCAATACCGGGGTCTTCGCCGTGTGCTCGGTGGCGCACAGCGCATGGGCGGCCTTGGCGAACTTCGCGTCGTTGATGGCGTTGCCGTGGCTCTCTTTTACACGCGCCATCTTGTCGTAGCTGATGGCGTACAGCTCGTCATCGGTGATCGGGGTCACTTTCGACTGGAACTTGTCAAGGGAGATGGCGATGTCCTTGTCCTCAAGCGCCTGCATGGGTATCGGGTAGGTCGTGTTGTTGATAAGCACGTCCGGGTCCACGCCCACCTCCACCAGGTGGATGACGTCATTGTTGACGATGCTCGACTGGTCGGGCACGCCGTCCAGCCAGGAACCGGCAAGCCCGCTGCGCAGGACTTTCACTAATTCGCCGGTCCATATCTCCGTATAGACACCGGCACGCAGCACGGGAGTGGCGTCACCGTACATTCCCATAAGGGCACCCACGGCGTTCATTCCCACGGCGCCGATGCCGGGGGAGAAACCGGCTGCCGCCGCAAATAAGGCCCCCGTCACCGCGTTGAACAGGACGGCCGCCAAAAGCATTACGATTTTTCTGCTCATTTCTGTCTTTGTTTTAAAGGGTTGATACTAAATTTCACACTCCATCCCGTACTCGGCCTTGTACAGCCGCTTGTACTCGTCAGGCTGCTGCTCGCGCATCTCCAGCAGCTTGTCGCCGGGGACTTCGCTCAGCTTGGCGTATGCAGCCGTTTCCGTTTTGGCGGTACCGTGCTGGCCGAGGACGGCGGAGAGTTTCACTTGCGGGGACATGGCCGAGAATACAGATGTCAGCCTCTCCATGCCGATTTCCTTGCCGAGGCTGATGAATTCATCCTTCTTGTCGGCAGTGATGCGTTTCTCGCCGATGGCTTTCTCCACGAGCGATGTGATACTTGCCAGGGTCAGCGCGTCCTTCTCCTTCCGGAGGCTCGCGTTCTCTTCCTTGGCCGTCTTGAATTCGCCGATCTTTTCCGCTATCTCGGCATCGGTCGCCGTCTCCGGCAAGCCCAGCTGAAGGGCAATGGCTTTGTTTTCCATTTCGTTCCTTGTTTTTTGATTGTTATTACTCAGTTCCGGCAGCGGACACTCGCCGTCCCTGCCCAGTGTGATTCGTTTGCCGTCCTTTTTCAGTACGAGGGCGTCGTCGTTGGCCCCGATGTCCACCACGGACACCTCGAACAGCTTGCTCCTGGTGATGGTCGGGCTGGTCTGCCCGGCTACAAGGTACGCGCCGTCCTCGCTCATCTCTATGATGTCAAGGCCCGCGCTGACCATCTTCAGGCTGCCGAACTCGAACTGTTTCTTGCACCTCTTGCTCAGTTCCGTCGCCTCGTCGAACACCAACTCGCCGGTAACCTCGTCGTTCTCCACTTTCAGGTCCTTCACGTAGCCTATCACGTTGCCGCGCTCGTGCATGTAGAGCAGCACCGGGTTCCGGCAGTATTGCTCCACGTTCATGCCTGACGTCAGGACCCGGGTCCCGTAGCTGTTCAGGCTGTCGTTTGAAATGCGTACTCGTTTGCTCATTACTCTGTCTTTTTGCGTTTCGCTGGTGCGAAATTACCGGCTAATACGCCCGCCGCCAAAAAAGTATGAAACGGTTGCACACTTCTATGAAACGGTTGCACTGTTTTTTGGCGGCTGCCACGGAACAAGGCAATTTTGCACCCGCGACAACGTGTATGCAGGCGTTGAAAACGCCTGCTATGTGTAACCATAAACTTTATCATATATGACAAAGGCAGAAACAGAGAAAAAGAAATCGCTCGCCAGGTCACTGTACATGGCGGGCATGGAGCAGCAGGAGATCGCCGACAAGGTGGAGGTATCCCGCGTCACCGTCTCCAAGTGGGCCGGCGCCGAGGGGTGGAAGGAGGCCAGGGCGGCAAAGAACGTGACTCGCCCGGAACTGGTCAACAAGCTGCTGCTCACCATCGACACGCTCATCACGCAGGTCAACGAATCGAATGACCCGGCACTCATCGCCGGACTGGGTGACAAGCTCGCCAAGCTGTCGTCGGTCATCGAGAAGCTTGACAAGAAGGCGAACGTGGTCGATGCCATCGAGGTGTTCATGGCGTTCTCCAAATGGATAGAGTACCGCTCGTCCATAGACCCGGAGGTGACACCGGAACTCATCAAGGCCATCAACAAGTACCAGGACCTGTATATCACGGAACAGATGGGAATAAAGTAGGAGGCGGCGATGGCAACGGCAGCAGAGAAAAAACAGGCTTACGACAGGTGGAAGGAACACTGCAAGCGGGTCCAGTCCATCACCGACACCGCGCTGCTCGCCAGCGAGACGCCGGCACTGCGGGACAGACGTGTCGCCCGGCTCCGGGCAAACTATGCCGCCTTCTGCGAGTATTACTTCCCGCACTTCCTGACGCTGCGGGACAAGACCACCGGGGAGGTCATACGCACCGTGCACAACGCGCCCTTCCACAACGAGGCGGCGCGCAGGATACGCTCCACGCCCGACCTCAAGGCGGTGTTCATGTGGCCCCGCGGACACGCGAAGTCCACGCACATGGACATATTCGTGCCGCTATGGCTGATGTTCCAGCCCAAAAGGCTCATCAACTTCATGGTGGTGGTCGGCAAGAGCGAGGACAGCGCCGTCCGGCTGCTCGGCGACATACAGGCGGAACTGGAGCACAACCAACGCATCATCGCCGACTTCGGGAAGCAACGGGCCGACGGCTCGTGGCAGGAGGGCGAGTTCAAGGCGGCGAACGGGGTGAAGTTCCTCGCCTGCGGACGGGGGCAGTCGCCGCGTGGACTGCGTGACCGCGAGGCACGGCCGGACTACATCGTCATCGACGACCTGGACGATGACGAGCTCTGCCGGAACGAGAAGAGGGTGCATGACCTCACCGACTGGGTGAAGGAAGCCCTGTTCGGCGCGCTCGACGTGGGACGGGGACGGTTCATCATGGTGGGGAACCTCATCAGCAAGACCTCCGTGCTCTTCAATATTTCACGCACGAAAGGCGTGTTCCTTTCCAAGGTGCAGGCGGTCGACAAGGACGGTAACCCGGTATGGAAGGAGAAATGGACGAAGGAAGAGGCCCAGGCTTACCGGGACTTCGTGGGATACCGCGCATGGGAGAAGGAGATGATGCACAACCCCATCGTGGACGGGACCATCTTCAGGGCCGACTGGATACGTTACAAGAAGATGCCCGGGCTATCCAGATACGACATGCTGGTATGCTACACCGACCCGTCGTTCAAGTCCGCAACGTCCAACGACTACAAGGCGTGCCGCCTGTGGGGGAAGAAAGGGACGGAACTGCATCTCATCGACTGTTTCGTCAGGCAGGCGACCGTGGGCGAGATGGTGCGCTGGCTGTACGACCTCCACGAGCGCACCCGCGATACCGTGGCCGTGTCCTTCTTCATGGAGGCGAACTTCATGCAGGACGTCATCCTCGACGAGTTCGCCGTGGAAGGGAACCTGCGCGGATACCAGCTGCCCATCATGCCGGACAAGCGCAAGAAGCCGGACAAGCTCCAGCGTATCGAGGCGGTAAGCCCGCTTTGGGAACGCGGATTCGTATTCTACAACGCGGCGAAGAAGGAAGACCCGGACATGCAGGTGGGCATAGAACAGACACTGGCGCTGGAGCACGGAAGCCGGGCGCATGACGATGCACCGGACGCGGACGAGGGCGCGATATGGATACTGCAGCGCAACACGAGGCAGGAGAGTTTTCAACCGGTGTTCGGCAAAAGGCCGACCGCCAAAAATATATGGTAACTATGATTGGATTTATCAAGGAGATCATTTTCGCCTGGCGGTTCAAGCGTGCCGTCAGGAAGGCGAACAAGCTGTCCCGGATGTTCGGGATGAAGTATCTTGTAATCAGCCTGAACGGAGGGCTGAAAGTGGTACCGAAGCAGACCATCCGGGAACTGGTGGCAAGACACCGTTTCCGGAAAGGCGTGACGGTAGCCGACATCGAGAAGAGGGCGTTGTACATAGCTGACGGAAGGAGGACGCCATGTTCATAACGGAAGAGGATTACAGGGTGGTCGTCGGGGAACAGGCGCTGAAAGTCATATCCCAGACCTCCGCCGAGAACCGCGCCAGCGCAGAACTGGAGGCGCGGGAGGAAATTTCCGGCTACCTGCGCCCCAAGTACGACTGCGGGGCGGTGTTCTCCGCGGAGGGTGACGGCAGAAACCGGCTCGTCGTCATGTACACCTGCGACATCGCGCTCTACCACATGAGCGCCTCCCAGCCGCAGAAGATGGGCGCGGAAATACGCGAGGAACGCTACAAACGGGCCATCGAATGGATGGAAGGCGTGCAGGCCGGGAAGATCATCCCCGACCTGCCGCTCGCGGTGGACGAGGACGGGGAACCGACCGGGGGCATGTTCACTTACAGTTCACAACCGCCGTTAAGGCACAACTGGTAACGCCATGGATATAAGGAATTTTTTCAGCGGACTGTTCCCGCAGAAGACACGGGACGTGCTGCACACGCCGTACGGCGACTTCAACCTGGCCAGGGAGGGTGACCGCAAGCGCGTGCAGAAGATGGTCATCGAGCTGCAGCGCACGACCGACGCGCTTACCCGGAAGGACATCAAGGACTGGCGCGACGCCTGGCAAATGGCCATCAACGTGGACAGCCCCAACCGCCAGAGGCTCTACGACATATACCGGGACGTGGAGGTAGACCTGCACCTCTCCGGATGCGTCGAGCAGCGCAGGGGCTTCGTCATGGCCAAGTCGTTCAAGATCGTCAACGGGAAGGGGGACGAGGACGAAGAGGCTTTGCACTACTTCGACCAGTCCTGGTTCAAGCAGCTGCTGCGCTATGCCCTGGAAGCGAACTTCTGGGGCCACTCGCTCATCGAGCTGGGGGAGCTGGACACCGACGGCGACGGGTGCCTGTGCTACTCGGACGTCACCCTGCTGCCCCGGAAGCACGTCATCCCGGAATACGGGCGCGTCATCACCGACCTCGGGCAGGACTGGACCACGGGCATCCCCTACCGGGAGCCACCGTTCACCGACTGGCTCATCGAGGCCGGACGGCCCGACAGCCTCGGACTGTACCTCAAGGCGGCCACGCAGACCATACCCAAGAAGAATATGCTGGCCTTCTGGGATACCTTCGGGGAGATCTTCGGGATGCCCATGCGCATCGCACGGACCACCTCGCGCGACAAGAAGGAGATTGACAGGCTCGACCGAATGCTGCGCGAGGCGGGGGCGAGCCTCTCGATGGTGGCCGGGCAGGACACGGAAATCGAATTCGTCGAGAGCGGAAAGGGGGATGCCTACAACGTCTACGACAAGCGCATCGACCGCGCCAACTCCGAACTCTCCAAGCTCGTCATCGGGCAGACCATGACCATCGAGGACGGAAGCAGCCTCTCACAGTCGGAAACACACCTCGAGGTGTTCCAGAACCTCGTGGAGAGCGACTGCGACATGCTGCGCGACATCGTGAACAACCAGCTCATACCGCGCATGGCCCGCCACGGCTTCCCCGTCAAGGGGCTACGCTTCGAGTGGGACGACGCGGTGGACTACACGCCGGAGCAGCAGAAGGCATACGAGGAAATGGTGCTGCAGCATTACAAGGTGAAGCCGCAGTATTTCGAGGACAAGTACGGGATGCCATGCGAGGAGAAGCCCGCGCCGGCAGCAGTACAAACCACTGAGGGGCAAGGCAAATGGGAGGATGACGACAAACGGCAACGCAACGCGCACTTCTCTTTTTTCGACTGAGCCCCAGTGATTATCTGGGGCTGCACCGACGATATGCCGCATGGCTGGGAGAAGAGCCGCAGCCGTTGCTCCTCTCCAAGGAGCGCGAGGAAGAGGTACGCCGGGAACTGTCGGAACTCTTCGACGGCATGATGCAGACGCTCTATTCACAGGGTGGCGCGGAGTTCCGCATCGAGGTGCTCGCCAAGCCCAAAGTGCAGGAGTTCATCGAAGCCCACGCCGGGGTGCTGGATTCGGGATTCTCCCGGGTGGAGATGTCCGGGGCCATGCGCCGACGCCTCACACGATCCGACTACATCTTCTCCGGCATGAAGACGTTCCACGAGCTGAACGAGGCTTTCCCCTCCCTGCTAGATGAGAACGGCAATAGAAAGCCGTTCGAACGCTTTTTGAACGATGTCCGGAAGATAGACGAGACGTACAACGGCAACTATCTCCGGGCGGAGTACAACTTCGTGCAGTCATCGGCGGAGATGGCGGCCAGGTGGGAGCAGTTCATGGAGGACGGCGACCGATACAACATCCAGTACCGCACGGCCGCCGACGGCAAGGTGCGGCCCACGCACGCCGCGCTCCACGGGGTGACGCTCCCCATTACCGACCCGTTCTGGGAAGAGTACTACCCGCCGAACGGCTGGAACTGCCGCTGCACCGTGGTACAGGTACGCAAGTCCAAATACCCGGAAACACCGCACGACGAGGCGATGGCACTCGGAGAGGAAGCACTGCAGAAAGATTCGAAGGGGATTTTCCACTTCAACGCCGGGAAGGAGCAGAAGACCGTGCCGGACTACAACCCCTACACCATACGACGCTGCCGCGACTGCGATGTGGCCAAAGGAAAACTGAAGCTGGCTTTCGTGCCGGACAACGAACTGTGTAGCGCATGCCAATTGCTGAGAAGACAACAACAGTTACGGGATAACAGGCGACCGACCAGAGAAGAGTTCCGGGAACTTAACCGGAAAGTAACAGGATGGGCGGATTCTAACCTGGATGCCGTCCGGCTTCCCAATTCTCCGGTAAGCGAAAGCCCAGCAAAACGCACCTACGTGGACAGTGCGGACGGACATTCCATAGGCGTCGGCAAAGTATTCTTCAGTGAAATGATGCACAAGAACAAACGCAATCCGCTGTTGCCCGACATCGTGGAAGCATCCATGCATTTCAGGGAGTGGGTTTCACAAGCTACAAGGATAACGGTCGAAAGCGGAATACACCACCCGTTTGATTTCTCTGTCTACCGGGTGACCTGGAACGGCAAGAATATCGAGTTCAAATGCAAACTGACGGACGGAGAGCTGCTCTACAACATGACTTTCATATAAAAAGAAAGAACGACTGTCATACCCGAAGCCTGCGCTCTTACGAGCCGACATGAGAGTATCCCATCGTTCTTGATTGCAAAGGTAACAACAAAATTTCAAAACACATCAAGTTATGGACAAAATTATCTCGTTTCTTAAACAAAGCAACCGCTACAAGCACCTCGCGGGCGGTTTTATCGTCGGAATCTGCGCGTTATCCCCCTGGAACGCACTGTACTCAGCCGCAGTGGCTGCCTCGTGCCTTGAACTCAAGGACGTACTGCACGGTTGCCAGTGGGACTGGCTTGACTGGCTCATCACCGTAGCAGGTGGAGGATTTGCCGCACTTTTATGGCTGTTTATCTGACAGATGCTGAAAAAAGCGGCATTTTATGAGTAACTTTGTACCCGAAAAGGTGGAGCCTCCCAATAGGCCGTGTGGTCTATCGCGGGTACAACAATGCGAATGCGAATGGCGGTGTGTCGAATGCGAATGCGAACAACGATGCTTCGAACACGAACACGAATGTCGGCTCGCGTCTGGAAATCAAACAATCGGCGTACAACACAGGGGACGTGTCCCCGGAGCGGTGCCGAGGGAGGCAAGCCCCAGCAACAGCATCCTTACGGGTGGAAAGCTGAAAAACCACGCGTCGGGTGGAGTTTGGTAGGACGGCAACGTCTCGAAGAAGTCAGGCCCGGAGGAAGGAAGGCCTTTATCTTCCATTTGTATCAACCAATGACCGAAGCCTATGCGCAGAGAAGGACATATCATGGAGGAAATCATCGAATACCACAACATGTCGGAGGCATTCGATACCGTGCTGCGTGGATCCAAGCGGAAAAGATCCCGGCAGGGACGCTACTTGCTCGAGCATAGGGAGGAGGTCATAGCAGAACTCACGGCCGCCCTGGCTGACGGTTCTTTCCGGCTCGGGGGATACCACGAGAGGGACATCGAGGAATACGGGAAGAGACGCCGCCTCCAGATACTCTCCATGAAAGACCGCATCGCGGTGTTCGCCGTGATGAACGTCGTGGACAGGCACCTGCAGAAACGGTACATCCGGACAACGGGGGCGAGCATCAAGGGACGCGGCACGCACGACCTGATGAAGTGCATACGCACGGACATGGCGGACGACCCGGAAGGCACACGGTACGCCTACAAGTTCGACATCCGCCGCTTCTATGACAACGCGCGCCAGGACTTCGTCATGTGGTGTTTCCGCAGGGTGTTCAAGGACGAAAGGCTGCTGACGGTACTCGAGGGGTTCGTCACCATGCTGCCGGAGGGAATCAGTTTCGGGCTGCGGAGTTCCCAGGGGGCGGGCAACCTGCTCCTGTCTGTATTTTTAGACCATTATTTGAAAGACAAGTACGGGGTCTGTCATTACTACCGCTATTGCGATGACGGCCTGGTACTCGGTAAAACGAAAGCGGAACTGTGGACGGTGCGTGACATCATCCACGGGCGGATGGAGATGATTGACCTGGAGGTCAAGCCCAATGAAAGGGTGTTCCCCGTCGAGGAGGGCATCGACTTCCTCGGCTATGTCATCCATCCTGATTTTGTCAGGCTGCGCAAGCGCGTCAAGCAGAAATTCGCCCGGAAGATGCACGAGGTAAAATCGAGAAGAAGGAGGCGTGAGCTGGTAGTATCCTTTTACGGGATGGCAAAACACGCCGACTGCAATAAGTTGTTTAATAAATTAACAGGCAAAGAAATGAGATCATTCAAGGATTTGAACGTCGCTTACAAGCCGGAGGACGGCAAGAAGCGATTTCCCGGAACAGTGGTGAGCATCCGGGAACTGGTGAACCTGCCCATCATCGTGAAGGACTTCGAGACGGGCATAAAGACGGACCAGGGCGACGACCGCTGCATCGTAAGCATCGAGCAGAACGGCGAGCCGAAGAAGTTCTTCACCAACAGCGAGGAGATGAAGAACATCCTCGCGCAAGTCAGGGAGATGCCGGACGGCTTCCCGTTCGAGACCACCATCAGGACGGAAACATTCGGCAAAGGTAGGACCAAATACATATTCACATGAGAAGAGTGGAAGGAAACACCGGGGTCGCGCTGCTGGAATGCACAAACCCCGTGAAAGACAAATGGCGCGTCCGGTGGGACGTGCAGGAAAACGTGGACGGCAGTGCCTCGTACATGGAGGAGGAGTTCGGCCACAAGCCGACCGACGGGGAGATACGCTCCACGGTCATGGCGTGGTATAACGGGCAGACGGATGAAACCATCCTCTCCGGCTTCAGCTGGGACGGCGCACAGGTATGGCTGTCAGGCGAGAACCAGTTCAACTACAAGTCGGCATACGACCTCGCCGTGCAGACCGGGGGCGGCACGCTGCCCGTGACGTTCAAGTTCGGGACCGATGCCCAGCCGTACTACCACACGTTCGAAACGCTGGAGGAACTGGCCGGCTTCTACACGGCGGCAATGAAGCACATCCAGTCGGCACTCGCCGAGGGATGGAAAAAGAAAGACTCATTCGATTTGGATTTATACCGGGTTGAATAGCTGAAGGATGTTTCCCTTCGGGGGAGGGATAGAAAAAAGCCCCCGGCCTGTTAATCAGTCGTCTCACTTACTTATTAACACTAAACGCGAACAAGGCGCGACCGGGGGCAAATACCCTCGCTCGCCTTGTTCGCGTTTTTGCGCTATCAAGCGCACAATAAATAAGTGAGACGATGCAAAAGTACAAAAATTATCGGAAATGAAAGTGATTGAGATACTGAAATTAAACAGGGAACTGCTGAATATCTGCCGGGAGGTGGGTATCCGGGTGGAGGACGTGCGGTATATCGAGCTGTACAACGACTACAACAGGCTGCTCGCCGCCGGGGAGAAAGTCTCTTACATCGTGGCGGTACTCGCCGAACGGTATGGCGTGTGCGAACGCAAGGTGTACGCGCTGATCAAGAGGCTGCAATCGGACTGCAACCTGTGTGCAGTGTAATTGCCATGGCACGCCATTGGGGAGGGTACGCCCCATGCTACCTTTGTGCCGTAACAAAAACGGCACATCATGAACAAATACTATCAAATCCTGGGCAGGGTGCTCGCCTCCGGAAAGACGCAGGCGAACAGGAAAGGGAACATCCGCTACCTCCTGAACGAGCGGCTCACGCTCACCCCTGCCGACCTCCTCGACATCTTCGAGGGGCATCCCATAGCGCGGAAAAAACTCAAGGACGAACTGCAGCTCTTCATGCAGGGCGAACGGAACGTGGAGAAATACCGCGAGGCGGGCATCAACTGGTGGGACTACTGCGGTTCCATACTCGTGAACAGCTACCCGACATACCTTGAAAAACTGCCGCCGCTCATCGAACGGATCAACAGGGAGAAACGCAGCAGCAAGAACTACGTGCTCTTCCTCGGCTCCACCGACGCGGAGAGCAACCAGGCTCCGTGCCTGAGCCTCGTGCAGTTCCAGATCGAGCAGGGGGAACTGGTGATGACGGCATACCAGCGCAGCAGCGACGCCAACCTCGGGCTGCCGGCGGACATCTACCATCTCTACCTCATGTCACGGCAGATAGAGCTGCCACTGAAGTCCATAACGCTCAACCTCGGGAACGTGCATATCTACGAGAACAACATCAGCCGGACGGAGCAGCTGCTCGCCGGGAACGAGAACATCAAATTCGAGCTGAACGTATGACAAGGAAAATGTATCTCTCAGCCCCGCTTCCGTTCGTCGGGCAGAAGCGGATGTTCGCCAGGGAATTCATAAAGGTATTGGAGCAGTTCCCGGAAGACACGGTGTTCGTGGACCTGTTCGGCGGCTCGGGGCTGCTGTCGCACATAGCGAAATGCCGTAAACCGGACGCCACCGTGGTGTACAACGATTTCGACAACTACCGCCGCCGGATGGCGCATATCCCGCAGACGAACCGCCTGATCGCGGACATACGCGGAATGGTCGGGGATGCCGTGCCGCGCCACCGCCCGATCACCGGGGAACTGCGCGAACGCATATTCAAGCGTATCGAGCAGGAGGAACGGACGGTCGGGTATGTCGATTTTATCACGCTGTCCTCATCGCTCATGTTCTCCATGAAATACAGGCTGTCCGTCCCGGAAATGAGGAAGGAGGCGCTCTATAATAACATACGCAAGGCGGATTACCCGGAATGCGCCGACTATCTGGACGGGCTGGAAATCGTGTCATGCGACTACAGGGAGGTATTCGGGCGGTACAAGGACACGCCGGGCGTGGTGTTCCTCGTCGATCCGCCGTACCTCTCCACGGAGGTGGGTACCTACTGCATGTACTGGCGCATGTCGGACTATCTCGACGTGCTGAACGTGCTTGCCGGACACTCTTTCGTCTATTTCACCTCGAACAAGTCCTCCATCCTCGAGCTCTGCGAATGGATAGGCAGGAACCGGGACATCGGAAACCCTTTCGAGAAATGCACACGGGTGGAGTTCAACGCGCACATGAACTACAACGCGTCATACACCGACATGATGCTTTACAGGAAAGAGGCCGTCTGACGGCGTTTCTTTGCCCACAGTACAAATAAAAAGCCCCCGGCGGTAACTTGTCCGCCGGAGGCTTTTCACCTTGAACGTGGCCGTTTATTGCAGCCGTTTGAACGCCACGCACCGGTACACCTCGATGTTCTCCACGATCTCCTCGTGGTTGTGGTTCGTCTGGCTTTCCACAAGGTCAAATTCCGCGAAAGTCTCGCCCTCCATGCACGCCAGCCGTTCATGTATCACCTCCGGCAGGTCGAAGACCTCCAAGGCCTCTTCCATGAAGGGGCTGCCTTCGGATGCGGCGCCTTTCCAGTCGGTCACGATATGCAGCTTCACTTCGGGCTCGGCGCGGTACTCCACGCCGTTCACCACCGCGTTCCACCGTATCGGGCAGAACTCCACGAACACCGCCGGGCGGTCCCAGTTCTCCTCCTGCTCGATGAACTCCACGTTGTGGTTCCACAGGTCGATGTGCCTGATGATGCCACCGTCGACCTCCTTCAGCTCCTTGCAGAGCAGATTGTACAGTTCCTTTCTCATTTTCGTCTGATGTTAAATTCCACGTTGAAATATTCCGTTATGTTCTCCTCGATGATTTCCCGGACAGCCTGCTCCACCTCCGGGGACGTTCCGAGGAACTGCCGCCGGGGAATCCTGATCGTGCCGCCTTCCTTTTTCAGTGCCATGAACTTCCAGAACTCCGCCTCGGTGGTCAGCCTGACGGTACGTTTGTCCTTACGCGGTGTCCCGTCCTTCCTGCGCCCGAACGAGCCGGTGGCTTCGTAATACTTGTGCCAGAAGTAACGCTTCATCTTCTTCGTCACCTTGATTTCACCGCCATCGTTGTGGATGGCCGCGTAAGGCAAAGTGGTGTAAAAGACGATGCTGGTCTCCGTGGTCCGGCTGCCGATGCTCTTGCGGAGCGTGCCGGTGTCCATCAGGATGGAGCCGCCCGGACGGGTCGGGCTCCCCCGTCGCTGCCATGCCTCGGAGAAAAAAGCCTGACGCTCGAAGTTCCGGTCGAACTCGTCACCCATCTCCACCCGGATGTCCTTCAGTATCCTCCGGATGATTTTCCGCATGTCCTCATTCATAGTCCTCGTCATTAAAGAGTAAAAGCTGGCGGATGTCGTCATCGTCAGCTATCCTGTTCTTTTCCTCGGCGCTCGCGTTAAGGATGTTGTAGAAGGTGCGTTCCGTAATGCCATAAACGGGATATATGAACCGGCGCCATATCTCGCGGTTGGGTATCCCGCGCCTGACTTCCCGGTCATATATCTTGTTTATCTCCTCCACACGTTTCTTGTAACTTACTCCGCGCCGTCTCGCCATACGCTATTCCTCCTGTATTTTGGGATTGTAAGGCCGGATATCCAGCTCTATGTTCGCGCTCACCGTCACCCGGCCGCTGCCGCCGCACTGGGGACAGATCTCTTCGGTGGTTTCCTGCCTCTTCCTCACAAAAATCCGGGACGGGTGTTCCTCCGTTTTAAGCACGATGCCCGTGCCGTGACAGGCACGGCACAGGGCAATTTTCGGGGCTTTTGTCACGTTCCGTTTCATGCCGCGTCCTCCTTTTTCGGTTCGACATAGAACGTCTCGTCCTGCGACACCGAGATGCCGCACTTCGCCATCTGAGGGGCCATGTCCTCCACGTCGCGGTCGGCGAGCAGCTTGTCCTTGGCGATCTCCTCCGTCTGGCGCACGTAGCCGGGCAGGAACTCCTTCACCAGCTGCAACGCACTTGCCCAGGTGAAGCCTTTAAGGGTCTTCAGCTTCGGCGTGCCGGTACGGAAACCGATGACACCGTGCGCCATTTCCAGGCTCTTCTTCTTGGTGAACAGCTCCGCTTGGTTCTCGGTGGCGTAGGCCTGCAGGGTGTCGAAGGCCTTTTCCTTCTCGCCCTCCAGCTCGGCCAGCTTGCTGGCATACTTCTCGCGGATCTTCGCGCACTGCAGCTCGATGTCCGCCGTGATTTTCGCACTCTGCGCGTCTGCCTTCGCGTAAGCGGCAAACGCTTCATCGGCGGCTTCTCTGCTCACACCGGTGATGATCACTTTCTTTTCTCTTTTTGCCATTGTGGTAAAATTTTGATGGTTATTATTCGGGTTGGTTATTCTTCCTCGTAATCCTGCATTTCGGGTTCCTGATCCGTCAGGCAGGCCTCGCTCTGGGCGTATGCCCAGTCCGCCAGCCGGTCGAAGAACCCGGCGGCCTCTTCCATCGTCATGCCAAGGGTGGCTTCCCGCGCCCATCTTGTCAGCACGTCCAGCGCCCGTTCCTGCCTGTCTCTCATGCCTCGCCTCCTTTCCCGAAATTCAACAGCATGTAACTGATTTCCGGATGCGGGGAGGCTTCCGGCGCTTTCACCGGCTTCAGCCCGCCCTTGCGCTGTATGCCCCGGAGTTTCACGGCAAGCTGTTCCAGCTCTTCCGTGGTAATTCGGGCGAAAGGCTTGCCCGCTATCCGGGGATGGCGGCAGAAGTCGTTGATACGTGCCCAGTCGGAAGTGTCGATGCCGAGCTTCTGCATCAGTTTCAGGCAGACGCTGCGCCGGTAACGCAGCTCCTCGCGCATCTTCCGGCGCCATTCGTCCTGGCCGGCCAGTTTTTCCAACGCGCTGCAGCACGCGCCGTACTCCTTCCGTGTCATCTCGCGGAGGCTGTCCGTCCGGTTCCACGTGTACTGCATCACGATGCTCTTCTTGAACTCTTCCCGGTCGCCGTCATACGGCAGCCTGTTGAACGAGGCGTAGAACCGGGAGAAATTGGTTATTTCCTGTGCCATAATACCGTTATTTTAATGTCAGTAGATAATCCATTCTCGACCAACCACCGGAGGCCGAAACCGTTGCCACCATCCGGGATAAATCTTCCTCCGTAAATCCCGTATTTACGATTGTAACACCCCTGTACTCACATTTGGGCGATCCGAATATATGTCCGGGATTCCTTATCCCTATATAACCCCACTCACCCCGTTTCAGGACACAATCGATAAACTCGCCCACGCTGCACTCCTGGTTCAACGAGACCGCGTATGGGGTTGTCTCGTCTCCGGCTGTCTTTCCTGTTTGTATGAACTTGAATTTCAACATACCTCTTTCCTTTATTCGAACAACACTTTGATGCCGCATGAACTGGCCACGTCAAGCTCCAGCTTCGCGCCCTTGCTCAGTTCCCAGCCTTGTAGCATGTAGATATACTCACAATCGAGCAGCAGGGCGATGTCCGCCCGCATGTGCTCCCTCCAGTGTGCCTCGTCCGGCAAGCCGTTCTTGAACGGGTTGACCGGGGAGAAGCCCATGTTCTTCAGCCGCTGTTCCGCGTCCGCAAAAGCTCCTTTGCGTTCGTCGATGTTGTAGTGGGCTATCGCCCCGCTGATGTAAACTTTTTCCTTTTCCATTGTTTCTAAACCATTTCAAATTGTATCTTGAAGTCATATTCATCGCAAAGCCGCCGTATCTGGACAACGGTCAACGGGAAACCGCCGTAGGGGTAGAATATTATCCGCTCCTTGGTGGAACACCGTATTCCTTTCCGGCGCAGCTTATACAAAAGGTTCTTCCGTCTCATTTTCCGCTTGTCCATATCATAGATTGTTGCTCGTTTGAATGATTCCTTCCTCCCACACCACATAATAGCTCCCGGCCTCGCCGATGGCACGTCCCTGGCAGTATGCCTTGTAACCTACCACACGCACCTTCATGTCACAGATGTACTTCAGCTTCATGGCACCGCCGCCCATCGGCTGGCTCTTCTTCTCCTGGCTTATCCAGATGAAGCATTTTCTCGGAAAGCGGTCCATCAGCTCCTTGGCCTGCGGATAGTCGCACGGTGCCACCTGGAAGGAGTCTATGATGACAAACTTGGGGCTTTTGGGCTTTTCCAGCCGTTCCACGAGTTCGTCAAGGGTGCTCTCCCTCAGTGCCCGGAAACGTCCCTGCACCTCGTTCATTTTCAGATAACCCATACGGCGTTGGAAACTCTGGTTCACCCTTTCCTCGTAGCACATGTAGAGCACCGTCCCGTAGTTGCACAGCTCCCGCGCAAGCTGCATCACGAAGCTGCTCTTGCCACTGGCGCTGGCCCCGCTAATGAACCACGAGGCGTTCTCCGCCGGAAAGCCGAACGGCTTGCTCCACCTCTCGCCCCAAGGCAGGGTCTTCCATTTCATGGCCGCTATGTCGCGCGGCGTTAATGCCCGTTTCATGACTTACTTCCTTTCTTCAATTCTTTAATCAGGGCGTCAGCTTGTTCAACACTGATTTTTGCCGCATCCTCTAAAGTTATTTCATTATGCATGAGTACAGCGACACATTCCTTTGCTATCTCATACCGCCGTTGTTCCCAGTCCGGCTCGTTAGCCTTCTTCATCTCGCGGTGGATACCGATAACGGCATCCATCGCCTGCATCTCTATCTTGGTCATCATTGCGCTGTCATTTTAAGTTTCTCAATCTCCGTATATACTCTCCGCAGCCCGCCGCGTGTCTTGCGCACGATCTGCGCGATGTCGGCTCCTTCAGGGGCGTTCACCTTTGCCACGATACGTGCCTGCGTGTTCAGGAACGCCTCGCGTTCCCTGCCGTCATCGGGCGTGACCTTGCTGTAGCGGTCGCCGTAACGGCTCAGCATCTCGGTGTAACCCACCTTCTTGCACTCTATCGAGCGGTTTATCTTCTCCTTCAACCCGTCCGCGCCCATCATGTACCAGGCGCAGCAACGCTCGGTGGCGTTCCACAGGGCTTTCAGTTCAAGGAAAGCCTCATACTGCAGGTCGCCGGCCTCGTCAAGGATGATGAGGGGCGTTTCCATCGAGCGCAGGTAATACACCAGGTCGTCGTACACGTCCGAGTAGCGTCCCTTGCTGTCCACGCCGAACTCGGCGGCGATCTTGCGCACCAGCTTCAGCTTGGTCTTCACCTGCGAGCAGTCGATGTACACGGCGTTCCGGTGGTTCTGCACGTAATACCTCGCCGTGAACGTCTTGCCGATGTTCGGGATGTCGCACAGGATGGCCGAAAGGCTGGACTGCTGCGAGAACTCCAGCTGGGCGGTGATATACTCGAACGTGGCGGTCTTGGCGGCCTTCCACTCCATGTCGGCGCGGAGGCTCACGCCCAGCCGCCGGGCGATGCCTATCCAGGCGCCCTCGCTCAGGGCCTTGTCCGTCTGGCCGTTCTTGATAGCACTGTACACCGAGGTGCTGATGCCGAGGGAGGCGGCGTGTTTCGCGTCGCTCGGATAGTTCGCACGGTTGGCGGCTATCGCTCCCAGAATCTTCTTTTTCTGCGCTTCTGTAATCATAGTTCAAACGCTGTTTTAATGTTGTTTTAATATTATTCTAAAGGTCACCATACGCTCTCAACCTGTCATCCATACCCGGCTTCCATTCATAATCATCCGTATCCTCGACCGGTGCAGACAGTGGCAGTGCCAACGCCTCGGCCTCCGTTTCATCCTGTGGCTGCGGCCTCATCACGCCGACCTTTCCGATGGCATGGTCGCGCACGTACTTGTCGAAATGGCTTATTATCTTCGCCTGTTCGGTGTAGGCGGCCTTGTCTTCTTCGGTCTGCTCCGCCATCACACGGTTGAAGGATACCACTGGCCGGAGCTTGTCGATGTAGCGGTCTCCCTGGTACAGGAACACGTCGGTCGGGTTACCGTCCTCATCCGGCAGGTAATAGGCGGTCACCTTGCGGTTGCCCGGCTGTAGCTTTTCCAATACCTCCGGGCCGCTCAGCCACCAGTCGGCGTAGGCGACACGCACCGTGGAGTTGCGCCGGATGCTGGTCTCCACACGCTCCCCGATATAGCGGCTCAGCGTCAGCTTGTCGAGCGGTCTCAGGGTCGGGTTGATTTTCGCCACGAGCACGTCCCAGCGGGTCATGCCGGGGTACTTCTTCTGGTTGGGGTGCAGCGTGTGGTTCCACTCGGCGCAGTCACGGCGGTCATCAGCCACCAGTTCCTCGAAAGTGTAGTATTTCCTGTCCTCCCACGTGTGGTTGCCGCTATCGCTCACCTTCTTCTGGTCCACGCGCCGTGCGCCCTTGTTGTGCCAGCGTCCGATACCCTCGTGGTTCTTGTGTGCGATGGTGGTCTTGAACGCGCCGTTCAACGCCTCGGCATATTTTTCCTGCGAGTTCTGAGGGGCACAGAAGTGTACGAACCTGAACACCTCACCGGCCTGCAGGAAACCCTCCTTGTACTTGCTCATCAGGTGCTGTTCCACCTCGATGCCGGCGGGCATTCCCCAGCCGTTGCGCTCGATGAGACGGAACATGTCGCGGAAGCACTCCACCACAAGGGCATCGTCCTTGTCGCGCCCGTAGGCCAAACCTACCCGGCACTGGCTCACCACGTCGTAGGCATAGTAGGCGTGCACGTACTCGCCGCCTTTCATGCGGCGTGGCAGGTCCACGTCGTCCATCGTGATCTGCGACAGGGAGAACTCGCCGCCGTGGCGGTGCATGTGCGGCATCTGCTCGTGGTAGAACTCCGTGCGTCCCCGGCGGGCCTTCTCGATGAGCAGGCGATTGGAGGGCTTGTTCAGGATGTTGCGGATGGTACTCTCGCTCAGTTCCTTCGGCTCGCCGTTCCTGTCGGTGAAGTCATCGGGGTTGAAGATCTCTCCCGTCTCCAGGTCCCATACCTCCAGCTCGCCGCACACGAAGGAGATGTACATCTCGTGCACGTCGCTGCAGTAGGGCTGGTTGGGAAGTACCGCGATACTCATCACAACACGCTCGGTCTTGTAGTCCACCTTGCGCTTGTTCTGGTTGCCGAACTTGCAGCTGATAAGGCACTCGTAGCCGTACTGCCTGTACTCGTTCACTTTCTTGCGGAAACGGAGGGTACTCGCCGGCAGGTCGTGCCCGAACTCCTCGCGCAGCGTCTCGATGGTCGCAGCCATCATGTCCCAGTTGTATTTCTCGCCCATCAGCTTGCGGTAATCACGGCTGCGGTCGTACAGCCGGATGCAGGTGTTCAGCACCGAGGCGTTCACGGCATACTTCCTGGCAAGGCCGTCGGTGGCCTTGTCGCTGTGCTGACGGGCTGCCCAGTCCATGAAATAGGCAACGGCAGCCTGGTCAAGCTCGTAGTTAGACAATATCCAGCCACGGAGCAGGACGGCATTGCCGCCGGGATAAGTTTCCTCGACTTTTTCCTTATAGATGGTGGGAAGGCTGTCAACAGCAACCAAGGCATACCGCCCAAGCCCTTTGCCTGAACGCACCACATCGATGCGCCCACGGGCGGACAGCTGCTTGTAATTCGGCAGGGTCATGATACCGCCGTCCACAAGCTCGCGTGCCGAGATACAAAGTTTGTTGCCGTAATACTCCATCGCCAGCCTCCTTATCTCAATGCCAATGCCCAGCTTTGGATGTTCTTTATATCGCTTACCACTACATTTTCATAGCGGCGCACCTTCTTGCCCTTGTGGAATACCTCGCAGCCGCCGTCTTCAAAAGAAAACTCCAGCAGCGTGTTGTTCGGCAGGTACTGGCGCATGTAACCGTCTGCATCGAACAGGGTTTCCATTTCCGGGACCTCGACCATCACGATGCCGCCACGGTCCATCGCCAGCTTGCGAACTTTTTTTGCCAGGTCGGTACCGCCACGCCGGTCATCAAACCGGATGGCGTTGAACACGCTGCGTTCGCTGATGCCAAACGCCTTCGCGATGAATTCGCGGTCTTCTTTCTGAATGTGAATGTACTTTTTCATATCTCACTCGTTTTTATGATTAAAGTTTAGTGGGGCATGGGGAATCGAACCCCAACGCAAAAACCATTGCCCCGTGTGTCTTTCCACACCGTCACCCGTCTCTTGACGCCTGCCGGGTTGTCACGCTGCCATTATACTGTTCCATCAAGAACCGATACGACATATTTCTTGTCCTCGTCCCAGAGCGGCAGGTCCATGTGAAGCTTCATCAGTGTCACCATCCGCTGCCCGATGAGCTTTACCGCCTCCCTGTGGAAGTCCGAATCCTCGTAGGCGCAGGCCTTGCCGACAAGAAACTCGGCGAGTTCCCACTTCCCGTCTTTCACCGTCTTCTTCAATAAACTGAGTTCGGCTTCCACCGCGCCGACATGCCGCCCGATTTCCTTCAGGCACCGGCGCAGCTCAATATGGTCATTGGCGCCATCCCACTGGCACATCGCACGCATCTCCTTGCAGAACTCCGCCTTGTCCATCTCACCGGCTGCCATGTAGAGGTTCTCCACCAGCCTGTATTCCTCGGCCGTGATCAGTCGGCCTGAACATTCTTCAAATTCCTTATGTGTCATATTTCTTCCGTTTATTCGTTTTCAATTCTGTCAAGAAGGCCGGCAAAGCGTTCACGCAGCCGTTGTTTTACTTCCGCGGCAAACGTATGGGCAAGGCTGGTGGTCACGCTGGTACTGCGCAGGCGCAGGCTCCCGCCAAGCAGGTCATCGGTGAAATTCCAGATCTTGTTTCTCAGGTATGTCTCTGTCGCCACAATCTCCCCGGTGTTCACGACAGCCTTCAGTTTACGGTACTCTGAAAGTTCCAGCTGAACCTTGTACATGTCTTCAGCATACCAACGGAAGAAGTATTCATAATCCTCGTTCATACTCCTCGTGTATTTGTCGGCTTCAGCCACAAGTTCATTAATATGAAACTTGACAGACTTGGCTACGAAGTCCAATTTCGTTTTCGGTAGTTCTTGCTTTTCCATTGTCTCACTTATTTTTGTTGTTAATACTCTTCGATTACCGGTCTCCGGATGCAACCGTAGCAGATCATCAGGCGGTAGGTCATTTTCTTCACGTAGGATTCAGGCGCGCTGAACACGATGCCGTCTTCCTCGTTGTAGTGGAATGAAACACCGTCCGACATCAGCATGAACGCGACCTTGTGTTTCACGTTCCGGGTTTTCCATTCTTTGATTTCGTCGTTCATTTTCTTTAATCCTTAAAATTCTTTATTCTCAGCCTTTTTGAGTATATTTGGCCGCTCGTTCTTTTTTGAACACGTTGCAAAGATACAGAATTTCTGTAATACAACAAAATAAAATACAGAATTTCTGTGCTTAAAAATATTAAAATCATGGATAAGACAGAAATAAACAACCGCTTCATACAGGCTATAAACAGTCTTTTACAAGATAAAGGACTCACTAAATCAAGCATTGCCAGTAGCTTAGACATAAAGCCAGCCAAATTTTCAGAAATTCTGAATAACAGAATGAACGCAGGGACAGATACCATTGCCAAACTATGCGCTTTATATAGCTTCAATACATCATGGTTACTTCTTGGGGAAGGGCCAATGCTAATACCGGGTGTTCTCAAAGGGCGTTCAAAACCCGCTGTTGCAATTCCTAAATTGCCTGATTTTCCAATGACCTCAGAGGGGGTTTGTGAGATGTTTCTTTCTATCATGGAAAACAAAGATTACAGATATAAAGAACAAGCAGAAGAAGTAGGTATGCTCAAAGGAGAAATCAATTATCTAAAACGACAAATTTCAGAAGCAGGAGAACTCAAAGAAGAAATAGGTCGATTAAAGGAACAAATACGCCAGATGCAGCACCGCTTGAAAAAAGATGTATCGGATGCGCCCATTTCTGGTACTGCAAATGTCGGGTAGGAGGGTTCGTCATACATCTACGCCGTTGAGTTGTTACATGGCGTATCTGGAGATTCGAAGCGTACCCCTTTCCTCCCTTAATTTGTCCCCCTCCCTGTAGTGTCCCCTCCCATTACACCATAAGAGTTGTCGGTATTCCCGATTTTACAGGCTTCTTGGGGAGGTAAGGCGGCAAAAGAGGTGGTTTTAAGGGTGGGGGTATCGGTGCAAAAATCGGGGGCGAAATTAAAATTATGGTATTTATACCCCTCTACCGTGCGTACCCTCAAAACCCACTTTTGTAACCCTAAACTTAAAAAGATGTAACCCTAAACTGTAACCCTTAATGTAACCCTAACACTCAAAAATGATATTTTAGGCACAAAAAAGGGAGGCATAACAACCTCCCCTAAAGACACCGGCAAAATGCCGTTCATATTGCGCTCTAAACCTGCCGGAACGTCATTCCTTGGAACGCCTCCCGGAACCGCCTGAAATAAGCGTAGATTGCTTTATTATAGCCCGTTTCGTGCATACTGTGCCATTGCCGGACAGCCCTGCGTGCAGCAGGTAATTCTTCGTTGCGCCGACCTGTTCAGCCGTCAGTACCGTATAAACTGCCGAAATGCTACTGAAATACCAGTCTTTCCGCTTCGTTCCGTCTATTCCGTGCGTCAGATGCACATGTATAACCTTTGCCATATCATCATTGTTTTAGACTGCAAATATACCAAATAATCATTATATGGAATATATTTCTATCTCATTCTTTCAAACTACATAATAAAAAAGCGGCTCAAAACCGCTTCCACTCCCCTACTCTGCCCTACCGGTAAACCATGTAAACCCGATGTAAGCCGAAATAAACCGATCCGTAAACTTTCACAGCCTGAACAGCCCCCACATGTAAACCTCAATTAAACCCACGTAAACATTTCGTTTTGCGCCGCCATTTTACCGAATTACACACAACCATTTGAACATCAAAGACTTTTGCCGCTTTTCACCCCTACCCCACTCTATACGCTTCGTTTTGTGCCCCATATTCGCTTGTTTTCTAATTGCAACACTAAGATAAGTGAAAAATCTGACACAGCAAAATCCTGGGCAACTTTTTGTTGCTCAGGAACTTATAAATTAATTTAAATCAAAGTGTTGCGGAATTAAGGGGAATGATAAATGGCCAAAAGTATCTGTCCGGGTTTGAATGGCAGAGTCTTGTTGTCGTGAGATACGGACGGCATTCCTTATACTTTTGTTATTATGGATTTTCCTTAGAGGGATGGGGATAAAACAAGATTTGTAACTTATGAAAATGTTTAAAATGATGGCTGCCTCCATGTTGGGTGTGGCGTTGTGCTTGGGATTCACTGCTTGCAGTGACGATGACGAAAATGAGAATGGTGAGGGTGGCGAAAACACCGCCACTGTGGTCAATCCTTCGCAAGTGTTTACGGGAGGGCTTCCGAAGTCGGTTTCGGGCATGGCGATTTCTCACAATGAAGAAGGGCTGGTGACGAACATTACAACTGAGGATGGGGATAAAGCCGTCTTTGAGTACTTTCCCGCTACTACAAAGGCAGATGTTGCAAAGGACCGAGCAAGAATCACCGTGACGGATGAAGAGGGCGATGTTACAGAACTGAACTTGCAGCTCAACAGCGATGGTTATGTGGAATTTTGCAACTCAATAGACCACGCTGGTACTCCCGATGCCGATGAGTTTACTTGGGAGATGGAATACGACACTGAAGGCCATCTGGTTGTAATGAAACGCTCTGAAAGCGATGGTGAAATAACGAACATCACCTATAAGGATGGAGATGTGGTGAAGACTTCCACACGTTATGTAGCTAGTGGGGATCTCAATGGTGACGGAATTATCGACAGCAATGACGAGTGGGAGTATAGTGCTGCCATAGACTATACGACGGATAATATAACAGCTCCTATCGAGAATAAGGGCTGCCTGATGTTGTTTGATGAAATACTGGATGTGGATATGGACGAGATGATATATGCCTATTATGGAGGCATGCTTGGTAAGGCTACGAAACATCTGCCGCTTGTAGGGCATTATACATACAATGGCGAGGACTCTGTGTCCGATATGTATTTTACATGGACATTGAATTCCGACAGTTATCCTACGGAACTGGTTGTAAAAGACCAGTGGGATGAATACAGATGTACATTTACTTGGTAATTATAAAACATCTGTTTATTCTTGTGGAACAGGACATGAGCCTATAAAATGTAAGGGGTTGCCTTTTGCCGAGACAACCCCTTCTTATTTTATGTGGAATTTATTGTGACAGCAGATGTTGGTAACTTTCTGCTGTTTCAAGTTTATAATACTTTGAATTCATATCCCTCTTCCTTCAGGAAGTCAATGGCGCGCGGCAATGCGTACTGCAGGTTTCCGTTGCACCAGGATTTCAAGGAATCGTGGAAGGTGATGATGGAGCCGTTGCGGGCGTAGCGCATCACGTTGGCTAGCACTTGCGGACCGCGCAGCTTCTTGCTGTAGTCGCGGGTCACGAGGTCCCACATCACAATCTTGTAGGTTCGTTTCAGCGTGAGATACTGGTTGGCGAACATATGGCCGTGGGGAGGGCGGAACAAGAGAGGGTAGAGAACCTTCTCCACATTGCAATTGATGTCCCCACCCATTTCCATGAAAATCTTCGCCTGTTCGGTATTTCCCAGATAATTCTTGGCCGTGTATTCAAATCCACGGATATGGTTGAAGGTGTGGTTACCGATGCGGTGCCCACGCTCAACGACCATCCGGAATTCGTCCGGATGCTTCCGTATGTTGTCACCTACCATGAAGAAGGTGGCTTTGATGTTGTGCTTATCCAGCAGGTCGAGCACCCAGGGAGTTACTTCGGGGATAGGGCCATCGTCGAAAGTCAGATAAACGGCTTTTTCATTGGGGTCCATCCTCCAGACTGCACCGGGATATAGTTTGCGAAAAAACTCAGGAGGTTGTTCTATAAACACGTGATTAAGGATTAAGGGATTAGGGATTTTAAGGATTAGGGGTTAAGGATTAGGGGTTAATGATTAGTGATGAACTGCACAGGCTAATCCCTAATCCTTTAATCCCTAATCCTTATTCTCACTCCTTCATTCTGTCCACATACATATTATACAGTTCTTCCACCTTCGGCTCGTAGATTTCGGCGAGCTTGGAGTTGTACTTCTTCATGGCCTTCACCTCGGCATCGAGTACAGCCCAGTGGTATTCAAATTCACGGGTAGAAATCATGAAGCGGTTGTCGTCCAGGCTCAGATACCAGGTCAGGTACTCTACAGCCTTGTCAGCAAGGGCTTTCATCATCTCGTCCGCCTTGGCGGTTTCGCCCAGTTGGTAGTAGGCTTCCGCCATCTGTACGGCACCGTTCTGCCAGTCGTAAGGCACGTTGTAGGCGGGAATCATCTTTTCGGCATAGTCCAGGGCGGCTTTTGCCTTGTCTTTCTTGCCCTCACGCATCAGCTGCTGCACGAGTTGGGAGAAGATGCGACGGTGAGAGTGACACATGCGCATGGCGTTCTCGTCGATATAGATGCCCGGCTTGTCGATGCCACCGAACTTGAACTTGTTCATCAGGTTGTCGTACATCTTTTCGGAGTCTATTGTCACGCCCGTCTTACTGGTGTCGAACGGAGTGAAACGATAGGCAAGACCTTCCTGAACGAAGTGGTTTTCCATATTCAGCTGGTTCTCCCTGCCTACGCTGACAGCGATATAGATGGGGCGTTCCCAGTTGGCCTCGCTCAGCATTTCGAGCATCATCAACTCGCTCTTGTAGAGGGCGCGTTTGCCTTTCAGCGAAATGTGCATGTAGTCGGGGATTGAGTCGCCCGGTATCATCATGCCGCTGCGGCGCACGGCTTCCTTGTCTACCTTGATGACAATGCTGTCGGTAGGAATCACCTTCAAGTCCTGATTCTTGTTGCGCACCCAGTTCTTGAGGATATTCTTTAGCTCATACGGGTTGTCACCGAATTCTTTCTTTACATTGACTAGTGCTTCGGGATTACCGTCCAGTGCCTGCTTCTCGGCTTCGGCATAGAGCTGGTCGATGCTTTTCTTGTACTCAGGCTGGATGGGGACGTATTCGTTGGTGCCTTCTACGTACTCCATTCGGTCCCACGTGATGGGGAGAGAAGGACTGTCGTAGGCGGGGCGCTTCATCTGGTCGATGTACCAATCGGTCTGCAGGTACGAGAGGTTGCAGGTACGGGCGTCGGTACGGAAACCTTCGGTCTCCTGGTTGTACCAGAGGGGGAAGGTATCGTTGTCACCATTGGTATAGATAATCGGGTTGCCACTTTCTTGCAAGGACATCAGGTAGTTCTGGCCGAAGTCGCGTGCCATGTAGCGGTCGCTGCGGTCGTGGTCGTCCCAAGTCTGGCTTGCCATCTGCACGGGGACAAAGAGGCAGGCTACGGAAACGATGGCGGCAGCAGGCAGTTCCTTCATCTTGGCATAGTCTTGAAGCAGACGGACGAGTCCTGCCACACCCATACCAATCCAGATGGCGAAGGCGTAGAACGAACCGGCGTAGGCATAGTCACGTTCGCGCGGTTGGCTCGGAGTCTGGTTCAGGTAGAGCACGATGGCAATACCGGTCATGAAGAAGAGGAAGAAGACCACCCAGAATTGCTGGATGCCTTTCTGCCCACGGTAGGCTTGCCATAGCAGGCCGATGATACCCAGCAGCAGGGGTAGGCAGTAGAATACGTTGTGTCCCTTGTTGTCTTTCAGTTCCTGAGGCAAGAGGC
>ENA-OPCD01000368-OPCD01000368.1-human-gut-metagenome-genome-assembly--contig:-NODE-368-length-37408-cov-3.997269_pt1 | contig 37408 bp, 38 predicted proteins | sample MGYA00241560_ERZ501471 | MGnify/ENA primary metagenome ERZ501471 (study PRJEB25962, sample SAMEA2042578) | human gut metagenome | biome: human gut; feature: human-associated habitat; material: faeces...
CGGCGTCTTATGGGCAGAAAAAATCATATATCCGTATGGAGGCTTAGCTCAGCTGGTTAGAGCGCCTGCTTCACACGCAGGAGGTCACTGGTTCGAGTCCAGTAGTCTCCACCAAAAAGTTCCTGATTTCGCAAGAAATCAGGAACTGTTCTTTTGCTTTGCGGTTAAAAAGTTACGTCAAATTTTTCATTTTTTCGCTGACCAAATACTTTTTTTCTTGCCTCTATTACTTCTGGCAAATCAGCCTCATACCAATGTACAGTTCTGTTTTCAATCTTATCACTTAAACGGTCATAAGCAGTCTCTAATCCTGCACCAAGATATACAATATTACTTTCTGCGTAACTTTTTGCAAACGCAGTAACTGTTTTGTCCATATTGTAATAACGTGCTACCGATGCCATATTGCTATATTCAGAAGAACCTTTATCTGCACCTTGTGGTAAATACTTCTCCAACTCAAGAGCCTTTTCATCCATAAAATATTCTGGAAATTTTTTAGAGATATTGATTCTTGCCACTAACGGAACAAATAACGTATTTGCAACACCATCAAATTTATTCATAATCTACCTCTTTCTTTAGTTAGTTTTTGCTGACCAATCTAACATATGAAGTTTATTTTGTAAAGTATCTATCACTTAGAAAAATTCAAATTTAATAATTAGTTTTTTTCGCAATCAAAACTCCAACAGGAGCTAAACCGCCATCCACCAAATTCACTTTGACGACTGTAAAGCCATAATCCGTAATAAACTCACAAAAATTTTCCTTGTTCCATTCTTTGTATGCTTTAAATCCTGTAATAGACATCAATCGCTTTCGTAAACCACTTGATTTTTTCTCTGCCCATAAGAAGGTTGGTGCGTACAAAATACCATCTTTTTTTAATACTCTACGAATTTCCTGCATTGCTTTTTCAGGCTCTGGCATAATGTGCAGTGCATTTGAAATTACTACACAATCAAAATTTTCATTCTCATATGAAAGTGCCGTTGCATCGGCTACGCAAAAACTAAGTTTTTCTGTTGTACCTCTCCTTTTCGCTTGCTTAATCATATTTTCCGAAAAATCGGTTGCCGTCCAGCTATTAGTACAATCAGACAATGGGAAAGATAGCTGCCCTGTTCCACAAGCTAATTCTAATACATTCATATCAGATTTGAGATAATCTCTAATATATCCGCAGATTGCATTATAAAATTTCTTATCTGACTCCATCAAAGGTGCATATATTTTTGCAAGTCGTTGCCAATAACCCTTGTTTGCCTTGTCTTTCATATCAAAATCTCCATTTTATTCAATAATACAACTTCCGATTTGAATGAGTCCAGCAAGGGGCTAATGCCCCTTATGCTTTTCTCTTTTCTTTTGCTGTTTCATTTCAAACTTTCGCAGTTCTTCTCCTGCAGTGTTTCCTTTGCATCTTCATTGAAATGATAACGGACAACATAGACTGTCTGCCCGATTTTCTTTGTAAATGTGTTCCCCTCTGTTTTTGTATTCATCATTTTTTCCATAATCATTTTTTCCTTTCCTTTTGGATCCCCAGCAGAGAGTCATTCCATTGGTCTCTGTCAGGACATTATTCTTTAAATTAGGCCCAAAATGGGCACTTCCAGTTTCGCAGGCTACCTATATATAGCCTTTTCATTTTTGCTTGCAAAAAGCCTTATGATCACAGCACTTTTTTAACGTAAAAAGCGTTTTATATATGATGCAGCCAACGACAAGAAGCATGACTCCAACGGAATTTTGTGATGAACTGCTCTGCTCTATTGGCGGCAGAAAAACTCCAGGTGGACGTCGTCTGTTAAAAGGTGCTGGGATTTATTATCAGCTAACAGGACTTATTGGAACGGCGCTTCTTTCTTTGGTTTTCTTAATTTCCTTATTTTTGACGATTGTGATTCCTTCGGAACTGGGATTGGAAGGGGTAATTCTTCTATTTGTTGCGGCAATTGGTCTTACTTTCTTTTGGCTATCTTTATCATTTGGAAATATCGCTGAACGCGATTGTGGCACAACCGAAAAGTCTGCACAGCTTGTTAATAATGGAAAGATTTTGTTGGTAACGGCAGTTATCTTCGATATCGTGGCTACTCTTTATATGATTTTTAATGCTGGAGCGTCTGTAGGACATTTTAATTATAAGCTTCCGCTTCTTATGCAGGTTATTATCTTTTTTCCTGTTATATGCCGGCAATTCTGTACATTATCGGTGCAAAGAGGAATCTGCCACGAGAGTATGCTTTTAATGGTATATAGAAAATATTAGCTAATTATGTAGAAAAGTCAGGAAGATTAAATATAATCAACCTGACTTTTTTATCAAAGATTATGATCAGTTTCTCTCTTTTCCTGCTGGGCAAGCCCTCGCGAATTGCTTTCATGCAATTTAGTCAAAAAGAAAGACCCTGTATAAAACAGAGCCTCTGGCATTTTCTTTTGAGAGTCTGCATTCTCTAGCCAGATTGTGATAAATGCCAAACCCTTATAAAACTTGCAAGGCATTAATCCTCTGGCACAACACCTTACTTCTTCGCTTAACAGACACTCAAGTTGTCTGTTGTTATTATTACAATAAACTTCATACAAATTTATGTCAATTGCTCTTTAATATAATACATCATTTTCTTATATTACAATTTGCTTAGATAATTCTCTAATTGATGAAAAATACCAACTATATTTACAATATTTTTTCTTACATCAAATATCACGATATAATTCATTTGTGGAATAACCGCCTCATAATATCCTTTTTTTGCCAAATACATATCCCGACTTTTCGGAAATTGGTATGGATTCTCCACCAATCGGTCATAAATACTTTCTACACTATCTAACAAATGTTTTGCAGCTTCTTTGCTTTTCAGGCGGTAAATCAAATGATACACAAGATTATCAAGTAATTCGTCTGCATGATCTGTAACATTTAATTTATAAACCATACTTTGCCCTCATTTCACCCAGTGCCTTTCTTGCATCTTTTACCTGCCCTGTTTCGATCTGCCTTTCAGATATTTCAATATCGCGATACATTGCAAGCTGTTTCATTGTCGATTCATAATTCTCCATACTCATGATAACCATATCTCCATATCCATTTTTTGTAATATAGATAGGTTCCTCTGTCCTATGACACATCTCAGAAATTTCAGAAGTATTTTTCAATTCTTTTATAGGAATTATTTGTGGCATAATCAGCACCTCCTTTTATGGTTTAATTATACCATAATTATGTCCTTTTTCAATCTTTATATACTATTATATGATAATAATCCAATTCACCCCAATTTTTCGGTTCAATAACAGATTATTTTTCTTGTAAATCTATTTTCTGGTGTAAAAGACTTCTGATCTTATTTCTTAATTGTATCTATTGTGTATTTCCTTTTTTGGTTCATACAGTTCATATACTTATAGTTAAATACTAAAAAAGACACAAGATTTTACTCTCATGTCATTTTATTGAATTTGATTCTAACTGTTGTTTCAAATATTTTTTGAAGACATCTACAACACTTTTGCAACAAAAATCCAGATTTGCAACCTTATTGATCTTTATTATTCTTTATCAATCCTTCCCAAAAATGTGATTAAATAAGGCTTTTTAATACTCTTTAATAATCTTTAATAGCTAAAAAAAGAAGCTTGAAACAACTCTTGGCAGTGTAAATCTTGCCATATCAAACACGCTCCTTTTATTATGTATTGATGCATTGTATAACTTGATAATATTTTTTATCAACAAAGCATCGTTAATCTTTTAACACAATTGTACTACTAAGGAATTTATTTTTCAAGTGGTTGAAATGTTAAATTTGTGTTTTTTTCTACTTCCCCAGTTGAAATTCATTTATTTGTATGTATTTTTTACAAAAATTCAAAATATGCAGAGCCGATCACAGTATTAATTTTTCTTTTATGCATTTGAAGCTTGTTAAAAACATTACACAATTCGACTTATACTTCTCTTGCATACTTTGACGTCTACAGAACCTGAAATCGGAAGCATCTTTTGAACGCATAACGATAAAAACGATCAGACATATCTTCCGGAATATATCTGACCGCTTTTATTATTTTGCAAGTTCTTTTATTATATTTTCTACTTCAGAAATATCAATTTCCAGCATTTCTGCAATTTGTTCAATTGAGAATTTATTAGACAACTTTCTCATAAGTTCTTGCTTCTCTTCTAATTTTCCTTCTAATCTTCCTTCTGCAATACCTTCCTGTTTTATAAGTATCTTTTCTTCCCACGACTGCATATACTTCACCTCTGTCTTTTCACTTGCTTTGATCTGACAAATCCGTCTATGCATCTTTTGAATTCGTTCACTTTTACATACTTCTGACACTTCATCCGTACTATGTTCCATATACTTCAAAAGTTCTATCAATTCTGGTGACACCAGCTCAAAACTTCATTCAATAAATTGAAATCAACAACTCCCGGTGGCATATCGATCTTAATTCAATACATAATTTCTGGTCGTAATTCCGCTCACTCTTCCCTTAGCATTGACCAATACAGCCTTAAAGATGGTCTCTCCTTCCGGCATCTCTACCGGTCCGGTGTACTTCGTAGAAGAAGTCGTCGGTTCTGATTTATCTGTCGTATAATACGCCGTATATCCATCCGGTACTTTAATCTCAATCTCCTGAGCAGTGCTGTACTGTCCGGTTGACGGGGACACTGCCGGTGCATCTTCGATCGGAAGTTCAACGGTATATGATTTTTTCACCGGAAGGCTTGGAATGCCCGCCTTATTTACTGCTATTGCATAGATCGTTGTGTCTCCCTCTTCAATCTGAATCGGACTATTGTACTTATGGCTGCCTGTGGTTGGCTTCTTCTTGTTCTTCGTATAATATATCTTATTTCCCGATTCTGCCGTCAGTTTTAACTGCTGAACATCATCATAATCCTCACCGTCATCCAGACTGAATTTCGGAGTCTTCACTACATATTCCGGTAATTCATCTGTGATCGTCGAAGTCGCATTATCCAGAAGCTCCGGAATCTTCTCGTTCTGATCAGAACGGATATAGAATTTGATGCAAGCACGATATAATTCGATATTATCTTCCTGTTTTTTCAGTGCATCCGAGAACAGACGCTCTGCTTTGTCTGTATTATCCTGTGCCTGATAAACTTTTGAAAGGCCTGTGTATGCTTCCGGTCTGGTGTCATCTTTTGCCATGGCATTTCTGAAGCAGTCTTCTGCTTCTGTATAATCATTTCTTTCGAGTGCTTTATTTCCCTTGTTGACCGCACCGATATATGATGTCATATAAGCAAATATTCCAACAATTCCTATGATAAGTAACAGGGACAATGCGAGAAGCAGTGCACGCTTTTTCTTTTTTTTGCGAAGTGCTTTTTGTCTTGCACGCTCACGGTTACGGCGTCTGCGTTCATCCTCATTCATCTGTCTGCTTCTGTTTCTTGTATTATTTCTTGCCACACCTGTACTGCGTCTTTCATTTCCTCTACGGCTGCCGGTTGTAGATCTTCCAGCTGCATCTCTGTTACGTGAAGGCCGGGAATAATACATCTCATCCTCATAGCCATCACTGTCTATTGCACCTTTTATCTGTGCTGTAAGCATATCATCTAATGGGTTGTAGTCCGGAACAATGCGGACCTCTTTTCCACAATGTCTGCAATACAATTCCCCTTCAGGTATTCTCTGACCACAATACCTACATCTCATCTTATGCCATCCTCCTACTGTGAATTCTATCTCTTATCCATTCTTCTCATTCAAATATTGTTCAAATTCTTCCGAAGACATCAGAACTTTTCGAGGTTTTGTTCCTTCCTCCGGTCCTACGGCGCCTGCCTCACATAACTGATCCATGATTCTTGCAGCTCTGTTAAATCCTATCTTAAAAGCTCGCTGGAGCATTCCGATAGATGCTTTTTCCTTCTCAATGATCAGTCTTCCGGCATCTGCAAAATATGCATCATTTTCATTACCTTCACTTCCGCCGGATCCTGATGCCGGATTTCCGGTAGGAATGGTATTCATATGCGTCTCTATATCCTGATTGTATGTAACATCGCCGTTATGTTCACGCAGATATTCTACTACCTGCTGTACTTCCTTATCTGTAACAAATGATCCCTGTACTCTGGCCGGTTTCTGATATCCTGACGGATAAAAAAGCATATCTCCTTTTCCCAGAAGCTTCTCTGCACCGTTCATATCTATAATCGTCCGGGAATCTACACCGGATGATACTGAGAATGCGATTCTCGAAGGCATATTCGCCTTGATAAGTCCGGTGATAACGTTAACTGACGGTCTCTGTGTCGCAAGCACCAGGTGGATCCCTGCGGCTCTCGCAAGCTGTGCCAGACGGCAGATTGCTTCCTCTACATCTCCCGGAGCTACCATCATCAAATCCGCAAGCTCATCAACAATAATAATGATCTGTGGCATAAGCTCCAGTTTATCGCCTTCTTCGGTCTGGACTCCAAGACTTTTGATCTTTTCGTTATATCCTTTCATATCTCTGACATTATATTTGGCAAATGCCTGATAACGTCTTGACATCTCTCCCACTGCCCAGTTCAGTGCGCCTGCCGCTTTTTTCGGATCAGTGACTACCGGAATCAGAAGGTGTGGAATACCATTATACACACTCAATTCTACAACCTTCGGATCGATCATGATCAGTTTTACTTCATTAGGGTCTGCCTTATATAAGACACTCATGATCAACGTATTGATACATACGGATTTACCAGATCCGGTAGCGCCGGCGATCAGTACGTGCGGCATCTTGGCAATATCTGCTACCACAGTCTTTCCGCCGATGTCCTTTCCTACTGCGAAAGATATCTTGGAAGAACTGTTCTTAAATTCCGGCGATTCCAGAAGATCACGGAGCATGACTGCACTGTTTTCTTTGTTCGGTACTTCAATCCCTACTGCCGCTTTTCCCGGAATCGGAGCCTCAATACGGATATCTGCCGCTGCAAGATTCAGTTTGATATCATCGGCAAGACCTACGATCTTACTGACTTTGACTCCCATTTCAGGCTGTAATTCATATCTTGTAACCGAAGGTCCACAGCTTACATTGGTAATGGTAACTTTTACCCCAAAGTTCTCGAGTGTCTGCTGCAGCTTCATAGCGGTCTCTCTTAAATGCGCATCTGATTCTCCTCCGCCGCGTTTTCCTCTCTGAAGCAGAGATAACGGCGGATACTGATACTCTTTTTTCGGCTTTACAGAATCTGCGGCAACGCTTGCAGCAACATCTGCTACTTCATCTGCCATTCCTGCCGCCCCCATCTTTGGATTCTTACGTCTTGCAGGTTTTTCCTGTGTCTTTGGATCATTTTCAGATTCCGGAGTCTTCTTTTCCGGTTCATTCGTCATGTCTTCTTTTCCATAATCTGCCGGCTCAGGATCCGCACGGTGTATGATAAATTCCGGTTTCTCCGGTCCTTTTGCTGTCTTTGGATCGATTGGAAGTTCTCTTACTTCCGGAGATTTCTTAGCGATAGACGTATCGAAAGATACTCCTTCCACATGCTTGTCTCTCCGCCTGTGCATGCCGCTGTCTGCCGCAGCCGCAGCACGTTCCTTTTCACGTTGTTCACGTTGTTCCATGCGTTTACGTTTTCTGACTTCTGCATGCTCTTTATGTCTTTTTGCATCTTCTTTTGCCCTTGCATATGCTTTATCACTGCCGGCCTTCACACCTTTTAATGCAGACTTTCCTGTAATGATCACCAGACAGATGATCATAAGGATCACTGTGACAACATATGTTCCGGCTACACCGATTGCCGGCGTTAATACAGATGCCAGTCCCTTTCCGATCTTTCCGCCAAGTTCGTCCACGAGCTGCAGCAAAATTTCAGCAAGGAACAGCAAAAGCACTGCAATTACTGTCTTCATGTAAGCATACCGGTTGCCTTTATTAGACACCTGAAAAGATACCAGACCAAACAAAACGAATGGAATGATATAGGCCACGGCCCCAAATATCTCCCACAAAACTCCGGATACGGCATCTCCTAAAAATCCTGCAACACCAAAATTACTGATCAGAAGAATGATACTGACCGCAAGTGTTATCCATATCAGTATTTCATCCATCAGAAAACTATTACCGGACTTTGCGGTTCTGGTAGATCTGGTTGTTTTTTTTGTATTTTTCTTTGTTGTTTTTTTATTAGAAGTCGACTTTTTTGAAGTCGTACCTGTTTTTTTTCTGTTCGTCTTACTCTTTGTAGACTTCGCCGTCATGAAAACTCCCCCTTATGATGGCAATACTAATTATAATTATAGCATTTAGGGGAATTGCTGTCATTACACATTTTCGTTCTTTTTTTGATTTCTGTCACTGATCATTTCGTGCAATTTATTCAATGCATCACTTAACCCGCCTACAGCATCAATGAGTCCTTCTCTTACAGCATCCTTTCCTTCCAGAAGTGTCCCAACATCTTTGACCAGCTCTGTAGGGTTTAACATTAACTCTTCGATCCGCTCCTGCTTCATAGAAGAATGTTCTGACAAAAATCTTGTGATCCGGTCCTGTGTACGTATCATGTTATCGAGACTTTGCTGAACTCCGATAAACATCCCGTTAGACCGCACCGGATGTATCACCATTGTTCCGCTTGGCACGATAAATGAATAGTCGGCCGACACTGCCAGTGGTCCGCCGATCGAATGACTGCCGCCAAGCACCAGGGATACTGTAGGTTTACTCAAAGAAGCGATCATTTCTGCAATCGAAAGTCCCGCCTCTACATCTCCTCCAAGTGTATTCAGAAGAATCAGAAGACCATCAATCTTACTGCTGTCTTCGACTTCGGCCAGCATAGGAAGCAGATGTTCATACTTTGTGGCCTTTGTATTCCCGGATACCGCTTCATGTCCTTCAATTTCACCCACTATCGTAAGAAGTTTGATTCTGTGGTTGTCCCGGCTTCCTTCAAGATTCGCACTACCGGTTTCTTTTAATTCTTCTGTCGGCTCTGCACTTTTTTCTTTTTCTTTTTTCTCTTCGCTCATAAAAACACCTCCATACTTTTTATTAGTATGGAGGTGTTGCATACATTTTATTCATCCCAGTTGTGATATACATCCTGAACATCATCGTCATCATCCAGCATATCCAGCGTCTTCTGGATATTGGCAATGTCTTTTGGATCTGTCAGTTCTACATATGTCTGAGGGATCATTGTTACTTCTGCAGATACCATCGGGATTCCTGCTTCTTCCATTGCAAGACGTACCGCACTGAAATCATCAGGATCTGTCAGTACTTCAAAGCTGTCTTCTTCTTCTACAAAGTCCTCTGCTCCTGCATCCAGTACCTGCATCATCAGTTCATCTGCATCGCCTTCATATTCTTCTTTGTCAATCACGATCTGACCTTTCTTGTCGAACATGAATGATACACATCCAGGTGTTCCTACGTTACCGCTTCCCTTTGTGAATGCATTCTTTACATTAGATGCTGTACGGTTCTTGTTATCTGTAAGAGTTTCTACGATGATAGCTGTACCGTTCGGTCCGTATCCTTCATATGTAATGTGCTCATAGTTTGCTGCACTCATATCTCCGGATGCACGTTTGATATTTCTTTCAATTGTATCGTTTGGCATGTTGTTGGATTTTGCTTTTGCGATTACATCTCTCAATCTGCTGTTATTAGAAGGATCTGAACTTCCGCCTTCTTTTACTGCTACTGCGATCTCTTTACCGATCTTTGTAAAGATCTTTCCTTTGGCAGCATCATTTTTCTCTTTCTTATGCTTAATATTGGCAAATTTTGAATGTCCTGACATGTCTTTTACCTCTCTTTATCTATTTTGTTTTATCTTTTATAAAAATTGTATTATTACACACTTTATCTATTCTATCACGCTTCGGGCAGTTTTTCAATCTTAACTGTCTGAATTATATTATTATCTACCTGTAAAACGGTAAAACGATATCCTTCATAGTCTACTACGCACTTTTCATCTTCACCCGGAATGTGTTCCAGTTCATCAATCAGAAAACCATTTAACGTCTCATAATCTTCTTTGTCGAATGTAACAGGAATGAGATCCTCCAGATCCTCAAGCTCTGTCAGGCCATTTGCGATCATGCTTCCGTCATTCTGCTTCTGGATCATCTCATCTTCTTCATCATATTCATCCAGGATATTTCCGACGATCTCTTCCAGAATATCCTCCATAGCAACAAGTCCGGACGTCTGGCCGTATTCATCCAGAACAATCACCATATGATTCTTTGTGGACTGCATCTCTTTAAATAAAGTATCGATGCTTTTGGTTTCAGGAATATATGTAACCGGACGGAGATATTCTTTCAATTCTTTCACCGGACAGCCTCTCTTTGATTCATCCAGATAACCGGATGTTGCATCTCTTAAATGGATAATACCTATGATCTCGTCAATATCCTCCTGATATACCGGGAACCTTGAAAATCTTTCATCCAGCATGAATTTTAATGCTTCTTCCAGAGACCAGTCTCCGTCAATTGCAACAATGTTCTTACGGTGGGTCATAATGTCTTTCGCATCTTTATCCATATAGCGGAAAATATTGCGGATCAGCGCTGCAGCTTCTTTCTGCATCTCTTCATCCATTTCATCTTCATGAAATATCTGTTTCATTCGTTGGAACAAACTTCCCTCTTCCATAATTAATTATCCTTAACTCCTTCTTCTATGTATGAAGCTCGAAACTGATTCGGATCGCCTCATCTACTTTGTTCATTATCTCTTCATCCAGATGACATACCAGATCTCTAAGTCTTTGTTTGTCGATCGTGCGGATCTGTTCCAGTAAAACCACTGAATTCTTTACAATATGATATCTTCTTGCATCGATTTCTACATGCGTTGGCAGTTTGGCCTTATTCATCCGGGATGTGATAGCGGCACAGATAACAGTTGGGCTGTGTCTGTTTCCCACATCATTCTGAATGATCAGAACCGGACGGATTCCTCCCTGTTCCGATCCCACCACCGGACTTAAATCTGCATAATAGATATCTCCTCGTTTCACCTGCACTTTGCTTCACACTCCGATTCTTAAGATATACTAAGTATTTCCTTTTTTCTCAGATGTATTCTGCAAAGTTTTACGATATCTACAGAACCTGCCACCGGCAGCTTCTGTACGAATGCACGGCAATTAAAAACTGTCTACCTGTTCTACGACTTCTCCGTGGCGGATATATTCTCTTGGAATACGTTTGTTCAATACACACACGAATTCATAATTAAATCTTCCGGAAAGTTCTCCCAGCGTATCAACTGACAGGAACTCCTTTCCGTCACGTCCGAATATTACAACTTTATCTCCGAATTCCACGTCCTCGATAGCTGTCACATCAACCATGAACTGATCCATACATACACGTCCGATGATCGGTGCTTTCTGCCCATGGATCAGCACATATCCTTTATTAGACAGACTTCTTGGATATCCGTCTCCATAACCGACCGGAATCGTAGCCACTTTTGTCGGACGGGTTGTAACATACGTTCCGCCATAGCTTACAGGCTTTCCTTCTGTCAGCCATTTTACATGGGCAACATGACTGATAAGTTCCATTGCCGGTTTTAACGGAACCCGTTCTTTCTCTACTTCATCTGACGGATACATGCCATATGTAGTGATACCCGCACGTACAATATCCATATTCGCTTCTTTCAGATCAATGATACCTGCGCTGTTGGAGCAATGATAATACTGGAACGTAACACCTCTTTTTTTCAGTTCTTCTTTCATCCAGAGATATTTATCAAGCTGCTCATTGGTAAATGTCTTATCTGCTTCATCAGACTTGGAAAAATGTGTAAACATTCCTTCCATTACCAGGTTCGGCAGTTTACTGATCTTTGCGATTTCTTCGGCATTCTCTTCTGTAATCTGGAATCCCAGTCTTGCCATTCCAGTGTCAAGCTTAATATGTACATAGACTTTACAGCCCATGGCTTCTGCAAGCTCTGACACTTCTTTTGCCATCTCATAACTATAGACAGTCATACGTACTTCATTGCGGATCATCGTATCCCACTGATCCGGGAAAATGCATCCAAGAACCAATACCGGTTTCTTCAAACATGCATCTTTTAATAAAATAGCTTCATCCAGCGTAGCTACTGCATAACCCCAGATATAATCCTTGGGTTCCAGAAGCTTTGCAATCTGAACGGCACCATGTCCATAACCATCCATCTTGATGACTGCCATCATCTGTGTATCTTTCTGAATATTTTTCTTCATCATCTCTATATTATATTCAACCGCATCTAAATCGACTCTGGCTAAAACTCTTGTATAATGTTTCACTGCTATTCATCCTCCAGTTTCATTAATGCTTTACTGATATATTCTATCAGATCTCTTGCCATTACACTATATACGCCTTTTTCAAATTTTGCAAGGTCACCGGCCAAACCATGTACATATGTACCTAATCTGGCTGCTTTTTTCGTATCTTTTTCCTGCACCATAAAGCCTGCGATCACACCGGCCAGCACATCTCCCGAACCGGCTTTTGCCATCGCACTGTTCCCGGTAAGATTCAGGCAGATTTCATTTGCCTTATCTGCGATCAGTGTTCTGGAATCTTTTAATACACAGGTTACCTGATATCCGTCAGCGAATTTCTTCAGGATCTGTATCCGGTCTTCTCTAAGATCTTCCACAGGGATGCCTGTAAGTCTAGACATCTCTTTCATATGCGGCGTAAATATGAACTTCCGGTCTGCCAGCCGATCAAGAAGATCTTTGTTATCTGACAGAAGATTTAACCCATCTGCATCGATCAGGCATGGAACATCCACGTACTCTATAACCGTCCGCAATAACTTCTCCGATGTTGTACTTCTTCCAATGCCGGAACCAATACACACACCGTCTGCCCACTTAAGAAGCTTTAGTACTTCTTCTTTATTAAATTCATCATAAGCCGTTATGATCGCTTCCGGCAGAAGTGTCTGCAATATCTCGCGGTTGTCCTTTGGTGTATAGATTCTGACAAGCCCGGCTCCTGTCATATAAGCCGCATGGGCATTCAGATATGCCGCACCTGCCATCCCCTTACTCCCAGCGATCACAAGAAGCCTTCCATAACTTCCCTTATTAGAATCTTCCGGTCTTTCCGGAAGCATTCTACGATATTCTTCTCTTTCAAAAGAATGGATCACATCTGCATCCTGTAATAACGGCTCATGCGAAATGCCAATCTCTGCTACTGTTACTCTTCCTGCATATGCTCTGCCCTGCGCCAGTTCAAGGCCGATCTTTTTCACCTCGAATGTCACTGTATCATCTGCGTGGAATGCACAACCAAGCACACATCCCGTAGAGGCTGAAAGTCCTGATGGGATATCTACTGCAAATTTTGTACCCTGCATCTGATTCATACGTTCAATCACCTGACGATATGTACCTTCAATCTTACGGCTCAGTCCGACTCCGAACACGGCATCTATCACTATGCTGTAGCTGTTATCCTGCGGGATATCTTCTGTGATCTTACCACCACATTCTTTAAGACGTCTTATCTGTTCCCGTGTCTCCGGTGTACAATGCTCTGGATTGCCGACCAGATAAGTATCCACAGAACACCCCATATTCTTCAAGATCCTGGCGATGGCAAATCCATCTCCGCCATTATTCCCTGATCCACATACCACACAGACAGAAGAAAGATCCAGATTCTCACTTTGCATCGTCTGTACACAGGCATTTGCTGCACGCTCCATTAATTCCAGTGATGCAATGCCCAGTTCCTGAATCGTGTACTGATCGGCAACCTTCATCTGTGCAGCATTAACCAGAAGTTTCATATATTCATTCATCTCCCATCAGATATATCTCTGCAACAAAAGAACGTGTAAAAATATGTCCGTATTCCAGACTACTCCTACACGCTTTCTTGTATTATAGTTTATTTATGGTCCTCTTTGTAACGACTGATATTGTATGACAACTGCATCAGACTTTCTGACAGATGCACATTCTCAACAACAACATTATCCGGAAGGTTCAAATCTGTATGTGCAAAGTTCCAGATCGCACGTACTCCGTTCTCAACCAGCATATTCGCAACTTCAATTGCTTTCTCTTTCGGAATCGTCAGAACTGCAATATCAATCTCATTATTCTGAACGAACGTTTTCAGATCATCCATCATACGGATCGGAACTCCACGGATGGATACTCCCTGAAGTCTTGGATTCACATCAAAGATTCCTTTCAGAATGAATCCACGGTTCTCGAAGGCCGCATAATTAGCCAGTGCCTGCCCAAGATTACCTGCACCAATGATAATAATATTGTGGTCTTCTTCCAATCCTAATATCTTTCCAATCTCTGTGTATAAATACTTAACATTATAACCGTATCCCTGTTGTCCGAATCCTCCGAAATTATTAAGATCCTGACGGATCTGGGATGCTGTTACTTTCATCCGCTTACTCAGATCGTTCGAAGAAATCCGCTCTACACCATTTTCCAACAGTTCGCCCAAATATCTGTAATACCTCGGCAATCTTCTTATGACCGCACGAGAAATCTCTCTTTCTTCCAATGTTTTCACCCTTCCAATCATAGTCTGAAATAATTATATAAAATTGAAAGATTATTGTCAAACTATTGTTGAATTTTATGCAATTTCCGTTATAATAAAGTAGCATGTGTAAATGCATTTTGAGAATACCAACGTATCAATTATCCATAACTCAGGAGGAAATATATGATATTAGCATGTCACGGGATCCAGAAATCTTTCGGTGAACACCTCATCGTCAGAGATGGATCCTTCCATATAGAAGATCACGAAAAAGCAGCTCTTGTCGGACCGAACGGTGCCGGTAAGTCCACTCTGCTCAAAATGATTGTAGGCGAATTAGCCCCGGATGACGGCAACGTCATCCTGACAAAAGGTAAGACACTTGGCTATCTTGCCCAGCATCAAGAGATGCAAAGCGGTAATACGATCTATGAAGAAGTCCGCACCGCAAAGGCCGATATAATCGCTATGGAGCGCCGTATCCGCGAGATCGAGATGGAACTTAAGCATCTCTCCGGCGACGCCCTGAACGACCGTCTGGAAACTTACAACCGCCTTACGGCCGCTTTCGAACGTGAGAACGGCTATTCTTGCGAAAGTGAGATCACCGGTGTGTTAAAGGGACTTGGATTTACGGAAAATGATTTCACCAAACCCGTCGACACTCTCTCCGGAGGACAGAAAACCCGTGTATCTCTCGGCAAGCTTCTGTTAACGAAACCAGACATTTTGCTTCTTGATGAGCCAACCAACCATCTGGATCTGAATTCAATTGCATGGCTTGAAACCTATCTTCTAAACTATCAGGGAGCTGTGCTGATCGTGTCTCATGACCGTTATTTTTTGAACAAAGTTGTCACTAAAGTTCTTGAAATCGAGCTTGGAGAACTTCGTACTTATATGGGAAATTACAGCGACTATGCAGCAAAGAAGCAGCAGCTTCGCGACATACGCCTGAAGGAATATCTTAACCAGCAGCAGGAAATCAAGCATCAGGAAGCGGTTATCGAAAAGCTTCGTTCTTTCAACCGCGAAAAATCCATCAAACGTGCCGAAAGCCGCGAAAAGATGTTGGAAAAAATGCAGACCATCGAAAAACCGATAGAAGTTAATACAGATATACATCTGAAACTGGAACCATCCTGTGTAAGTGGCAATGATGTTCTGACTATTGAACATTTAAGCAAATCTTTCCCCGGACAGGAACTTTTTACAGACGTTAATCTCGAGATCAAACGTGGTGAACATGTCGCAGTAATCGGTGATAACGGAACAGGAAAGACTACGCTTCTTAAGATCTTAAACCGAGTGGTATCTGCTGATTCCGGTACTTATACACTTGGCTCCAATGTTAAGATTGGCTACTACGATCAGGAACATCATGTCCTTCATATGGAAAAAACAATTTTTGACGAGATTTCCGATGATTATCCGACTCTTACGAATACGGAAATCCGGAATGTGCTTGCAGCATTTCTTTTTACCGGTGATGATGTCTTCAAACAGATCAGTTCTTTGAGCGGTGGGGAACGCGGACGTGTATCTCTCGCAAAACTGATGCTCTCTGAAGCGAATTTCCTGATCCTCGACGAGCCGACCAACCACTTGGACATCGCATCCAAAGAAATCCTTGAGAATGCTTTGAATGATTATACCGGCACTGTACTTTATGTCTCTCATGACCGTTATTTCATCAATCAGACTGCATCACGGATTCTGGATCTTGTCAATCATACATTTGTAAATTATATCGGAAATTATGACTATTATCTGGAGAAAAAAGAAGAACTCACTACTGCATATGCCGGAGTAGCTTCTACATCTTCATCCGTTTCAGATAACAGTACAGACAAGAATGTATCCGAGTCAAAACTCAGCTGGCAGGAGCAAAAGGAAGCCCAGGCAAGACTTCGCAAACGTCAGAATGAGCTTAAAAAGACTGAAGAACGTATCGGCGAACTGGAAGACCGTGATAGTGAGATCGATGCCCTGATGATTCAGGAAGATATCTTCACCAACTCTGTAAAATGCCAGGAACTTGCAAAAGAAAAAGCCGCAATAGCGGAAGAATTAGAAGAATTATACATGAAATGGGAGGAATTAGCGGAAGACGCTTAAACGCCTGATTTATAACTTTTTAACCCGCTCCAGAAGCTTCTGGGGCGGGCTTTTATATTGCAATGCATTCGTAAGGAGCTGCCGGTGGCAGGTTCTATAGATATACTTATTATTCGATTCTTAGTTATTGGGTGTGTCAAATTCCACATATTTTATTCATTACTTCTTTCCGTTCTGTAAACATCTCATGTGTAGATGGAGAATAGATTACAACTGCTTCTTCTCCGTCTTTTACTTTTGCATCATCATCAGATCTCATTTTCCATTCCTCCATATGCCCATCAGAACAAATGAATTTTTTCAGATTATATACATCTGCAACTACTATGCAATATTCTAATGGGTATCCCGCATTAACAGCCTCTTTGAATTTTCGATTTTTACGACATATCAATACATAGCCTACCGCAAATATCAAGATACCTATGATTACTCCGGCGCCTGCCACATATCCATACCACTTATAAAGCTTGTCATACATAGCAGGAATAACAAATGCAGCCGCTAACTCCAATACTGCAATTAAAGCAACGCCTTCTATACTGTTCTTCATCCTCTTTTGAAATTTGTAATCACAATATTGTTTTGTCATGTAATAGCTCATTTGTTGGAATTGGTGTTCTGTTACGTTATCTGCTTCTAGTATCAACTGTCGTTTCTGCCGCATTTTTTCTTTTTTCTCGTCCATTCTTTGTTGTTCTGCTTCTTCTTCGGCAAGCTGTTGCTTCACTCTTTCTTTTTCTCTTCTCTTTTCTTCTTTTATTGCGGCTTCGTTCAGTGGAATATTATTCCACTCTTCCCAGTGTTCATCAATATTTGCTGTCCATGCTAAAATATATCGCTCTATTACGTAAATGATAAACAGAATAACCAGACAGGCTCCTAGCTGTCGGCCTTTATATATCATTTTATAAGTTATCCATGGGAGGAGTCCATATATTCCGGCCGTAGCACAAGTAATTATGCACCAGCCTTTTCCTCTTTTTTTTCTTCCGCCCTGTATGTATTCCCGATATGCACAATAAACCATATATATAGCATGGCCGTTTAAGATTCCTATTCCAATGAATTTTTCTAATGTTTTATTAAACGGATGATCTTGTTTAACATAATATAATTCTTTTCCATTAACTTTTGTAATAATCCGACTTTGAGCCCCATAGAATTCGTATAAATAAATTTCTATTTCATCGCCTTTTTTCAATTCATTCTCTATTCCGATAACATCTGGGAAATTATATATCTTATTTGTATCTTTATCATCAAGTATAATTGAATACGTTTCGAGATCATTGAAATATCCCATTTCTACACATTGATATTTTACGACTTCTCCTGTTACAGTTTTTATAATTCGATTGTATGTAGGTGGAAGATTAAAAATCAGAAAAATTGCAGGTAATGTAATTATAAGTATACCAATCATTCCACTTAATATATGAAGCCGCGTATTATTTTTGCGGAATAATGTATTTTTTATTCCGTCATACCACAATATTATAGAAAATATACATATTGCACCCAGATAGTATCCAAATCTAACGTTAAACATATAGTCACCTCTTTACTACAGAGGATAAATCCCCTGTAGTAATCTTTATCACATAGTTCCTGCATCTAATAATCCAAATGCAAAATCATTAAGATAATCCACACCTCTTATAATACAACTTCCAACCTGAAATCCTGATGTTCCTGCAAACACTTTCAACGTATCATATCCTAAAGACATAGCTCCTTGCATCGCGCCAAATCCCGTTGTTTTAAAAGTTTGAGTATGCGTTTGTCTATTTGCTGCTGAAACAGACATATTAAACAAAGCACTAGTAGTTATTTTTCTTGCAATTTTCGCTCCGCCCTCAACCATTTTTCCAAAACCTTCGGCTAACATATCACTTTCTCCACTTATTCCTCCACCAATCGCACCGATTGCGATTGATTTCATAACACTTGATTTTTTTCACCTTTTCTTAAATTCAATGTTGCCGTTTGTAGTCCGCTTTTGCTTCCACCTTTTGCAGATTCCCAAGCTATTTTTCCTATTCGTTTAGATTTAAATATAGAACCTAACTTTCTTTTTGAAATAGCATTTCTCGTTTTCGTCACAGCTTTTCGAGCAACCTTTTTGGTCACATTCCATACACGTTGAATCTTTTGTATATGTCTGCTTGGAATTTTGCGTTTTATCAGTCTCGTGGCTTTTTTGCAACCTTAGCTACTCTTGGACCTGCTAATGCTCCAATCGCAGCACCACCTATAGTGCATCCTGCAATAATTGCATATTTCTTCCATCCTTTTGCTTTTGTCTTTTTTGCTATTTTTCTGCCAGCCAGGAATTCTATTCCGCCACCGATTACTCCACCAATTATTCTGGAAATAGCGATGTGTCCACTCGGATCTTCATAATTCACTGGGCTGTTCGCACAATATGCATACAGATTCCATGTAGATGGATTGACTGAATTTCCGCGGTAACTGTCACGACTGATGAATCTTCCGTCTTCCGGATCATAATATCTTGCACTTAAGTAATAAAGTCCCGTGCTTTCATCATATATGCTTTCATTATAGCAGAGTTCATTATAAAAGTCTTTATCTCCATGAATACTTGTCTCGCCAAAATCAGTATACTGATAAGACACTATACTTTTACCATCCGCATCTCTTAGGTTGGTAATGCTTCCTGCCGGATCTTTGTGATAATAGTAATAAGACTCCTGAGTATCTTTTTTCCTGCCTGTTGCAATTACATTTCCGGAGATTCCCTGTAGGTTCAGGTTTCTTTAACTTTTTTATTTTCTCCTGTCGTTCTGCCTCTAGTTCTTCGTCTGCGTTTTGAATCATAAAGATCTCCCTTTCCTCTTGATATTCCTATATATTATCATGAAAAAAACAAGTTTTTTCATGATAATATATAGCAGGAGAGGCATAGTTGCCTCTCCTACATTTCACTTACTTTCCTTTTATCTGATTCTTAATTACCGGAACTGCACCAATTGCTGTAAATACATATAACATCAACAAATCCTTATAATATGCGCCACTCTCAATTGCACCTTCTTTAATAAGTTCCGGAACTGCGAGAAAAGAAGATACGATATCTGCTTTATACACCTGTGCAACTGCAACCGCATAACTGAACCAGTTACTGATATATACCATCAGAAGCATCAAAATTACACATATAATAATTCCTTTCAAGCTCATCTTCTTGCCCAAAATCTGATATCCTTTCAGTGCACACACTCCCATTACTACTCCGGAAATAGATGCTATGTATCCAAACTGATTCACCAGCACAATACAGATTGCTCCAATTAATGTACCTAAAAATGCACCTAAAATACCACCTGCAACCTTTTCCTTCACCTCAGCGGCCGTTATCTGGTTTACATTTGGCGCATACTCATAATTTGTTGTCTGCTCCTCATTATTTAATTTTTGTGTTACTTCACTAATATTTTTTTCTTCTTTCATTTTCCCATTCTCCTTTGTGTTAAATTCCGCATATTTTATTCATTACTTCTTTTCGTTCTATAAATATTTCCTGTGTAGATGGGGAATAAATTACGATTGCTTCTTGTCCATTTTTTACTTTTGTACCATTATCACATCTCATCTTCCATTCTTCTTTGTGCCCATCTGAACAAATGAATTCTTTTGAATTATATATGTCAACAATTACTGTGCAATATTCTAACGGATATTTTATATTAGTAATGTTCTTATATTTTTTATTCTTATGGTATGCTATTGCAAAACTTATTACAAATACCAGATTAGCTACAATTATTCCGGCAACCAAGATATATACATACCATTTAAAAATATCATCATATATAAGCGGAATCAAAATAGCGGCCATGAACACTAAGAATGTAAATACAATACCTCCCTTCATACTATTCATCATTCTTTTTTGAAACTTATAATTAAAATATCGTTCCATCACAGATTGCTCCATCTGTTGGAATTGATATATCGGACTATTACTTTCTTCCAATGTTTCTTGATTATTCTCAATTCCACATACTTTATTCATTACTTCTTTCCGTTCTGTAAACATCTCATGTGTAGCTGGAGAATAGATTACAACTGCTTCTTCTCCGTCTTTTACTTTTGCATCATCATCAGATCTCATTTTCCATTCCTCCATATGCCCATCAGAACAAATGAATTTTTTCAGATTATATACATCTGCAACTACTATGCAATATTCTAATGGGTATCCCGCATTAACAGCCTCTTTGAATTTTCGATTTTTACGACATATCAATACATAGCCTACCGCAAATATCAAGATACCTATGATTACTCCGGCGCCTGCCACATATCCATACCACTTATAAAGCTTGTCATACATAGCAGGAATAACAAATGCAGCCGCTAACTCCAATACTGCAATTAAAGCAACGCCTTCTATACTGTTCTTCATCCTCTTTTGAAATTTGTAATCACAATATTGTTTTGTCATGTAATAGCTCATTTGTTGGAATTGGTGTTCTGTTACGTTATCTGCTTCTAGTATCAACTGTCGTTTCTGCCGCATTTTTTCTTTTTTCTCGTCCATTCTTTGTTGTTCTGCTTCTTCTTCGGCAAGCTGTTGCTTCACTCTTTCTTTTTCTCTTCTCTTTTCTTCTTTTATTGCGGCTTCGTTCAGTGGAATATTATTCCACTCTTCCCAGTGTTCATCAATATTTGCTGTCCATGCTAAAATATATCGCTCTATTACGTAAATGATAAACAGAATAACCAGACAGGCTCCTAGCTGTCGGCCTTTATATATCATTTTATAAGTTATCCATGGGAGGAGTCCATATATTCCGGCCGTAGCACAAGTAATTATGCACCAGCCTTTTCCTCTTTTTTTTCTTCCGCCCTGTATGTATTCCCGATATGCACAATAAACCATATATATAGCATGGCCGTTTAAGATTCCTATTCCAATGAATTTTTCTAATGTTTTATTAAACGGATGATCTTGTTTAACATAATATAATTCTTTTCCATTAACTTTTGTAATAATCCGACTTTGAGCCCCATAGAATTCGTATAAATAAATTTCTATTTCATCGCCTTTTTTCAATTCATTCTCTATTCCGATAACATCTGGGAAATTATATATCTTATTTGTATCTTTATCATCAAGTATAATTGAATACGTTTCGAGATCATTGAAATATCCCATTTCTACACATTGATATTTTACGACTTCTCCTGTTACAGTTTTTATAATTCGATTGTATGTAGGTGGAAGATTAAAAATCAGAAAAATTGCAGGTAATGTAATTATAAGTATACCAATCATTCCACTTAATATATGAAGCCGCGTATTATTTTTGCGGAATAATGTATTTTTTATTCCGTCATACCACAATATTATAGAAAATATACATATTGCACCCAGATAGTATCCAAATCTAACGTTAAACATATAGTCACCTCTTTACTACAGAGGATAAATCCCCTGTAGTAATCTTTATCACATAGTTCCTGCATCTAATAATCCAAATGCAAAATCATTAAGATAATCCACACCTCTTATAATACAACTTCCAACCTGAAATCCTGATGTTCCTGCAAACACTTTCAACGTATCATATCCTAAAGACATAGCTCCTTGCATCGCGCCAAATCCCGTTGTTTTAAAAGTTTGAGTATGCGTTTGTCTATTTGCTGCTGAAACAGACATATTAAACAAAGCACTAGTAGTTATTTTTCTTGCAATTTTCGCTCCGCCCTCAACCATTTTTCCAAAACCTTCGGCTAACATATCACTTTCTCCACTTATTCCTCCACCAATCGCACCGATTGCGATTGATTTCATAACACTTGATTTTTTTCACCTTTTCTTAAATTCAATGTTGCCGTTTGTAGTCCGCTTTTGCTTCCACCTTTTGCAGATTCCCAAGCTATTTTTCCTATTCGTTTAGATTTAAATATAGAACCTAACTTTCTTTTTGAAATAGCATTTCTCGTTTTCGTCACAGCTTTTCGAGCAACCTTTTTGGTCACATTCCATACACGTTGAATCTTTTGTATATGTCTGCTTGGAATTTTGCGTTTTATCAGTCTCGTGGCTTTTTTGCAACCTTAGCTACTCTTGGACCTGCTAATGCTCCAATCGCAGCACCACCTATAGTGCATCCTGCAATAATTGCATATTTCTTCCATCCTTTTGCTTTTGTCTTTTTTGCTATTTTTCTGCCAGCCAGGAATTCTATTCCGCCACCGATTACTCCACCAATTATTCTGGAAATAGCGATGTGTCCACTCGGATCTTCATAATTCACTGGGCTGTTCGCACAATATGCATACAGATTCCATGTAGATGGATTGGTTCCCAACTGACAGCTGGCCGTTATATGTTTTTCTCTGTCATAAGTGTAATCTACGTATAGTCCATTCTTCTTCTGACGAATTGTTTTACCATAGATATCCGATCTTCTTGTAACTGTTGTTCTTCTTCTGATGCTTCATCAGATTCATAATCTATCTGTTCTTTTAAACTATCGCCCTTTTTATCGTTTTTCTCCGGCCCCTCAACCGGAACTAACCGAATCTGTTTGTCCTCATTTTCCAACAGAATCGGTGTCTCTTCTGTCAGATTTTCTGGAAAATACTGTTTCTGATCACCTGCAGTGTTCTCATATGCATATCCGTTAAGATCGTCTCTTGATTCTAACTTCTTTAATGTCGGATCATAATCTACCAGTTCACCGTCCTCATTACGGAATCTGACATCCTGGCCATAATATTCCGTTACCAGAACACCGACGCCGGCATCGTACGTCGTAGAATCTTCTGTATTCTTTGATTCGATCACATTCTCTTTACATACAACTTCTTCTTTTTCTGTCTTAACCGGCGGCGAATTCCCGTCTGTTTCTGCCGCAAGGCTTCCTAATGACGTTGATGTAAGTATCATCGCCATAATCAATGTCGTAGCAACGATTCGTTTCCATGATTTTTCCAGTCTTTGTTTCATTGTTTTCCTACATTTTATTGAGTTTTCATCGAATTATTATATATTCACTTTATCATCATGTGTAAATTTCGTCAATTATTTTATAGAATCTATTGGTTTTATTGTGTATTTTCATTGATTTCTTTTTTTACATAGTTATAATTAATGTGTGAATACGCAAGAAAGAAGGTAATAATATGAAAAAGAAACTGTCAAAGCGACAGCTGGATGTTATGAAAGTTCTTTGGGATCATTCTTCTCCGATGGTTGCTTCAGACATTGTTAACGGCAGCCCTGCATTGAATATCAATACGGTTCAGTCCTGTCTGAAGGTTCTTCTGAAAGAAAATCTCATAGAAGTTGCTGACATTGTATATAGCGGCACTGTACTGAGCAGAAGTTACCGTCCCCTGATTTCCAGAGATGAATATTTTAATACTGAATATAAAGATATCATCGGAACCAGTTCTACATCATCGCTGATCGCTGCATTTATCAAAGAAGAGCAGGATGCATCAGAACTGGAAAGACTTGAACAGATAATTCAAGAGAGGAAAAAAGAAATCGAGGAAATACGCTGATGGAAATATCATTTGGTCCATTTTTAACATGTTTTTTTGCAATTATGTTTCTTACAATATATCTTTATATTATTTTATACCGTGCCAGGAATGTATTTGCGAAAAATACTAAGTGGTTGTTTTTAGGGATACTACTTATTTTTATAAGGTTATCTGTTCCCGTTAACTTTCCGTTTACATATTCTGTTTATTCAGAAAAATTTCTTCCACGTTTTACGAATCCATTATGTGATAACAAGATTGGAAATCTGAGTATCTATGACTGCTTACTTATTCTTTGGATTTCTGTGGCGGTTATAAAAGTCCTTATATTCTTTTATAGAAAAATACGGCTCGGAAACTATTTGAAAAATTTTACACAAAATTCAGACCATACTGATCCACTATATCAGATGCTCCGCAAATATATTCCGGCTCCCATAGAGATTGCCATTATACCATCACGGACATCACCGGCTATTACAGGTACTTTATTCCCAGTTCTGGTTTTTCCAAAAAATATATATCTTTCCGAGGAAGAGATACAGCTTATATGTTTGCATGAACTGAAGCATTATAAGAATCACGATTTGTGGATGAAATTGTTTATCGAGTTAATTGTATGTATCCATTGGTGGAATCCCTTTGTATATCTTCTTCAAAAAGAATATTTTCTTACTTTAGAGATTGATAATGATAATTATCTAAAGAAACATATCCCTGATTTTGATTCTGTCCAATATGCAGAATTAATATTAAAGATTGCAAAAAATACACTCACCGACGATTCTTCGGATTCTTTGCAGATGGTAGATACTATTAATTTTACGGGTACTGTTACTTCCGAACTTGAATCACGTATCACATTTATGCTATCCACACCAGATGCTCCAAGAAAACATTCTTTATTTAGAAGTGTTATACATACCATTATTTTATGCGGTGTACTTATTATTACAATTTTTGTCGTGATCGAACCATCTTCCCCGGGGCCTTCGAGTGATACAAACGGTACATTCACTCTCGAAGATGATAACGTCTGTCTTCTAAAGGTTCATAATGGTTATCACTTATATGTGAACGGAAAATATGTTGGAGCATTAGACACGATACCTGATGATTTCAAAAATGTAACAATATACACCAGAAAAGAGGAAATACCACATGAATAATTTGGTATAAAAAAAACACCATACAACTGTAATAAGACAATTTCATTCGAGAATCTTTTACATTGTATGGTGTTTTTTGTAATATATTATCTATTTTAATTTTTCAGCAATTGCCTTAATAAATCCTTCGCTGTTCAATACGGTTGGATTTTCCAGTGTCGTGATCAATGCCAGATCTTTCGTCATCTTACCTTCTTCAATGGTATCAATGGTTGCTTTTTCAAGCTTATCTGCGAATGCTGCCAATTCGGCATTTCCATCCATCTCACCACGTTTTCTAAGAGCACCTGTCCATGCAAAAATTGTAGCTACAGAGTTTGTAGAAGTCTCTTCCCCTTTCAGATGCTTGTAATAATGACGTTGTACAGTTCCATGAGCTGCCTCATATTCATAATTTCCATCCGGTGATACCAGAACAGATGTCATCATTGCAAGAGAACCAAATGCGGAAGAAACCATATCACTCATAACATCTCCGTCATAGTTCTTACATGCCCAGATATATCCGCCTTCTGATTTCATAACTCTTGCAACCGCATCATCGATCAAAGTATAGAAATATGTAATTCCGGCTTCTTTGAACTTCTCGGCATAATCTTTGTCAAAGATTTCCTGGAAAATATCTTTGAATGTATGGTCATACTTCTTAGAGATCGTATCTTTTGTTGCGAACCACAGATCCTGCTTTGTATCCAATGCATAATTAAAGCAGCTTCTCGCAAAGCTTTCAATAGATCCGCATAAGTTATGCATTCCCTGTGCAACACCCGGTCCTGCATAGTTGTGTACCAGTTCTCTGGTCTCTGTGCCGTCTTCTGCCGTGTATACCAGTTCTACTTTTCCAGGTCCAGGAATCTTCATCTCTGTATTTTTATATACATCTCCATATGCATGTCTTGCGATAGTGATTGGTTTTTTCCAGTTTTTTACACATGGCTCAATGCCTTTTACAACAATCGGTGCACGAAATACAGTTCCGTCAAGTATTGCACGGATCGTTCCGTTCGGACTCTTCCACATTTCTTTTAAATTATACTCTTTGACACGTGCTGCATTTGGAGTGATCGTTGCACATTTTACGGCAACACCGTATTTCTTTGTTGCATTTGCGGAATCGATTGTAACCTGATCGTCTGTCTCGTTACGATACTCTAATCCCAGATCATAATAATCGGTTTTAAGGTCGATAAAAGGGGTTAATAATTCATCTTTGATCATCTTCCAGAGAATTCTGGTCATCTCATCTCCGTCCATCTCTACTAATGGGGTTGTCATTTTAATTTTTTCCATCGCTTATTTTTCCTTTCTGCCTTGTTTTCATGAATCTCACAAATGTTACTTTTTTAACAAATTATCCCAGCCATAGTGATCCATATTCTCAATGGTCTTCATAATATGCTGGTTTGCAAGCTTTTCTGCCAGTTGTGCATCATGCTGTTTTAATGCCTCCACAATCCTGCGGTGTTCATTATTCGAATCCACTGCCCTGTTCTTATCGGAAAGAGTGATCTTTCTGACGCGCTGGGCATAGTGATGAAAATCGGAAAGCACATGCCGTAATTCCCGACTGCCACTTGCGGTATATAAAATCTCGTGGAACTTATTGTCCAGCTCAACCATCTGTTCTGCGTTTCCTTTTGTTGCATGAAAGTCAGACAAAAAAATATTTTCCTCCAACTCATCCAACTGTTCTTTCGTGATATTCTCCGCAGCCCACTTAGCACACAATCCTTCCAGACGGCTTCTGATCTCATAAATATCTTTGATATCTTTCTGGGATATGCCAACCACATAAGCGCCTTTATTGGGAATGATCGTGACCAGACCTTCGAGTTCCAGCTGACGCAGTGCCTCCCTCACAGGGGTTCTGCTGACGCCGAGTTCCTCACCGATTGATTTCTCCTTCAGTTCCTCATCTCTCTCATATTTGCCGGAAAGAATGTTCTCCCTTATCATATGAAAGACTCTCGAACCCAAGGAGTAATTGTCTTCTCCCATAATTATCTCTCCAAAGTATCTATCTTTAATTTCTTACAGCACTTACCGATCTCTTCTACCAACTCATTGTCTGTCAAAACGGTCACACGGCCTTCCTCATACTGCTTGTCTACCCATACTTTTACCATCTTGACAAGTTCTGAATTCTTATCGACGCCTTTTTCCTTTGGCAGATGATAATAAGAATTGATCCATAATGCAATTCCTGCCAGACCGGATGTATTGGATACGGATACAAGTGGTGGTCTGTTTAAAAATTTTCCCGTATCAAAAATGTTGTAAATTTCCTCATTTTTCAACAGACCGTCTGCATGGATACCGGCTCTTGTGACATTAAAGTTTCTTCCGACAAACGGTGTGCGGCTTGGCTGCACATAGCCTAATTCTTTTTCAAAATACTCTGCCAGCTCTGTGATCACAGTTGTGTCCATGCCGTCTAAGGTTCCCTTTAACTGTGCATACTCAAATACCATTGCTTCCAGAGGTGTATTTCCGGTTCTCTCTCCGATACCAAACAGAGAGCAGTTGACACCGCTTGCACCGTAAAGCCATGCCGTAGTCGAGTTGTTGACCGCCTTGTAAAAGTCATTGTGTCCATGCCATTCGATCAATTCGGATGGGACACCTGCATGTGTGGTAAGGCCATAAATGATTCCCGGTACGCTCCGCGGAATCACTGCGCCAGGGAAATTGACACCATACCCCATCGTATCACAGGCACGGATCTTGATCGGTATCTTATATTCATCCATCAGTTTCATCAGCTCGACACAGAATGGAATCACAAATCCATAAATATCGGATCTTGTGATGTCTTCGAGATGACATCTTGGACTGATGCCTGTCTCTAAACATTCACGGATTACACTTAAGTAGAGGTTCATAACCTCACGCCTTGTCATTTTCATTTTATAGAAAATATGATAATCGGAACAGCTTACCAGAATACCTGTCTCACGAAGTCCGATATCTTTGACTAACTGGAAATCCTGTTTGCTCGCACGGATCCAGCTTGTAACTTCCGGAAATTTATAACCGCGTTCCAGACATTTGTATACGGCATCGCGGTCTTTTTTACTGTATAAGAAAAATTCGCTCTGGCGGATCAGACCTTTTGGTCCGCCTAATTTATGTAAATAATCGTAAATGGTCACGATCTGTTCCGTTGTATAAGGAGCCCTTGACTGCTGTCCATCACGGAATGTCGTATCTGTGATCCAGATATTTTCCGGCATATTATGCGGCACGATACGGTCATTAAACGCAATCTTTGGAATTTCATCATAAGGAAACAGATTATGGAATACATTTGGTTCTTCCACATCCACTAACTGGTAGAAATGTTCTTCTAACTGCAATAGATTTGTCTTTTGATTCATTACAACTTCTCTCATAACATCCTCCTTATAGTAAACGGATATATATGCAAAATATTTGACTATTTTCACATGCATAATTGTATACAATTATACCTTCTTTATTTTAGGCACTCTTGCTGCTATTTGTCAATGCATAATATCTTATATTTATTATAACAATTAGTTATGGTTCGCTTTTGGGTTATGAATCCACTCTATGATTTCTGCGCTCAATCGCACAGTTTAAGATATATCTGTTTTCTTTTTCCAGGGAAACCGTACGATATACGATACTGTCCGTAATTTTTTCTGTCAGATCCATAATATCTTTGTGACATTCCTGATTCTCTCCGGTGTAAATGATCTGTCCATTTTTATCGAGATTCTGCGAATAGTCACAACTGAAACGTACCACAAAAAACTTTTCAGATGCCGTCTCCATGGTAACCGAAACAGCATATTTACCCAGAATCTGCCTGCATGCTTTTGTGAGTATCATCAGGAGGAAAAGAATCTTCCGGAAAATCTCCGGTGGGATCTCGCAGTCTTCTTTCTTTATCATATGGAAACTTTGTCCGGCATCCTCATGATGAAATTCATTTTTTAACCGGTTATACCCCATCAGATAATTACCATTTTCATGGATCATTGTCTCCAGATAATATCCGAGCAGATCCCTCAGATAATGTTCCATCATGTATTCTCCCACGGAATCCATCTGCCCTATCGTCAAATGCTGCTTCAGCATCGTCATGACAACCTCTGCTGCCTGCTTATAGAGCATGACATTCTCCTTTTGTCTCTCCTCAATTCTCTCAAAATCCTTCTCCGAGAAAAAGAGATTCATATTTGCCTGCTCAAGATCTGATTCTGCCTGTTTTTTCAGGCGGTGATACTCCAATGCCGCATTCACCGGTTCGATAAAATCAGCAAATGACGCACACGGTTTCATGATCAATTTGTAGATATCACATTCATTCAGAAAAGAGAGGATGTCTTTTACATGCTCTGCACTCGTCATTGCCACACGGACCGTATCCGGCGAGATCATTTTTGCCATGGTGAAAAATTCTCTTCCACTGAGTACGGAAAGACTCGTCTCACATACTAAAACATCTGTTTTCTGATGTTCTAATATATCCAGTGCCTCCTCCGGTCTCCCTGTAATCTGATAAGAAAAAGAAGGCTTTTCTGTCTGGAAAACTGCCTCAAGTCTTTTTCTCCCCACCTCATCCGGCTCTACGATCATTACAAATTCCATCCTCATCCTCCTGTGTACGTTGTGATTCTATATCATTATTTTATACTTTTATTGTTATGATTAACTTAACTATAGCAAACCCATTTTTATATCTCAATAGCAAAAAAAATTTATTTTTCAAAAACTGTAACACATTCTCCTCTGTTCCATAAGATACAGTGTAAGAAAAATTTGGAGGATTTAACATGAGTGATTTAGCTGCAACAAACTGTGGTGGATGTGGATGTAATGAGGGAGGATGCAACTCTATTCTCTGGATCATCATTTTATTGAGCTGCTGCTGTGGTAATAACGGCGGATTCTGTGGCAACAACGGATGTGGCGGTGGAAATGACTGCTTATGGATCATCTTACTTCTTCTCTGCTGTGGCGGATGTGGTAACGGAAACGGCTTCTGCTAATCGCAGGCAGACATCAATGGGGGACCTAAAGTTCCCCTGACCGGTAAACCACCCAGACTTCACGGTCTGGGTGGTTTTTTGTCGTTTACTTTGGTTTTTCCGTTTTCTCTTTGTTCTTTGCCACTTCCCGCTCTCTGACAATCTTCTTGTATACCTCACATTCCTCTGGCACACTTCTTCTTTTGAGACACTCTTCATCTATCTCATAAACACTGTTATTTTCCACCACTAACATGACATTTTTCCTCCTCTCTCTATCCTATGCTTTGAAAATTCGTTTGCGACATATCTGGCATATTGTTTCTTTTCGCACATAAAATAAAAGAAAAAGGCAATTCTTATGGACGAAGCTACACCACTTACCCCTTTCGATACTATGACGCAGACGAGAGAGATTCAGATGCTAAAAACCGTAATTCCATACATGAAAAGTTCACAAAAAAAACAATTTGCCATATTAATAAAGTATATGGAACTTCAAAATACGCTTCATATCTTTTCACAGGAAGAGCAGGTCTTATCCATGTGCTCTCTGCCGGAAGAGGAAAACAACCCACAGTCACTTTTAAACAGCCTCCGCCCTTTCTGTACCCCAAAAGAGCTTGAGACGATCGATATGCTGACCAATATGTTTTCCATGCTTGAAACCTATGAAACAATTTTTGCAGGATAACACCATCAGCCTTTATTTGTTGTAAAAAAAATCAGAGAGGATTTTCTATGGAAAATGATGTTTTTAAAACCAATCCGGTATTTCAGAATCTGTCACCGGAAAAGCTTTCTTTTTTAATGAATTTTGCAAACAGTAAAAAACCTACCGAAATGAAAGACATGATGCCATTTCTGCTCGGCACGCTCTCCTCTGCCAAAAAGCAGAATATCCAGTTCACAAAGCCTGAAACAGAACTTATGATTTCGATATTAAAACAGAGCATGTCACCGGAGGAAGCAGAAAAAGCAGATAAAATCATCCGGCTCATGAAAGAAAGAAGCGGACAGTCTCAATAGAGGCCGCCCGCTTCTTTCTCATACACTTTATGATGCATGTTTCCATCTGGCAATTTCTTACCAGATAGTTGCAACATTCACTTTTAGTACTTTATCAATTGGTGCTACACTGGTTCCCTTGCCATCTGTACCTTCAAAATACTTTGAGCTTGCAGACTCAAACAAAACATAAAGGTTATTGTCCACAATTGCGATTTCCTCGGAGCACGGAGGCATCTCCACCTTAACCGATGGTGTTGACGGGCTCTGGTTCAATGCAATCAGAGAAGAATATACTTTCAGGTAAGAAGAATTGCTTCTTCCAAGCGATGTACTTAAGTATACGGCACCCTGTGAATCAAATGCAATTCCCTGCACTTTGCATGGAATATTGTAATTACTCAATGCAACCAATTTGTCTAACTGTGTGTCATAGGTGTATGCATACATTTTGGAGCGGAACATCTTATTGTAAGTTGCGACCCAGATACGGCCACCATAACAGGTAATGCAGGAAGGTGTATTTCTCAGATAATATTCGTCTGAAATTGCAGATGCATCAATACAATAACCAGGTGCATCTTCCGCGATCAGCCTGATATATTCATAGGAGATACGCTCTAGTGTATTGGAATTAGAGTGACATACCCATAAATTTTCTCCGTCAAAAGCAACACCACCAAGGTGACTGTCTTTTTTCATTCCAAGTGTCACAAGATAATCTCCGGTTTCCCGGTCAAATACCATCAGGGCTCCCGGTTCATTTTTATCCTCAGTGTATGCTGTCATGATCACGTAATCCGGTGTAAAACAAAGTCCCTGCATGCACATATCTGCTGTGTTGATATAGTTGTTTACATAATCTTTTTCTCTGGTGGAAGGCATTCCCGGAATGGATAATTCATCCATAAAATTATAACTGCACTGTCTTAATTCTTTCTGGTTCATCGCAAGCAGATTTCCGGTGTGATAAGAATACATCTCAACGTTCAGATAACTGTCGATTGTCTTTGTCCATTTTGCAAAAAGAACAAGTTCAGAAGGACTTTTCTTTGTGATCTCTGTCACCTTCTTTGTATAACTGCTGTCTGTATACCATCCGGCAAAATTATAACCTTCCTTCACCGGGACATCCAGTGTCACCGGAAGTTCCTTTTCGTGATAGACCTCACGGTTGGAAATGCTGTTCTCTCCTCCATTCAGAATATAGGTAATATGATATGCCTTCTGACCGGTTTCTTCATACGGATCAACATAAACAGGTTTGTTTTCAATGATACCCGCCTGAGAGATTCCGATTCCTTCGATCGTATGGGCACGTGCGACCTGTGGATCGTTGATCACAAGAAGTATTGCATATAAAATTATGAAAATATTTCTTGTGATCTTCATAAATCCACATCTCCTCCTTTACTCGTCGAGTTTCTCTACTTTGCTTGCTCTTGCAGCAATCTCTTTCTCCTGTATATCAGACGGAGCCTGCTCATATCTTGAAAACTCATAAGAATATGTACCGCTTCCACCTGTCATGGAACGAAGATCCGTGTTATAGCCAAATAATTCCATATACGGAATATCTGCAACGATCTCCTGATAACCATGATCTGTCGGGTTCATTCCAAGCACACGTCCACGCCGCTTGTTCAGATCTCCCATAATATCTCCGGTATACTTATCCGGCACGACCACTTTCAATGATGCGATCGGTTCTAAGAGAACCGGGGAAGCCTCTAAGAAGCCTTTCTTAAATGCCTGCTTTGCAGCGGTTTTAAATGCCATCTCTGAGGAATCTACCGGATGATAAGAACCATCGTATAAAACTGCCTTCACACCGACAACCGGATATGCAGCGACAGGACCTTTCAGACAGGATTCCTGAATTCCCTTTTCTACTGCCGGGAAATAGTTCTTTGGAACTGCTCCGCCAACAACCGTCTGTTCAAATACATATGGCTGTTCCAGATCGCCGGATGGTTCAAATGTCATCTTGACGTGTCCATATTGTCCGTGACCGCCGGACTGCTTTTTATACTTGTACTCCACATCTGCTTTCTTGCGGATCGTTTCCCGGAATGCAATCTTAGGCTTCTTCAGTTCGACTTCCACTTTGTAGCGGTTTAAAAGTTTGCTGACTGCAACTTCCAAATGCTGGTCTCCCATTCCATAGAGGAGTGTCTGGCCATTCTCACTGTCATTGACTGCTTTCAGTGTAAGGTCTTCCATCATGAGTTTCTGGAGAGCCTGTGAGATTTTATCCTCATCGCCCTTATTCACTGCCTTATATCTCATGTAAGTATATGGTGTGGAGATTGAGGTCCGAATATACAAAATCGGATTTGCTTTTGTGGAAAGGGAATCCGTGGTTGCCGGGCTTGCTAATTTTGCCAAAGCACCGATATCACCTGCATGAAGTTCTTTTACTTCCTCCGGTTTGTTTCCACAGAGCACATACAGTTTTCCGATTTTTTCTTCCACATCTTTGTGATGGTTATATAACACATCATCCGTTTTCAAAACGCCTGAATTCACTTTGATCAGGGAGTATTTTCCAATAAATGGATCTACGATCGTCTTCCATACATAAGCTGACTTTGGTTTTGCAAAATCATAATCTGCACTGTACACTTCATTCGTCTTTGCATTGATACCGGTACAGGAACGTTTTTCCGGACTTGGCAGATACTTCACAATATCGACCAGCAATGTATACATTCCTCTTGCCAGTGTGTTGGAACCCATCAGAACCGGAACAATGCTGCCGTCTGCCACATTCACGCGGAGTGCCTGACGGATCTCATCCTCCGAGAACTCTTCGCCGTTAAAATAGCGTTCCATAAACTCTTCACTCGTCTCAGCGACAGCTTCCATCAATGCTTCCCTGCAGATATTTAAGTTGTCTTTGGAGTAATCCGGAACATCAGACTTTTCTACGGTTCCATCTTCTTTCCATCTCTTGGCTCTCTGCTGCAGCACATTGACATATCCTACAAACTGTCCATTCTCTCTGACCGGAAGATGGAACGGTGCGATGCGCTTGCCGTACATCTGCTGAAGATCTTCCACAACCTGCCGGTAGCTTGCCTCGTCAATATCCATATCCGTTACGAATACCATTCTCGGAAGTTTGTATTTCTCGCACATCTCCCATGCTTTCTTCGTTCCGACCTCGATCCCTGCCTTACCGGAAACTACAATGATCGCCGCATCTGCCACGCTCACTGCCTCTTCTGCTTCCCCTACAAAATCAAAATATCCGGGTGTATCAAGGATGTTGATCTTCGTATCGCCCCAGACAACCGGGATCACGGAAGTGTTGATGGAGAAAAGACGTTTTGTCTCTTCCTTGTCGTAATCACTGATCGTGTTGCCGTCTGCAACTTTTCCCATACGGGTTGTCATTCCTGCAAGATAAGCCATTGCCTCGACAAGACTTGTCTTGCCGGATCCCCCATGGCCTAAGAGAACCACATTGCGAATTTTGTCAGTTGTGTAAACGTTCATAGCAAATCCTCCCATACATTTTTCATTGATGATTTTGTTTCGTTGTCATCGAATGTTTTTAATGGTTATATTTTACTAAATTTTTCAATTTTTTACAATATATTTATTCATATTTACTAACTATTATTATATTATCATTGGATTGTTTATATATTATGTATGCATTTTGAACATTTTTAGCAATTTCCATTTGAATGTTTACACAATATTCACAATTTGTACATATTCGAAGAAAATGTTCTGTTTTCCTTTTTCATGATATAACTAATCGCTTTTATGCTTTAACCAATCACTTTTATACTTTAACGTGTTGACTTTTTCATAAAATGTGGATATGATGTATAAGACTTTCTAAATATACAAAAATGACTTATGGGGGAACATGATTTGTTTCAGAAAATAGGATTTATCGGACTTGGTTTGATCGGAGGGTCCATTGCAAAAAAAATTCATACACTTTACCCTGATGTAACCATTATCGCAACTGCCGGTCATCAGGAAACCATTACCGAAGCTTACGGAGAACATCTGATCTCCAATCAGAATTTATGTGAGATCAAAGATTTTTATGACTGCGATTATATTTTTCTGTGCACACCGGTAAAAAGAAATATCGAATACCTGCGCCAGTTAAAGGGAAATATCAAAAACGGATGTATCATCACAGATGTCGGAAGCGTCAAAACAGATATTCACGAAGAAGTGACTGCCCTCGCAATGGAGGACTGCTTTATCGGCGGGCATCCGATGGCCGGCTCTGAAAAAACAGGCTTAAAAAATGCAAATGAATATTTGCTGGAAAATGCATATTATATTCTGACACCCACAACTAAGACATCACCGGAACGCTTAGAAGAATTTCGTTCCCTGGTGACCCAGTTAGGTGCTGTCGCCCTGGTATTAGACTATCATTTACACGATTATGCCACAGCTGCCATCAGCCATCTGCCGCACATCATCGCATACAGTCTCGTCAATCTTGTCAAAAAATCCGATGACGCAGACGAGACGATGAAGACGATCGCTGCGGGGGGATTTAAAGATCTGACCAGAATCGCTTCCTCCTCTCCTGTTATGTGGCAGAATATCTGCCAGTCCAACAGTGAACAGATCGTGCGGCTGATCGATGCCTATGAGGAAATGTTAGAGAAAACCAAACACGATATTTTATCTTCTGATGCAGATGCACTGCTTCAGGATTTTCAGTCCGCCAAAGATTACAGGGATTCAATTGCGATCACGAACAAAGGTCCGATCAAAGAAATATATGAACTGTATTTAGATCTTTTAGATGAGGCTGGTGGTATTGCGACAGTTGCTACAATACTTGCAAGTAATCATCTGAGTATTAAAAATATCGGCATCATTCACAACCGTGAGTTTGAAGATGGAGTATTACGTCTGGAAATGTATGACAGAATATCATTAGATGCAGCAGTACAGTTGCTTAGAAAACATCATTATACAATATATGAGCGGTAATCTGCCGCTCATATATTGTATACACAGTATCAATTGAAACAGGATAACAATTTCTCAACCTCTTCCCGCTCCGGCATTACGCGGAGTGCACCTTTGCGTGTAGTGATAATGGATGCCGCTGCATTTGCAAAAGTCAGCATCTCTTTCAGACCGTTCTCTGTAAGATCGGTAAGTCCATGCTCTAAAACATAATGGAGAACACATGCACAGAAGGTATCTCCGGCTCCGGTTGTCTCAATCGTATTCTTCTGTATAAAAGGCTTCGCTTCTACAATAAGATCTTTATAGTAAGCACGGCTTCCTTCTTTGCCCATGGATACAAGGATCAGTGGAATATGATATCTCTCAAGAATCCAATGTACACCCTTTGTGAAATCTTCTTCTCCGGTCAGCCACTGGATCTCATTGTCAGAAATCTTTAAAATATCACACAGTCCCAATCCGTAAAGCACCTGTTCTTTTGCTTCGTCTAAGGAGTTCCAGAGCGGCTCGCGCAGATTCGGATCAAAGGAAATGACAGCACCAGCTTCTTTTGCAGCACGAAGTGCTTTTTTTGTTGCATTTCGTACACCTTCGTGTGTCATGGACAGTGTGCCAAAATGAAAGATTCGTGTTCCTTTTATTAACTCTTCCGGGACTTCCTCTTCTTTAAGCATCATATCTGCACCGGGATTTCTGTAAAACGAAAAATCCCTGTCACCATCCGGATAAGTATGTACCAGTGCTAACGTTGTATGCACGTCATCATCTTTCTGTAAACCTGATGCATCAATCCCGACTTCCATAATCGTCTGTTCCAGCTGTTTTCCGAAAAAATCATTTCCTACCTTTCCGATAAAAGCTGTCTTATGTCCGAGCTTTGTTAACATTGCCAGTACATTACATGGTGCACCACCCGGATTTGCCTCAAATAATGGATTTCCCTGACTACTGATCCCATTCTCGGTAAAATCAATGAGTAATTCACCTAAAGCTACAACATCCATACTTTTTCCTCCGTGTCTGATAGTAGTTT
>ENA-OPCD01000371-OPCD01000371.1-human-gut-metagenome-genome-assembly--contig:-NODE-371-length-37276-cov-2.887590_pt1 | contig 37276 bp, 33 predicted proteins | sample MGYA00241560_ERZ501471 | MGnify/ENA primary metagenome ERZ501471 (study PRJEB25962, sample SAMEA2042578) | human gut metagenome | biome: human gut; feature: human-associated habitat; material: faeces...
ATAACTACGCCCGCCGGTACATACGGCAACGCTGTCGCAGGTCAAGCGGCGACCGTCGGTCAAATGCACCGCCTGTACCCGCCGACCGTCCTCGGTCAGCTCCAGCCGCTCTACCGTGCCTTGCAGAAACTGCACACCGGCATTTTTGGCACGGCGCACCAAGGCGTCTACAATATCCGTTGCGTGATCCGATACCGGGAATACCCGCTCCCCTCGCTCAATCTTAGTGGGCACGCCCAAGTCCTCCAGCAGAGCAATGGTGTCATAAGGCATAAAGTTAGAAAAGGCGGAATACAAAAACCGCGGGTTGGTGGGAATATGCTCCAACAACCCTTGCAGGTCAAAGGTAGCATTGGTCACATTGCAGCGCCCTTTGCCGGTAATGCGCAGTTTGCGCCCGGGGCGCTCCATTTTTTCAATCAGCAGCACACGGCCGCCCCTCTCGGCACACACCGCTGCGGCGGTCAGCCCGGCAGCTCCGGCGCCGATGACAATTTTTGGTTCACTCATACTTCTTCCTCACCGGCGGCCAGTTCCTCGCTTGCATTCTCCCACCGGGCGTACAGATCGTCTCTGCGGGCGGTGGCGGCGTCCAGCTTGGCGGTTAGGTCCATCAGCGCCTGATAGTCCGCACCGGCAGACAGCTGCGCTTGCAGTTCTTCAATCTCTGCCTCCGTCTCCTCAATTTCCACTTCCAACCGGGTAACGGCGGTACGCAGCTTGCGCAGGCGGGAGGCACGTTCCTTTTGCTCTTTATAAGAATTGGTCTTTGGTTTTTCTTTGACGGCAGCTGTCCTCTGCTGTGTGACCGCACGATGCGCCATATAGTCGTCGTAGTTACCGGTATAGCTTTGCACCCCATTGGGCGTCAGCTCCAGCACCCGGGTCGCCAATTTATTGATAAAATATCGGTCGTGGGACACGATGAGCATGGTGCCGTCATAACGAAGCAGCGTATTTTCCAGTTCTTCCCGTGAGGCTGCGTCCAGGTGGTTGGTAGGCTCGTCCAGCAACAAGAAGTTATAGCCGCCCAGCATCAACTTCAGCAGTGCCACACGCGCACGCTCACCACCGGAACACACGGACAAAGGCCGATACACCTCTTCTCCCTTAAACAGGAACGCCGCCAACGCATTGCGCACGCGGGTCTCCGTCATTTGAGGGAAGGTGTCCCACACCTCGCCGATCACCGTTTTCGTCAGGTCCAGCTTGGCCTGCACCTGGTCAAAGTAGCCGGTGAGTAAGTTGCTGCCAAAGCGAAAAGTGCCGTCCTGACGAGGGTATTCGCCGGTCAAAATTTTGAGCAGCGTGGTCTTGCCACAACCGTTATCCCCCAGCAGGAACACCCGCTCCTGCCGCTTAATGTCAAAGGACACATCACGGAACAGCGCTTTGCCGTCAAAGGACTTAGACAAGCCGTCGCAGCTGAGCACATCTTCACCGCTGACGCACTTGGGGGTAAAGTCAAAGCGGATTTTCTGCAACTTGGCGTCCGGCACCACCAGCTGGTCACGAATACGCTGGATCACCTTTTCCTTGCTCTCGGCAGTTTTGATATTCTTCTCCCGGTTCCACTGCCGCTGCTGGGCAATAATACCCTCCAGGCGTGCGATTTCTTTCATATCATTGTCGTACTTTTCGGCAATGGCCTTTTGCTCCGCTGCTTTTTTTTGCAGAAAAACGGAGTAGTTGCCGCTAAAGCAACGGATCTTTTGATTTTCCAGTTCAATGGTTTTGTCCGTAATACGATCCAGGAAATAGCGATCGTGGGACACAATCAGGCAGGCGCCCTTAAAATCGGAAAGAAAGCTCTCCAACCACTCCACTGCGTGAATATCCAGGTGGTTGGTAGGTTCGTCCAGCAGCAAAAAATCCGCCTTGGACAGCAGCAGCTTTGCCAAAATCAACTTAGACTTCTGTCCGCCGGACAGCTTGTCCGTGGACATATCAAACTGCATTTCCGTAAAGCCCAGCCCCAGCAGCGCCGAGCGTGTCATGGATTTATAAGTCAGGCCGCCCTCTCGCTGGAACTGCTCTGTCAAACGGTCTTGCAAGGCAATATCCGCCGCTGTATCCCCTTGCCCGCTGCGCAGGCGATCGCCCACTTCTTCCAGCTGGCGCTCCAGTTCCATCAACGGCGCAAACACGCTGACCAACTCGTTCCACACAGTATTGCCGGCAGAGCAGGTGTGCTGCTCCATATAGCCCAGCTTACAATTTTTAGAGAGAAAGGCGCCGCCACTGTCCGGCGTGTAGTCGCCGCAGATCACCTTAAACAGCGAGGTCTTACCCACGCCGTTGGCGCCAACAAAGCCCACTTTCTCCCGCTCTTTGATGGAGAAAGACACACCGGCAAACAGCGTGCGCTCCCCGAAAGACAAAGTTAAGTTTTGTACATCTAAAACGGCCACAGGCGCCCACCTCCCGGTTTGCAAAATAGATTTGCCCATATTTTACACTATCCCGGCTTGAAAGTGAAGTCCTTTTTTGTTATTATATCAAGGAAATCAATAAAAACAGAGGAAACAACTATGGAGATTTTAAAATTACAGCCCATCTTTAAGGATTATATATGGGGCGGTCAGCGCCTGCGAGAGGACTTTGGGTTCCAAAGTGACCTGCCCAAACTTGCAGAGGGCTGGATGCTTGCCTGCCACCAGGCGGGTATGAACACCATCGACGGCGGCAGCTATGACGGTCAGCCTCTGGAGCAGGTGGTCGAGTCCGTGGGCAAAGAAGCGCTTTGCGGCACCAACGCCGCCCGATTTCCCTATTTTCCGGTGCTCATTAAGCTGATTGATGCCAAGGACAACCTGTCTATTCAAGTGCACCCGGATAACGACTATGCCCGCCGTGTGGAGAACGAATTCGGCAAGACCGAGATGTGGTATGTGCTGGACGCAGCACCCGGTGCCCAGCTGATCTATGGCTTTAAGGAGAAGATCAGTAAGGAAGCATTCAAAGCCGCCATTGAGAACAACACGCTGCCACAGGTGCTCAACCATGTGGATATTCACAAGGGTGATGTATTCTTTATTGAAGCGGGCACGGTGCACGCCATCGGCAAGGGCGCACTGATCGCCGAAATTCAGCAAAACAGCAATGTGACCTACCGGGTGTACGACTATGACCGGCGGGGCGCAGACGGCAAGCCACGGGAGCTGCATGTAGCCAAAGCGCTGGATGTAGCCGTGCCGGAACCGCCCAAATACGATACGCAGCCTATGGGGCAAAAAGAAAACATTGGTGGCGGCAGCCGCCAACTGCTGGCGCGTTGCCCTCTGTTCACCGTTTATCATTATGCCGTCAGCGACACGGTACAACTGGCTGCCGGTGCAGAGAGCTTTCAGCACATCTTAGTCACCGACGGCAATGGCACCATTGACGGCCGTTTGCTGCAAAAAGGCGACAGCTTCCTGGTGCCTGCCGGGTACGGCAACTTTGCCGTCAGCGGTCAATTAGAAATGCTTGTCACCTCCATTTAACCGAAAATCCAGCAACATGCATAAAAAGTCATTGCTATGGGCAAGATAGCAATGACTTAATTTTTTGGAGATGAAATTTATGCGTGTACTCAACAATATTGCACTGATCCTAACCATTATCGGTGGGATCAACTGGGGCAGCATCGGGCTATTCAAATTTGACATTGTGGCCTGGATCTGCGGCGGGCAGGACGCAATCTTTGCTCGAATTATCTATGCCATTGTGGGTCTTGCTGCCGTGTGGTGTATCAGCTTGCTGTTTGGCAAGGGCAAGATCACAGAAGAATAAGCGCAAAAAAACACGGTCCATAGCTTTGTCTACGGACCGTGTTTTTATGTCGGCACTACTTATCTTTCCGGGAAGTCGCCCTCCAAGTATTGTCAGCGTGAATGAGCTTAACTACCGTGTTCGGGATGGGAACGGGTGGACCCTCATCACAATCAGCACCGACTGCGTAAGATAGAGTACCACAAACGCAGCCGTTTGTCAACTAAGATTTGGCACATTCCCGCAGCATTTCCTTTCGGATCTTTGATAAAATGCGCTTTTCCAGCCGAGAAATATAAGACTGAGAAATGCCCATTTCATCCGCCAACTGCTTTTGCGTATGTACCCGGGCGCCAAACAAACCGAATCGCTGCACCATCAGCTGCCGCTCTTTCTCCGGCAAGCGCCGAACGATCCCCCGCAGCAGCCGCTTTTCATCGTCGTCCTCCAGCAACTCCGACACCGCGTCCGGCTCTGTACCCAGTACATCGCTTAGGGTCAATTCATTCCCGTCCCAGTCCACAGAAAGCGGTTCATCAAAGCTCATTTCCGTTTTCATATTGGACACCTTGCGCAGGTGCATGAGGATTTCATTTTCAATGCAGCGAGAGGCGTAAGTGGCCAGTTTAATATTTTTATTGGGATCAAAGGTGCGCACCGCTTTCATCAGCCCAATGGTGCCGATACTCACCAAATCCTCCGTGGCGGTTTGGCAGCTGTCAAACTTCTTGGCAATGTACACCCCCAGCCGCAGATTGCGCACCACCAAAAGCTCCCGATGGGTGTTGTCCCCAGCCCGCAGTTCATTCATCACCGTTTCTTCTTCCTCGCGGGTCAAGGGAGGCGGCAGAGTCTCCGGCCCATTGATATAATGGCACTCTCGGCGAAACAGTCGCCGCACCCAGTCCATAATTCTTGCAAACATGCTTGTCACTCCCAGGAAAAAATTTTCGGATCGACCACCGCTTGGTAGTCCTCATTTTGAATATGCTCACTCAGTGCCACATACACCTCCCCCACTGTGCCACGCCGCTTGCCGCTATGTACCGTTACCCGATGAGGACGAAAAGCAGTGAGCATACCTTCTCCACCCACCGTTTGGTACGGGATCACCCGAGGCGTTTCCGTATCCGGGAACAAACTGCGACGAGCCACAATCACCGGTGCGCCGGAGAATGGCTCTCGCAGCCGGTTACCGCTGTCTGCCAGAGCAAAGCAACGCACTTGGTGCGCCCCGGTATCTACGGTCAGCTCCAAGAGCGCACGCCGCCCGGCGTGCTTCTCATACAGCCGCAGGATCAGCAGCGCCAGCACATACGCCGCCAGTGCCAGCAACAACAGCGTGCGGGCGGGCAGATCGAAATAGACGGCGCTGTTCTTTACCACAATGCGCCGCGGACGAAACAGCAACCACACCCCTACAATGAAGCCCAACAGGACAAAATTGGCAGCAAGGAAGCATAGAAGGCACCGCAGGTATTTCTTAACGGATCCAAAACCAAAGGCTGCCAGTACAAGTACCAGCGCAACGGCGATTTTAGAGAGCACCACTACCCAGGTGGGCAGCTTCGGCGCCAACAAGATCAGGCTATACGCCGCCCCCAGCATCGCGGCTATGCACAATCGACCGGTTCGCCGAGGCTGCTTGGTCAGCGCTGCCGTCAGCAGCAACAGCAGAAGGGTCATAAAGAAATTGACCACCAGCAACACATCCACATATACCACTTGCACGCCCTCGCCCCCTTGCTCCCAGTATAGTCGGCAAGGCAGGCCGATTTTGTCATATCCGGGCAACAAAAAAAGCGGACAAACCCAAAAATTGCGCCAAATTTCGCAAAGGGTTTGTCTTCTTTTTTATTAAGGATTATTCTGATTTAGGCAAGTTCAGCGCCGCCAAATAATGCAGCAGTGCCGCCCGATCATTCTCTGCTTCTCCGGCAATTACCCCGGAAAGCAGCGCATCCAGCGCTCCGCCGATGGCCTTGCCACGGTACCCCAGCGCCAGCAGTTCCTTGCCGCCGATGGCTAGATCCCGGAGAGCGAAGGCGTCGCCCCGTTCCAAGATCTGCCGCAGCAGCGCCTTAGTACGGTACAGTTCCTCAATCTCCGGCTGGGTACGGGCCAAATTCTGCGCCGCCAGGTCCGCCGTCTTAACATCAATCAAATCCAGCGTGCCCGCCTGGCCCAGCCGGTTCAGCCAACGCTTGATACTCTTTTCGTCCGTTAAAATATGGCCGTCGTGGTAACGGATTAGAGGCAAAATACGCTGCATACTGGCTCGACTTGCTTTCAACCGTTCCAGCGCCGCTTTTGCCAGCTGTTCGCTGACAGTCGGATGACCGTAAAAGTGGTCAATGCCTTCTTCGTCCGTCGTCTTGCACGCCGGTTTGCCGGTGTCGTGAAAGAGCATGACCAACCGCAAGTCCGCGTCCTTAGGCGCCGCCTCCACAGACCTGGCAATGTGGGTAAACACATCGTATACATGCCATGGATTTTGCTGGGGGCAATCAAAGGCGGGTACCAACTCCGGCACCACCACACCGATAATCTCTTTGTATTCTACCAGCACATCAAAGGCCCAGTCGCCAAGCAGCAACTTTTTCAACTCCACATAGATCCGCTCGGCGGACACCAGGTGGAGTCGCTCTTTCAGTTCAAAAGCAGCCTTTGCCGTTTCTTCCTCCAAGGTAAAGCCCAAAACGGCAGCAAAGCGCAGGGCGCGGAGAATACGCAGAGCGTCCTCGGTAAACCGCAGGCGCGGCTCTCCCACGCACCGCAGGCACTTATCTTTCATATCCGCCTGGCCGCCAAAGGGATCTACCAATCCGCTCGCCGGGTGGTAAGCCATGGCGTTGACGGTAAAATCCCGGCGCGCCAGATCCGTCTCCACCTCCGGCACAAAAGTCACCCCGTCCGGGTGACGGCTGTCCGTATAGCTGCCGTCGGTACGAAAGGTGGTGATCTCATAAGTCTTGCCGTTTAGGACCGCGGTAACCGTGCCGTGCTGTAAGCCGGTCTCAATATACCGTATGCCGGCCGCTGCCAGCACCGCCTCCGTCTGCCGGGGCAGCGCTGAGGTGCACAGATCAATATCCGCATACGCCCGGCCCATACAGGCGTCCCGCACGCAGCCGCCCACCGCATAGGCACGGTAGCCTGCCTGTTCCAGCAGATCTAAAAGCTGCCGGGCTTCTCTATCCAGTTGCAAATAATCACCTGCCTTAGGGGTATGCTAACGGTATGACTGATTTTTTCTTTTATCTTTTTCGCTTTCTGTTCGGCGGCACTGCCTACTGCACCATAGAGTTGGTATACCGGGGCCGCACACATTACTCCATGTTCTTTGCCGGTGGGATCATCTTAGCAGCCTTTTACTGCCTGGAGCGCACGCAACCGGATTTGCGGCTGGCGCTCAAGTGCCTAATGGGTGCCGGAATCATCACCGGGGTAGAACTGGTATTTGGCCTGGTATTTAACCGGGCGCTGGGTATGGGCGTTTGGGATTACAGCCGGGTGCCGCTGAATTTATGGGGTCAAATCTGCCTGCCCTTTACGCTGATTTGGCTGGGCTTTAGTTTTTTACTGTTCCGTTTTGTCATTCCAAACGATCCGCTGATTTGAGCGCCGAGCATAGTCTGCCAGCACCTGCCGTGCCTGCATCCGCTCCTCCCGGGTCAAAGGTGCCTGCTCCTCCGGGTAGTCCCAACGGTCAAAGGGGTCTTTCTTGGTAATGACCCGCACACGACCCCGGCGCACCCAAGGATAAACCAGAATTTTGCGCTTGTTCTTTACATAGTAGAGAAAGCCCTGTTTGCCGCCGGATACATTGCGAATATAATGCAGCCCCTTGGCTTGCTTCATAATCAGTAGAATTTGCTGATCCGCAGGCATGCGCCGCACCTGCCAGCGGTTAAATGCCGGCAGCAACACCAGGCCAAGCAACAGCACGGCGGCAACGATCAGTGCAATTTGCCAGCCGCTCATTCTACCGGCCACCCCAGGGTCAGAATTTCAAAGGGCGTGTAGTCAACGGAATCCGTCTCCCGCTCCACATCTTCCAGCATATTCAGCACCTGTACCTTGCGGGGCAGGCGCAGGGTGCCACGGCGGCCGTCCTGCTCACTCAAGCGCACCACAATGCGCTCCCCATCCTCAGAGAACTTCATGGCCTGTAAATAAAGAGGGGCAAAGTCCGTGCCGTTGTAGGCCACATCGCTCTTGATGGGCGGCTGGTTGAATTGCAGCGCTCGGCGGTTAATCCCCGCCTGTACCGGATCGCCGGCATGGGGCACAATGCGGTAGCAAAAGCTGTGGTGACCCATGTCCGCCGTTACATCCGGACGAATGGGAGAACGCAGCAGGGACAGACTGATCTGATTTTCCAAAAAGCCTACGCCGTACTTCCCGTCATTCAGGATGGCGACGCCGCCGTCCGTCTCGCTGAGATCGCACCACTTGTGGTGGCAGCACTCAAAGCGAGCCTGCTGCCAAGTGGTATTGCGGTGAGTGTCCCTGGCAATATAACCGGCGGAGGTATCGCACAGCGCCTGCCGTGCCAGCACATTGCAATCAAACAGCACTTTGGCCAGCACATGTTTCTCCTGCCAGTCCACCTGATTTTCCACCTCAATGGCGCCGTCTCTGCGGAACAGCCGCAGGTACTGGGTCCAGGTGGATTGATCTGTTTGCAGCACGGTCTTAAAAGTGACGCTCTCGCTGTCCTGCTCGATCAAAGTCAGCGGCTGCGCCACGGTCAGGGGCACTTGCTTGTCTCTGTAATTCGGCAGAATGTCCCATGCGTCATAGTTGCCGGGTTTATCCTCATAAAGAGTCAGTTTATTAAAGGCGCCGTCTGTCCACTCGCGCTGCATTTTCTTGTCATACAGGCTTGCTATGGAGCCGTCCGCATGAAACTGCACGATGTAGAAAGGTGTCTCCACCCGATTGCCGTCCACTTGCAGCCAGTCGCCGCGATAGGCGGTCTTGCGCAGGATGCCGCTGCCCAGGGGTGCCAAATTGGGCAGCAGCCAGTTGCCTCGCTTGCCCATACGGGTGGCGGTACCCCGATTGTTTTCCACAAACGTCAGGGCATCATAAGTAAAGTTCAGCGGGTTAAAATAGCGGTTGCCGGTGCCGATCATGGCGTCCAACGCCGTCTCAATCTCTCGATAATCCGCCATGGCGTCCTGAAACACAGGGTGAATATGGGAGCCGGGCAAAATATCATGAAATTGGTTGATCAGCAGCTTCTTATAAAGTGCCGTGATCTCCGGTGTGCAATTCTCGCCACGCAGCACAGTGAGCATTTCCGCCAAGCGGAACTTATTTTCCAGCCGCCGATTGGCGCGCTTTAAGTCGCTCTTGGTGGTAAAGGTGCCCCGGTGCATTTCCAGGTACAGCTCGCCGTCCCAGGTCTCCAAATTCTCATTGTTTTTCAAATTCTTTTCCAGAAATTCGGCGCCGCCCATGTGGGTGCACTTGGGCAGTACGGACACCTTGGAGAACCGATGCATCAGCTCGATCATCTCTTCCGTGCAGCCGGAACCGCCGTCACCGTAGCCAAACATATTCATCGTCTGACCGCCGGTGTCCTTATCAATATACGCCTCCCAGTTGGCCTGAATTTGGGAGGGTGCATTCCAGGTGATAAAGTGGGTAGGCGGCACACAAGCCAGTACGCTGCTGCCGTCAATGCCCCGCCAAATAAAGTTGTTGTGGGGGAAGCGATTGGTATCATTCCAGGTGGACATTTTGTTGCTGACAAAGTAGTCCACACCGCATTTTTTCAAAATCTGCGGCAGAATCCAGCTGTTGCCGAACACATCCGGCAGCCAAGCATTATTCACCCGCTTGCCAAACATACGCTGATAGGTCTGCTGGCCGTAAAGACACTGACGAATGAGACTCTCTGCCGCCGGGATATTGCAGTCCGGCTCCACATACATAGCCCCCACCGGCTCGAATTGCCCTCGGGCCACCTTCTCCTGCAATTCGGCAAACACATCCGGGTAATACTTCTCCAGTGTTTCATACACATAGGGCTGGGTGTGGGTGTACTTAAAGTCCGGGTAGCGGTCCATCAGCCGCAGCTGGATGAGCACCGTGCGCAAATTCTTCTGCACCGCATGAATCCGCCGCCAGTAGTAGGCAATATCCAGGTGACTGTGCGCGATCAGCGCCACATCCCCGGCGCCTTTGTAAGTATCGTTAGCAAAGACCACATCGTTAAGATACGCCTGGCACGCTGCCACACCGGTCACACCATCATCGGTAAAGTCCAGGCAGTTCATGGCATTGTTCAGCTCCCGGTTCAGGAACGAACGGTAATCTTCATTAAACAGGTCGCTGCCGGCAATATCCAGCAGCAGCTCAAAGTCATAGACCAAATCCTGCACGGCGTGATCCACAGTGCACAGATACGCGCCCTCAAAGATTTGGCGGCAACCGCGAACAGACAGGCTCTCCGGGTTACGCTCATCGTCCGGCTTGGAGCGGTTATAACCCATCATCTCAAAATGCAGGGTCTCCGTCGTATCCGCATAGGGCGACAGCAGCATACGCTCCCGGTTGGGATCCACGCCGCCAACATAGCGGCCGTTGACCTTCACGCAAATCTCTGCCGCTGTTTTCAGAGAGAACCAAAGTTCCTGCCCCTGCAAGTGCTTTGGCACCTGCACATCCGCCGTCATAAAGGCGGTACCGTCCGGGGTGAAATACATATCCCCCCGCTTTAAGGGCCTTGGCTCACCGGGATAGAACTGGAAGTCCATTTCCGCCACCTGGCGGGCGTCCCGAATCATCAGGTTTTGGATCTCCCACTTTTCGCTGTAAATATAGCGTTTCAGCCAACAAAAGCGCAGGTCCGTCCATTCCTCCGGGCGCATAGAGCGCCGTTCCACTTTAATATGTGCCATACCTGCACCTCCTTAACGATCCTGAAAATAGGGTTTTTTCCGCACCGGCTCCACCGTCAGCTGCAAATGCAGATCCGCCTTCAGCTGCTCTTCAATCCACGCCACGCACCGGTGGAGGATCAAGCACTTGGAGCACTCGCCCCGAAAGCGCAGGGTCAAACGGTCACCCTCTAAAGATACAAATTCCACCCAGCCGCCGTCGCCTTGGATCTTTGGCGCCAGCACCCGGTCTATATACGCCTGTACGGCCTCATTCTTCGCTGTCATATTCATTCTCCGATCATCTCTTTGATCTGTGCCTGCAAGGCGGCCAGGCGGCTGTGGGCGGCTGCTTTATCCGGATCCACAATAGAGTAGTACACCTTGATCTTCGGCTCCGTGCCGGAGGGGCGAACCGCCAGCCATGAGCCGTCGGTAAACAGGAACTTCAGCACATTTTCCTTAGGCAGATCATCGATCCCCTTGGCAAAATCCTGTACTCGCTCCACACCGGCAAACATTTGATCCCCGCCGGCACGGAAAGTCTGCATCAGCGCCCCGATCTTTTCGGCGCCGTCCTTGCCCTTCAGCACAAAGCTGTCCAGCGCGTCCAAATAGTAGCCGTATTTCTCATAAACAGCATGCAGCGCGTCCACCAAAGTCTTGCCCTGATTTTTATACCAGGCGGCCATTTGGCAAATGAGCATAGCGGACACCACCGCGTCCTTATCCCGGGCGTGGGTACCCACCAGGTAGCCGTAGCTCTCCTCATAGCCGATGACAAATTCCTTGTCTCCGGTCTCCTCGTAAGTATTGATTTTGTCGCCGATATACTTAAACCCGGTAAGGGTCTCCTCAATCTGCAAGCCAAAACTGCGACCGATATTAGCGCCCAGATCACTGGTCACAATGGTCTTGACCAGCGTAGATTTTTCGTTCAGCTGCGCTTTCTTCATGGTCAGTACAAACTGCACCAGCAGCGCGCCGGTCTGATTGCCGGTAAACAGCACATAATCGTCGCCGTCACGCACCGCAATGCCCACACGGTCACAGTCCGGGTCAGTGCCCAGCACCAAATCTGCTCCCTCTGCCTTTGCTTGAGCGATAGCCAAAGTCAGGGCGTCCTTTTCCTCCGGGTTGGGACTGCGCACGGTAGAAAAATTGCCGTCCGGCAGTTCCTGGGACTTGACCACAGATACATGCATATTCCGCAGCACCCGTCGCACAGGCAAATTGCCGGTGCCGTGGAGCGGGGTATAAACGATCTTCAAATCCGACGGCTGCGTATATAGACTCTGTTGCTCCACAGCAGCGATAAAGGCGTCCAGTTCCCTGTCCCCTACCGGATGGATATTTGCATGGTCGCTGCAAAAGGGAATGGCATTGTAATCGTCTACTGCGTTAATGTAATCCAGTGCTGCCGCCGCGTCTGCGGTGCACAGCTGGCAGCCCTTGGCGTCATACACCTTGTAGCCGTTATATTTCTTGGGATTGTGGGAGGCGGTGATCATCACCCCTGCGTCACAGTGCAAATACCGGGTGGTAAAAGACAGCACCGGCACCGGCACCAGCCGGTCGTACAGATACACCTGCAAGCCGCAGTTTGCAAAAATGCCCGCCGCCGTCTTGGCAAAATCTGCCGAGTTGTTGCGGGAGTCGTAAGCGATAGCCACTTTCAAGTCCGCCTTGCCGGTGGATTTCAAATAATTGGCAAGGCCCAGGGTGGCCTTACCTACGGTGTACCGGTTCATCCGGTTAGACCCGGCACCCATAATGCCCCGCAGGCCGCCGGTGCCAAAGGCCAGGTCCTTATAGAACCGATCCTCGATCTCTTTTTCGTCTGTCAGGCTTTCCAATTCCGCCTTGGTGTCCGGGTCGGCAAAGGTAAGCCACTGCCGGTATTTCTCTTTGTAATTCATCCTATTATCCTTTACTTAAAGTACATATAAAATTGGCATTTGATCATACCGTTATACAGCTTGCGCCGCTTGTCCGCCTTGCGGCCAAAGCACTTTTCAAACTGTTCATCCGGCGAAATGACGCCGTAGCTCCAGCCCTTGCGAGGACTGAACTTCTCGCCCATTATGCGATAGAGCCGCTCCGCCTCTCGAATATCCAGCATACGCTCGCCGTAGGGCGGGTTGGTCACCAAGGTGCCCCGCTCCGTTTGGGGGTTAAAATCGGCAATATCCGCCGTGTCCAGGTGCAGGTACTGCCCCACCCTGGCCCGCTTGGCATTGATGGCAGTCAGTTCAATGGCGTGAGGGTCCAGGTCAGACCCGAACGCCCGGAAATCAATATCTGTCTTAATGCACGCGTGGGCACGGGCGCGCTCCTGCTTCCAGGCCGCCTCCGGCACAAAGCCCCAGCGATCGCAGGCAAAATTGCGGTTGATCCCCGGCGCCACATTGGCTGCCAACATGGCACCTTCAATAAGAATCGTGCCGCTGCCGCAAAAAGGATCATACAAAGTGTGGTAATGCCGCAGGCGGGACAGGCTGCACAACGCCGCCGCCAAAGTCTCCCGAATGGGAGCGGCATTGCTCTCCGGCCGGTAGCCCCGCTTGTGCAGGCCGGTGCCGGTGGTGTCCAGCATAATGGTCACCTGGTCTTTCAGTATGGAGAACTGAATTTGGTGCACCGGGCCGGTCTCGTCAAACCAGTTGATGTGGTAGTCCTCTTTTAGGCTCTCTACCACAGCTTTTTTGATGATTTTTTGGCAGTCCGGCACACTGTGCAGGGTGGAGGAAATAGAGTACCCTTTCACAGGAAATGTGTCTGTACTGCCAATAAACTCGCTCCAGGGCAATCGCCGTACCGCCTGGAACAGCTCCTCAAAAGTCACCGCCGTAAAGCGATCCAGCACAATCAGAATCCGCTCCGCAAAGCGGCTGTTGATATTGGCACGGGCCAGCATGGCCTGGTCGCCATTAAAGAATACCCGGCCGTTTTCGGCGGTCACCTCCCGGGCGTCCATTTGTCTTAATTCCTCTGCCACCAAGCCCTCCAGGCCCAGTAGACAGGGGGCAGTCATTTGTAATTCCATAAAATTAAAGTTCCTTTGTTGCGTGCCGGGTCACATGGCAGCCTACATTCACCGCCACCGGCAGCCCGGCAATGTGGGTGGCGTAGGTCTCAATATTTACACCCAGCGCTGTGGTTTGGCCGCCAAATCCCTGCGGCCCGATGTCCAGTGCGTTGATCTTCTCCAGCAGCTCTTGCTCCAGCGCCGCATAGTCCGGGTTTGGATTGCGACGGGACAGCGGGCGACACAGCGCCTCCTTTGCCAGCAGAGCGCACTTTTCAAAATCTCCGCCGATCCCAACGCCGATCACCACCGGCGGGCAGGGATTGGAGCCGGCCTTTTGCACAACGCCCACAATGTAATCCACCAGGTCCTGCCGTGTGGCGGCAGGGGTAAACATACGCAAATCGCTCATATTCTCACTGCCAAAGCCCTTAGGTGCTACTGTCAGCCGTACCCGATCCCCGGGCACCAGGCGGGTGTGGATCACGGCAGGCGTATTGTCGCCGGTATTTACCCGGTCAAAGAACGGGTCTCGCACTACGCTCTTGCGCAGCAAGCCGTCCGTATAGCCGGCAGATACGCCGGCGTGCACCGCCGCCTCAAAGTCGCCGTCAATATGCACATCCTGCCCAATTTCTGCAAACACAACGGCCATACCGGTATCCTGACAAATGGGCAGATCCAGTTCTTTGGCTGCTGCCAAATTGTTCTCTAAATCACCGAGAATGCTCTTGGCCGTCGAATTCGGCTCCGTCCGGCGGGCACAACCGATACACTGTACCAGATCCTCCGGCAGCACTTTGTTGGCCGTGATGCACAGCTGCCGCACCGCCGCGGTGACCGCTTCTGCTTTGATCTCTCTCATACGCTTGTCCACCTTTTTGCAATAAAAAAGAGGGCGCAGCAAAAAGTACGAACCTGATTGCTGCCCCCTTGTATTTGTTCTGTTTATTCCGTGCCGGAAATATCGTAAAACACGACCTCGTCGCCTTTTACATAGCCCTTCTCCCGGGCTTTTTGCTCAATGTAGTCATCCTTATTGTCGGCGCCTACCACTTCTTCCAGTCGGGCATTTTCCTGCTGGACGGAAGCCAGTTGGGCAGTCAGGGTCTGCTTTTGCTTTTGCATGCGGCTAATGTCCGCAGACTGATTCACCAGAGTCACACTGCAATAGAGGAACAGCACCACCATAGGCACCACCAAAAGCAGGCGCAGGTACTTACTCCGCTTCATGGAGTTCTTCAAATTTTGAATCATACTCAACACTTCTTTGTTCCGGCGCAGCCGTGGCTGCGAGATGTCTTTTTCTTTTCCGTTTTCGCTTTCGTGCGTTTAATTTATTATATAATATATTATATGGGGATTGCAATAGTTTTTTTGCTTTTTCTTGCAGGATTTTCCGTTTTTTTCGCCGATTATTGCGTTTACCCGCCAAGCGCTTCCCCAGGCGTGCCCACAGGTGGCCGGTCAGCGTGCCCAGCGTAAAATATCCACAGGCAAAACCACCACCGCATACCACTAGACAAAGGGCACGGATCACCCCGTCGGTGTAGGCCAAAAACAGCGTATAGCAACTAAAGGCTGCAACCAACCACCATAGTACATCCGCTAAAAACGTCGCTCCCCTGCTCCCCCACACGCTGCGCCAAAACCGCAGCACATCATAGAAGAAGAAAAGCGCCACTCCCAATAGGAAAAAGGCCCATAGCGCCTTAACCATGGAACAGACGGCCAAACAATCCGCCGCCCTCCCGGTGCTGGGTATAGAGCAGCGCCGTAACCTTGCCGGTGATCTGCATACTGCCGCACTCCAGGTCCAGTGCCTCCACATGCAGCAGCTCACCCTTTACGGTCAATTCCCCAAAATCCGTAATGACCGTGATTTCTTCTTCATTAAAAGCGTCCACATCCGTCACGCCGGTAAGGGTCAACTTTTCCCGATCGCACAGGGTCAGGCTGTGACCGGTCGTCTTTTTCTGTTCCATAAAAAAATCACCCGATAGAGCCTATGCGCTCCGGCGGGTGATTATGTCAGTCCAGGGGTTCATACATAAGGGCGGCGTCCTCTTTCAGCGCGTGCTCCTGCACAGCCTTGACCAAGTAGGTGTGGCAGTTTTGGCCCAGAGCCACCTCAATCTTGTCCCCAACCTTTACATCGTAGGACGCGCGCTGCACCTTGCCGTTCACGCTGACGCGTCCGGCGTCGCAGGCCTCGTTGGCCACCGTGCGACGCTTGATGATTCGACTGACTTTCAGGTACTTATCCAGTCGCATACTGACCTCCAAAAAAGACAGGCACCCGCAAGATACGGATGCCTGCACATAAAAACAAGACTTATTTCACAGCGTCCTTAAGCGCGGAGCCGGCCTTGAAAGACGGAACCTTTGCCTCGGGAATCTGGATGGTCTCCTTGGTGCGGGGATTCAGGCCGGTGCGGGCAGCACGGGTCTTCACATCAAAAGTGCCAAAGCCAACCAGAGCAACCTTTTCACCATCAGCCAATGCAGCTGTGATGGAAGCCAACACAGCGGATACAGCCTCTTCCGATTGCTTTTTGTTAAGACTTGTCTTTGCCTCAACAGCAGATGCTAATTCAGTTTTGTTCATTTACATTTCCTCCATTTCCGATTGATCGGATAATATTTGTTTTGCTTCGTCCCAAAGGGCGTCCAGCGCCTGCAAGGAAGACGATTTCATCTCCATGCCGCGCTCCGCTGCCAGCTGCTCTACCAGCACATAGCGGGAAAGGAACTTGTCCGTGGCTGCGGTCAAGGCCTCTTCACTGTCTACGCCGATAAAGCGGGCAATATTTACGCAGGAGAACAGCACATCGCCGAATTCGTCCGCAATGCTGGTAGGCTCTCCTTGGTCCAAAGCGATTTTGAGCTCGTTAATCTCTTCATCCAGCTTGTCCATTGCGCCGGAGCGATCCGGCCAGTCAAACCCTTGTTTCGCAGCCTTATGCTGCACTTTTTGGGCGCGCATCAGTGCCGGCAATTCCCGGGGAATACTCACCATGGACTGGCTGACTTTTTTCATTCCTTTTTCTTTTAACTTGGCAGCGTCCCAGCTGGCAAGTGCGTCGTCCGTATTCTCGGCCTTTACATCGCCAAACACATGGGGGTGACGGAAAATCAGCTTTTTGCAAATCCCGTCTGCTACATCGTTAAAATCAAAGCGACCTGCTTCTGCCTCCATTTGGGCATGAAGCGCAACCTGAAGCAACACATCGCCCAGCTCCTCCTGCAATCCCGCAGTGCTCTGCCGGTTGATGGCCTCAATGACCTCATAGGTCTCCTCAATAAAATTCTTCTTGATCGAAGCATGAGTCTGCGCCTGATCCCAGGGACAGCCGCCGGGGGCACGGAGCAGCGCCACAATGCGAATTAAATCCTCCGTATTATAGTGCTCTTTGCGTATAAAATCCAATGCCATACCGACGCCTCTTTTGATCAACTCGTTCCAAGAAATTATATATGATACAACGGGAAATTTCAAGTAGCCAAGCGGTTTTTTTTACCTTTCTCCGGCAAAATGCAGATCTTTTGTGGAAAGTGTACCAAAGAGCAGCAACAAAATTGTTAGAACTGCCGAAAATAAAACCGCGGATAAGACAAAATTCCAGGTATTTTGCAGCTGGGTAAAGAACACACCGGCCACACCTTTCACCGTCAGACAAGTAAAAATCACCGCCAACACCGGCTTTGCGAACACCTCTGTTCGGGAGAATTGGACCTTGGTGATCCCACGCATCAGCACCAAACAATAGACGGAAAGAAATAAAAATGAAACGGCAGTGGAGACAGCCGAGCCGTAAAGATGGAACCGCCCATTGGGGATCAAAAGAAAGTTCAGCCCCACCCGCAGCACCGCCGCCAGAGAAAAGGGCAGTAGCAGCCGTTTGGCATAGCCCAACGCCTGCAAAGCGAACACACAGGTAGAGGATAGAGCTGCCGGCAACGCAGTAAAGGCAAACCAAAACAGCAGTTGGTGGCACCCCAGTACCAGGTCCGGCGACGAAGTACCGTAAAACAAAGACAGCAGCTCATAAGAGAACAGCGCCAGTCCCCCACTGCCGGCGGCGCCTAAAATAACCGTATATTTCAGGATACCCGCATACAGACTGCCAAAACGCGCGGACTGGTCCTGATAAGCGCCGGACAGCGCCGGAACCGCCGCCACCCCCAACGCCATGGTTAAGGACGGCACCAGGTGGGCAAAATCCTGCACGGTAGAATACAGACCGTACACATAAGTAACCACATCTTTTTCCGCTACCTTGGTCAGCGACAGCGGCACTGCAAAGATTTGCTGCAACTGCGCCGTACCGCACAGCCCCAGACACATCTGTACACTGGCAGTATCTGCAAAGCCGGACAGGCTCTGGATCACCGTTGCCACCACCAGCGGCAGAGCAAACCGTACCAGCTCTCGGGTCGCGCCACCGGGCAACTGCTGCCGCGGCAGACGGTGTGGATACCGGAAACGATCGTACAGCGCCGCATACACCCAAGCCGCCAACGCCCCCAGGGTTACCCCCAGCATGGCGCAGGCTGCCGTTACCGGGTACATCATAGACAGAGCCGCCGTCTCGCTCTCTGCCCGATTGCCCAGTACCATGCCGGTATCTAAGTAAATTTGGTACAACCGCCCCATAGACAGCTTGGCAAACAGCAGACCGAACACCATTTTGAACAGTGCTTCCAGTACCTGGCAAACAGAAGTCGGCACCATATTCAGGTGTCCTTCCGCAAAGGCGCGGTGGGCTGCCGCCATGGCGGAAAAAAGCGCCGTAGGCGCCAGGATCAGCACCGTATAAACCGCTTTTGGCGCACCGGCCACCAGTCGGGTGTACGGTCCGGCCAGCAGCACCATCAGTGCCATGCCGGCAAGACCTACCCAAAAAAACAACCCGCAGGCACTGCGCTGCAAGGCCGCCACCCGGGCACTGTCACCGGTAGCACGGTACTTGCTCACCAGCCCGGACAATGCAATGGGAAAGGCGCCCAATGTGATGGCATGCACCGGCATAAACAGCGTATAAGCCGTAGAGAAGTAGCCCCGTCCGGTGCCGCCGATCAGGCCGGTCAGCGGGATTTTATACACCGCACCAATGACCTTAACGGCAGCCGTAGCTACCAACAGCAGCCCTGCAGCGGACAGGTACTTTTGTTTGGTTGTCCGTTCCATTCCATCACCCGGTGTGAAAAAAGAGCAGCGCACAGACCATAGGGTCCATACACTGCTTTCTTCTTCCTCTATTTGCGTGGGGGTTAGGATACGCTCACATCGTCATCACTAACAGTGGTGACCGTCGGATTCTTGGCGGCCTCAAGCTCCTCCGTCAACTGATCCAGCTTGGTACGCAGAGCGGTGATCTCCCCCCCACAGCTCTCCAACGCCTCCGTCTGCTGCAACTGAGGTTGCTGCACCGCTTCATACGCCAGTCGGCCGTATCTCTCATACGCCTTACTCAGCTTGGCCTTTATATCCAGACACTCCACTTTTTTGCGGGACAGCTCCAAAGCCTCCGCACTTCTTTTGCTGACTTCCTCCGTAAAGGTACGGGTACGACTCAGCACATCGTCTAAATCAAAATTAGAAATCTTGGCACCGGAGAACACATCGTCCATATTGCCAAAAAGATCACCGAATTTCTTAGCCATAATATCCCTCCGTATTGTTATTATATTACAGAGGGTAAAGAATTGCAATACAAGTTGCAAAGATTTTGTAGAATTACGCTATACAATCCGCCCACAATGTCTATTTCAACCGTCTGTTTAATCATATTCCGCATAAAAGCCGGGTATGCGTTTTTTCCGCTCCAACAGGGTGTCAAAATCCCGAATGTACTCATAGGGGTATTTATAATTATAGATTCGCTCGATCATACCGCTGTTTTGGCCACGCAGCTTGGTCACCGCACCGGCGCCAACTGCCAAAACCGTGTGGGTCTCGTCCATCATATACACATTATAGAGACAATCATAACCCGGTTTGCACCAGCCTACATTCTCCAAATTGCCCAGAGATTTGCTCTGCCGGTACATGTAGTAGGGATAGTACCCGGCGCCGTGGAGGGTCTGCCCGGCATAGTCCACCATATTGGACACAGTGAGCCGATCTTTCAAATCAAAGGTCTGTTCTCTTGTAACCATATAGGCAGAGGTTTTCAGCGCCAAGGTGTGCACGGTGATGGACTCTGCCTGTATGTCCAGCGCCGTTTGAATACTGCACTGAAAAGACGGCAGATCGTCCTCCGGCAGCCCGGCGATAAAGTCCATATTGATATGGTCAAAGCCGCAATCCCGCGCCAATGCAAAGGCGTCCAGCGTTTGCTGCGCCGTATGGCGGCGACCAATGGCCTCCAACACCTTGTCGTTAAAGCTCTGGGGGTTAATGCTGATCCGCTGCACGCCGGCGGAATGACCTCCAGCCGCTCCCGGGTGACCGTATCCGGTCGACCGGCCTCCACTGTGTATTCCATCAGGTGCGAAAGGTCAAAATTCTGTTCAATGGTGCTGAAAATACGCCCTAAATCCTGCGCCGATAATGTGGTGGGCGTACCGCCGCCGAAATACACGGTGGCCAGCTCCAACCCCAATTCTTTGGCGTACTTGGAGGTTTCCTCCAGCTCCCGCAGCAACAGATCCACATAAGGGGTCATCAGCTTGTGGGTCTTTTCAATCGAATGAGACACAAAAGAGCAGTAAGCGCACCGAGTGGGGCAAAACGGAATAGACACATAGAGAGAGAACGACTTTGGCCCGGAACGAGCAATGGAGCGATTTTCATGGAGCATCACCTCATGGGCCAACTCCGCCTTGCTTTTTTGGGTCAAAAAGGCAGTCTGGAAGTGTGCAACCGCCGCATCGTCCCCCATTTGGGCACACAACCGGTGCATCAATTTAGCCGGGCGCACGCCGTACAGCACGCCCCAAGGGGGCGCAAAGCCTAATATACCGCTAAGCAGCCGATAAAGGGTAACGGACAGCACCAGGTGCTCCTCGTCTGCCGGTTCCGGCTTGGCTGTTGTCTCCCGGTACACATCGTATACCTTGGCAGACACGAAAAAGGACCCGTCCGTCTCCCGACGGGTGGTGACCACCACCGGGTCCTCCTCCCCCTCCAAACGGATCTTCTCATGGGGGAAGAAGGTGATGCACAGGTTCTTCATATCAAATTCATAAGGGTGGTTAATGACGCGTAAAATCATAATTTCTTCATATACGGGTTATGTTGCCGTTCAAAATTTAGGGTGGAAAAGCGATCGTGGCCGGGATAGACGGTGTAGTCCCCGGGCAGGGCCGCCAATTTTTGCAAGCTATCCATAATTTCTCTACTGCTGCCGCCGGGAAAATCCGTGCGCCCGCAAGAGCAGAAAAACAGCGTGTCGCCGCTAAAGATACAGTCCCCGGCAATATAGCACACACCGCCGGGGGTGTGACCGGGCGTGGCCAGCACGGTAAAGACCGTGTTGCCTAAGGTGACGGTATCGCCGTCCTGCACCAAAATATCCGCCTGCGCCGGCGCCTGAGAGAGGAACGAAAACGCCGCTAGCGACTTGCGAGAGGAAGTGAGCATCGGGGCATCCTCGGCGCTGATGACGACCTTGGCGCCGGTGGCAGCCTTTACCGCCGCTACGCCGCCGATGTGGTCAAAATGGCCGTGGGTCAGCAGAATATAATCCAGCTTGGCGTCGCCGATAAAATCTTTCATCTTGTCGCTGTATTCCGTGCAATCCACCAGGGCACTGCGGCCGCTGGCTTCGTCCGTAACCAGGTAGCAGTTGTTCTGCAACTGGCCAAAGGTGGCTGATTTGATCTGCATTATTTTAAGTCCTTTGTGTCAAGTATAATGGTCACCGGGCCGTCGTTTAGAAGTGTCACCGCCATATCGGCGCCAAACACACCGGTTTCAATATGAGACACGCCCTGCTCCCCCAGTGCCCGGGTAAAACATTCATACAGTTCGTTGGCCTGTGCCGGCGGGGCAGAACGGGTAAAGCTGGGGCGCCGCCCGTGGGTGCAGTCCGCACACAGGGTAAACTGGCTCACCACCAGCGCCCCGCCGCCAATGTCTAAGAGCGACAGGTTCATCTTGCCGTTTTCATCTTCAAAAATCCGCAAGTTGGCAATTTTTTTTACCAGCTTGTCTGCCTCTACTCGAGTATCCCCTTCGGCCAAGCCCAGGAGAATCAACAGTCCCTGTTCGGTGGCGCCCACGGTCTTGCCGTCTATTTCCACTTTGGCGTGCTGCACACGCTGTAATACGGTAATCATCGTCCTGCACCTCGCTCAATATGATACACACTGGGTATCTTCTTCAAAATCTTGACCACATTTTCCAGGTGCTCCCGGCTGTTTACCGACAATGTCAGGGTGGTCAAGCAGTTGCCTTCGTTAATGGGTCTGGCGTTAATAGACTGGATCTTCACATGGGCCTTGGACATGGCGTTGGCAATATCCAGCACCAAGCCGTCCCGGTCAATGGCGTAGACTTCCAAGGTGGACATGGTCTCCACCTGCACAGAGTCGTCCCACCGAGCCTTGACCCAGCGCTCCGGTTCCGGGCACTCTGCCAAATCTCGCGGCACATTCAATGGTCAGCCCGTGTCCCCGGGTGATAAAGCCGATAATCTCCTCACCGGGCACCGGCGCACAGCAACGGGCCATATTGATCAGGCAGTTGTCAATGCCCTCCACGATTACACCGCCGCTGCTGCCGCCGGATTTGCGGGGCCGCTCCGGCGCTTTTGCCGGTTGGGCAGACTCCTCCGCCTGGCGCCAGTTGCGATTATATTCGTCCTTGATACCGGGCATCATACGGCTGATAACCAGCCCGCCATAGCCCACGGTGGCGTAGAAATCCTCCACGGAAGCGCAGTGCTGGCGCTCGGCGATCCGCTGCAAAAAGGCGTCGTACTGCTCGCCGTCCAGGCGGATAAAGTTCCGCCGCAGCTCTCGATCCACCTCAGCCTTGCCCTGGACGATGTTCTCGTCCCGCCGCTCTTTCTTGAACCAGGAGCGAATTTTGGACCGGGCTTCGCCGGTGGTCACCACTTTCAGCCAGTCTCTGGACGGGCCTTTGCCCGGCTGATTGCTGGTAAGCACCTCGCAGATCTCGCCAGTTTTCAGTTTATAGGTGATAGGTACGATCTTGCCGTTGACCTTGGCGCCGGTCATGCGGTTGCCTACTGCCGAGTGAATGGCGTAGGCAAAGTCGATCACCGTGGCGCCGCTGGGCAAAGTCTTAATGTCCCCATTGGGGGTAAACACAAAGATCTCATCCGAGGACAGGTCGCCCTTAATGTTGCGCACCAGATCCTCAGCGTTGGTGGATGCCTCACCGGTCTCCAGCATTTTATGGATCCACTCCAACCGATTGTCGATGGAGTCCTTGCCGCCTTTGCCCAGCTTATACTTCCAGTGGGCAGCGATACCGTACTCTGCCGTGCGGTGCATATCCCAGGTGCGAATCTGAATTTCAAAGGGAATGCCGCCGGGGCCAAGCACAGTGGTGTGCAGAGACTGGTACATATTGGGCTTGGGGGTAGAGATATAGTCCTTAAACCGACCGGGCAGGGGCGTAAACATATCGTGCACAATACCCAAGGCATTGTAGCAGTCGATCATAGAGTCCACAATAATGCGCACGGCGTAAATGTCAAAGATTTGTTCAAAATCCTTGCCCTTGATATACACCTTGCGAAAGATTCCGTGTACGGACTTCACCCGGGAGGTGATCTGGACATTCTTCATGATCGGCTCTAACTTGGCGCGGATTTGCGCCTTAATATCCGCTAAGAAACGCTCGCCCTCCACCTGCTTTAAGCGCAGGTTCTGCTCAATTTCCTTATAAGCAATCGGATCCAGGTAAAAAATTGCCAGATCCTCTAATTCCTCTTTAATGGCACGAATACCCAACCGATGGGCAATGGGGGCATAAATCTCCAGCGTTTCCAGGCTCTTCTCCCGCTGCTTATACGGGGGCCAAAACTTAGCGGTGCGCATATTGTGCAGCCGGTCCGCCAGCTTAATGATAATCACCCGCACATCCCGGTTCATGGCCATAAACATTTTGCGAATGTTTTCCGCCTGCACTTCCTCCCGGGTAGACAGGGGGATCTGACCCAGCTTGGTTACGCCGTCCACCAACAGCGCCACCTCCGGGCCAAACTCGCGCGAGATATAGTCAATGTCATAGGGCGTATCTTCTACCACATCGTGGAGCAGCGCGCCGATAATACACTCATTGTCCATGCCCAGTTCAAACAGGATTTTCGCCACCGCCACCGGGTGCATAATATACGGCTCCCCGGAACGGCGAAACTGCCCTTCGTGGGCAGAGCGGGCCAAGGAATAGGCCTTTTCGATCCGGGCGCTGTCATACTGGGGTTTCTTTTGTATTTCCGCAAAGAACGGCGCAAACCCATCGTCATAGGGCTTATGGTCCGCCGTCTGTTCCGGGGGCAGCTCTGCCGCTGCCGGCACCGGGGGTATTGGTTTTTTATTCTCCAAGGCTTGCACCCTCTCTCAGTTTTCGCAAAATGGGCGTGGCTTCCAAATCAACCTTGCCCGCAGGCTGTGCCAGGCGAATTTGGCTTTTACCACGGCGAATCAGTCCCGCCTGGTGCAGGGCTTTCAGCGCCACGAGCACCTGTCCGTAGGTTGCCCCTTTTTGCAGGGCAAAATACAGTTCCTCGGTGCCAAAGTCCCAACCGCCCCGGCTCTTTAAGAACCGATATACCGCGGCGCAAACCTGCCGATCCGGGTACACCGGGTATTGGTGGGTACCGTTTTGCAAAAAGGCTCTGTAATCATAAAGCTCGTTAAAATACCGGTCATCGTCCGTGCCGCTGCGGCGCACATCTGCCGCCCGCACAGAAAGATAGACCTTTCCCTTATAGGGATTTTTAGAAATCTGTACCGCGCAGTCGATAAAATCACCGGGCACATAGGGGAAGTCTTCCGGCTTCACCCCAAACTGCACAATTCGCAGACGGCGACCCTTTTTCTCCGCCTCCAGACGCAAGTGCTTGCCCTCTGCCCCCAAGGGGCTGACAGACACCAGCTGCAAGTGAAACAGACCAAACAGCGCCGCCGGATTGTCTGTGCCGCAAGGCTCCAGCAGCTGCAAATTCTCTGCCAAATCTAAGGTCAAGTACGCCGGGGACAGCTTGCAGTCCAGATGCAGCTGCAAAGCCGGCATACGAGGATATTCCTTTTCAGCATAAGCGTTGATGGCTCGGGCAAAGACAGGAATATCTTCCACTGCCAAGCCCATACCCGCAGCCATGGGGTGACCGCCAAAGCGGGTGAGTACATGGCTGCATGCCGCCACCGCCTGGTACAGGTCAAAGCCCTCAATGCTCCGGGCAGAGCCGCAGGCGGTGCCGTCCGCCTTCATATCCAGCACCACAGTGGGTTTGCCGTAGCGCTCTACCAAGTGGGAAGCCACAATGCCGATGACCCCCGGGTGGTAATCCTCCCCGGCCACCACCAGTACACGCTGGCGCAAAGGTGCCGGATCCGCAGCCAGCTTGGCAGTAATATCATCTATGATTTTGCGTTCCAGCTCTTGTCGCAGGGCGTTATCGTCGCACAGCTGACGGGCGCGCGCCGCAGCCGTTTCTTCATCCTCCGCCAGCAGCAGCTCCAGCGCCCGCAGGGCACTATCCATTCGCCCGGCTGCGTTAATGCGTGGGCATAGCTTAAAGGCCACATCGGTGCCGCTCAGCTCTTCTCCGGCTCCGGCTGCCTGTAACAGCGCATATACGCCGGGGCGCGGTTCCTCTTGCAGGGTTCGCAAACCGGCCTGCACCAACGCCCGGTTCTCCCCTACCAAGGGAACCAAATCACCCACAGTGCCGATGGCAACCAAATCGCCGAACTGTTCCAACAATTCCGCCGGCTCACCGTCATACAAACAGCAGGCCAGCTTAAAGGCCACGCCCACCCCGCAAAAATCCGTAAAGGGCAGCTGATTGTCCGTTCTGTGTGGGTTCACCACGGCCTCTGCGCGGGGCAGCTGCTCTCCGACCTGGTGGTGGTCGGTCACCACCAGCTGCATACCCAGCCGGTAGATATACTCTGCCTCGTCCACAGACGAAATACCGTTATCCACTGTGACAATCAGGCCGGTGCCTTTGGCGGCCAGGGTATCAATGGCGCTTTTGTTTAGGCCATAGCCCTCTGTCTCCCGATCCGGGATATAGTAGATCACATTGCCGCCCATGGCCTCTAAAAAAGAGTATAGCAAAGCTGTGGCGGTCACACCGTCACAGTCATAATCTCCGTACACGCATATTCTTTCGCCGCTGTCCAGCGCCTGTTGCAGTCTGGCAGCAGCCGCCTCCATATCCGCAAAGCCCTCCGGAGCGCATAGCGCCTGACCGGGGTGGAGGAATTCCTGCACCGCCAGGTCGTCCGTCAGTCCGCGAGACACCAGCAAAAATGCCAAAAACGGGTCGATATTGAATTGTTCGCTAATGGCAGAGGCAGCCTCTTTGTCTGCCTGCCGGATCACCCATTTTTTATGCAGCATTATGTATTCTTATCCACCTGGTGGAATTTTTTCAGATTGCCGGCCTTTTCGGCGCGCTTGTCCAGCTCCGTCTGAATGTCCGCCGGGGTAATGCCCTGATTGGCCATCATGACAAGGGTGTGGTAGATCAAATCCGTGATCTCATACACCGTTTCGTCCTTGTCGTTATTCTTGGCGGCAATGACCATCTCGGTACATTCCTCGCCCACTTTCTTCAAAATTTTGTCGATGCCCTGGTCAAACAGGTAGCAGGTATAAGACCCCTCCTGCCGATCCGCCCGACGATCCAGAATCACCTGATATTCACGCTCAATCGCAGTCATTGAAATTGCCCTCCATCTTGGTATAAAAACAGCTGTGGTGCCCGGTGTGGCACGCGGCGCCGGTCTGCTCCACCTGCACCAATAGGGTGTCGTTATCGCAGTCGCTGTACATGGCCACCACCTTTTGCAAGTGGCCGCTGGTGGCGCCTTTATTCCAAAGCTCCTGCCGGGAGCGGGACCAAAACCAAGTGTAGCCGCTCTCCAGGGTGCGCTTTAAGGATTCCTTATTCATATAAGCCAGCATCAGCACCTGGCCGGTAGAGGCCTCCTGCACCACCGCAGGGATCAACTCGCCCTTGGCAAAATACTGCTCCAAATCTTCTGTCATTTGCAAATACCTACCGCTTCCCGCAAATCCAGCGTCTTTTTATAAATACACTTGCCGCAAATGGTGCCATACATTTTTTTATCTTTCATCACCAAAATATCCGTAATGGTGGTAACGCCGCCGCTGGCGATCACATTGCAGCCCACCGCTTTATTCAGCCGATCCAGCCCTTGCACATCCGGGCCGCTGAGGGTACCGTCCCGACCAATATCCGTATAGATAATGGTGGCAACACCCATCTTCTCCATGGCCTTTGCCAGGTCGATAAAGTCCATTTGGGAATCCTCGGTCCAGCCCTCGGTGGCCACCATACCTTGCTTGGCGTCGATCCCTACGGCGATCTTGTCCCCATAGGCGTCTACCGCCTGCTGCACCAGCTCCGGATTTTTAAGGGCAACGGAGCCGAGAATGACCCGATCCACGCCCCGATCCAGGTAGAACGCAATATCCTCCATGGTGCGAATACCGCCGCCAACTTCCACTTTCAGCGGGGTGTGCTCCACCACCTGCAAAATCGGGTCTGTGTTTACCGGCTTCTTTTGCAGGGAGCCGTCCAGATCCACCATATGCACCCAGGTGCAGCCCACCCGGGCAAACTGCTTGGCAGTACTCAGTACATCCTCTGCCACCTGCTCTGCGGTGGCAAAATTGCCCCGCAGCAGCCGCACCGGCTTACCGTCCATAATATCAATGGCGGGAAAAATAATCATAAGTCGTTACCCTCTCTAATTTTTGTTTATAATACGCCCTTGGTAGACAACACCGCACCGCCGGTGGGCTGTACCGCGCCGTGCAGGGCGTGACCAACAGCCTTAAAGACAGCCTCAATTTGGTGATGGGCGTTGGTGCCGTAAGGCACATCAATATGCAGAGTGATCCCGGCGTTCACCGCAAAAGCGCGCCAAAATTCCTCTGTTACGCAGGTTTCATAATCGCCGCACCGTTCCTGCTGGAATGTGGCGCGGAACACCAAAAACGGTCGATTGGACAAATCCAGATCGCACCGTGCCAGGCTTTCGTCCATCGGCACCGCAAAACTGCCGTACCGGGCAATGCCGCCAAAGTCGCCCAGCGCCCGGCGCAGTGCCTGCCCCAGCACAATACCGGTATCTTCTACCGTGTGATGGGTGTCTACCTCCAGGTCTCCCTGCACCGTCAGCTGCAGCCCAAAGCCGCCGTGCACCGCAAAGGCGGTAAGCATGTGATCAAAAAAGCCGTTGCCGGTGGACACGGCCACTTCCCCGCCGTCCAGACACAGGGTGACCGCAATTTGGGTCTCTTTCGTATTTCGTTCTACCGTTGCCGTTCGCATAAACCGCACCTCTTATTCAAACCGTACTTTTATAGAGTTGGCGTGGGCGGTCAGGCCCTCCGTCTCTGCCAAAAGCATAATATCGTCCTTGGCCTTTTTCAGCTCTTCAGGGGTGTAATAAATAAAGGATGACTTCTTCACAAAGCTATCTACCGACAGAGGCGAAAAGAACCGAGCCGTACCGCTGGTGGGCAGCACATGATTGGGGCCTGCGTAATAATCGCCCAAGGGCTCCGGGGACCAATTGCCCAGAAATACAGAACCGGCGTTATCCACCATACCGATATATTTCAGCGGCTCAGCCACGCACAATTCCAAGTGCTCCGGCGCCAATTCGTTAGCAAAATCCAGCGCCTGGCGCAAATTGTCGCACACAATGATTTCACCGTAGTCGTCAAAGGATTTTTGAATGATCTCCTGACGCACCAAGGTCTTGATCTGCCGGTCAATCTCCCGCAGCGTGTTCTTAGCCAAAGACTCGGAAGTGGTTAGCAAAATGGCAGAAGCTCGCATATCGTGCTCCGCCTGGCTCATCAGGTCTGCCGCCAAGAAGGAGGCATCCGCCGTAGAGTCCGCCACAATGAGAATTTCGCTGGGGCCTGCCACCATATCAATATCCACCACGCCGTACAACAGCTTTTTGGCCGTGGCCACAAAGATATTGCCGGGACCGACGATTTTATCTACCTTGGGGATTCGCTGGGTACCGTAGGCCAAAGCAGCCACCGCCTGGGCACCGCCCACTAAGAACACCTTATCCACACCGGCCACCGCGGCCGCCGCCATAATATTGGGATTGGGATTGCCGTCCTTGCCGGGCGGGGTCACCATAATGATTTCCTGTACACCGGCGATCTTGGCGGGAACGGCGTTCATCAGCACAGAGGAGGGATACGCCGCCGTGCCACCGGGCACATAAATGCCTACACGCTTCAGCCCGCGAATACGCTGACCCATAATGACGCCGCTTTCCTTGGTGGTCATCCAGCTTTGCTGGGCCTGGCGCTGATGGAAGTCATAGATATTTTGCTGCGCTTTCACCACAGCGTCCTTAAAGGCCGGGTCTACCTGATCTAAAAAGGCATGGATCTCGTCCTTGTCAAATTCGATTTTCTTAGGCACGCTGCCGTCAAACCGCACGGTGTACTCCCGCACAGCCTCGTCACCGCCCTCTTTTACACCATTGATAATGGTGGTCACCGCCTCGGTGATCTTGGGGTCCGTCTCCCCTGCCCGCTGTTTCAGCTGCGCCAGAAGCTGGTATTCGACCACGCCGTTTGCTTTTGTGATTTTCATTATTCTTCCCTCTTTCAACCCACTTGCGCTGCCAGTTCAATATCATGCAGGAACGCCTCAATCTCGTCCTTGCGCAGCTTCATAGAAGCCATATTCACGATCACCCGCGCAGAAATGGGCATGATCTTCTCTACCACTTCCAGACCGTTCTCCTTTAAGGTAGAGCCGGTCTCCACAATATCCACAATGCCGTCTGCCAGACCCAAGAGCGGCGCCAGTTCCACGCTGCCCTCGATCTTGATCACATCCACATCCATACCCTTGGACTTAAAGAATTCTTTCGCCACCTTAGGGTATTTGCTGGCCACGGTTTTGCGCTTGTAGCCGCTGAAGAAATCCGTGCCCTTCTTGGTCGCCAGGGCAAAGGCGCAACGGCCGATATTCAGATCCAGCACTTCATAGAATGCACTGCCGTGCTCCACAATGGTGTCTTTGCCTACAATGCCAATGTCGCACACGCCGTGCTCCACATAAGTGATCACATCCGGCGCTTTGGACAGTACCGCCTCGTACGGATCCACCGGCAAGATCAGCCGACGGCCTTTATTCTCCAGAGCCTCCGTGTTCAGCCCCATGGTCTTAAACATCTGCACAGACGCCTTTTCCAGCCGTCCCTTAGTCAGTGCAATGCGCAGCGGGCGATCCAAATTAATCACCTCGTGGAGCACATCGGTCACCGCCGACACATCCACCGCAAAGCCGATGGCCGGTTTGTCCGTGCCAAATTCGCCCAGCAGATTGTCATACCGACCGCCGGACAGCACTGTCAGACCGCTGCCCTGCACATACCCGCGAAAGATCACGCCGGTGTAATAGTTAGAACGATTAACAATGCCCAAATCCAGCAGCACCTGCTCCTGCAAACCTGCGGCGCACAGCGTGTCGTACAGTGTTTTAATATACTGCAAGGAGGCGTCTGCGCCGCCCTCGGTATACAGTTCCCGCGCTTCGTCCAGCACCTCCGGGCCGCCAAACAGCCGAGGCAGCCGCCGCAGCACCCGGGTCTCTCTGCAATCCTCCAAGGTATCCAGCAAATCGCCCAGCGCTGCAAAGTTCTTTTGCTCGATCAAGTGGCAAATTTCTGCCTTCACCGCCGGCTTTACATTCAGATTGCGCAGCACCGCACCAAAGTACCCGGCGTGGCCCAACTCGATCTTAAAGCCCGGCACTGTGCTTTGCATAGCGCGGCAAGCCAGCGTAATGACCTGAATATCCGCCGCCATAGAGCCGTCGCCAATGAGTTCAATGCCGCTCTGCGCCACCTCGTCGGTGCGCCCGGCCAGCTCCTTGGTGCGCACAAATACACTTTGATTGTAATAGAGACGCACCGGAAAGGCGTCCTCCGACAGCCGAGTAGCCACCAGACGGGCAATGGGCAGGGTGTTGTCCGGCCGTAGCACAGTGGTTCTGCCCCGGTTATCCGTCAGCTTATACATCTCGTCTGCATCCAGCCCGGCATCGCCGCTGTTGAACACATCAAAAAACTCCAATGTGGGGGTGATCACCTTGCGGTAACCGTTAGCCTCATATAGCCCGGTCAGGGCGTTCTCTACCCGGCGGCGATCGTCGCACTCCTCGAACAGCAGGTCACGGCTGCCCTCCGGGGTCACTTTTGCATATTGTTTCATGTCGTTTTCCTCGCTTTAGTACGCTAATGTGGTAATATGCTACCACACAAAAGAGCGTTTGTCAAGCCCGGACTTAAAAGAGAGAAATTTGGTTGCTCTCCGGCAGGTCGCCCAGTGCCCCCGCCTCGCGCAGGGAGTCTACCACAGACTTGCCTACCCCGCTGCGTGCCATCAGATCATCACAGGAGATAAACTCGCCCATACCGTCGTCCTTGGCCTGGGCCAACTGTTTAGCTGCGTTCTCACCTACGCCGGCAATGGCGCTAAAAGGCAGACGGATCTTGCCGTCCTCAATATTATACACCCGCCAGTCGGACTTATAAATATCCACCGGCAGGAAGTGATACCCGCGAGCCAACATTTCAATCACAATCTGCAAAATGCCGTATGTGTCCTGCTCCTTGGCAGAGGCGTCGTTGCCCTTGCGCTTGATCTCTTCCATTCTGGCCTTAACCGCATCCTTGCCCTGAACCGCTGCCACAGCGTCTAAATCGCCACCGCGCACGGTAAAGAACGCACTGTAATACTGCAAGGGATAATAGATCTTGTACCATCCCAAGCGCAGGGCCGCGATCACATACGCCGCTGCGTGCGCCTTGGGGAACATATATTTGATTTTATAGCAGCTGTCTATGTACCACTGCTCCACGCCCACTTCTTTCATGGCTTTCTCATAAGGCGGCAGCTCCTTGGGCGCCTTGCCCTTACGGGTGTATTCCATGATCTTAAAGCAGTCTTTCTTACTTAGGGGCGAGGGCTTGCCGGTGCGCTGCTCATAGGCTTCCGCCTTATGGAGCAGATAGGTCATAATACCGTCACGGCAGCCGATCACATCAGAAATGGTGCACACACCGTTTTTGATCAGCTCCTGAGCGTTGCCCAACCACACATCCGTGCCGTGAGACAGGCCGGAAATTTGCAGCAAATCGGAAAAAGTTTTGGGCTGTGCCTCCATGAGCATTCCCAGCACAAAGGGGGTTCCCATCTCCGGGATAGACAATGTGGAGGTGGGGCAGTCAATATCCTCCGGCGACACGCCGATGGGCTCCGTAGAGGTGATCATCTGGTACAGTTTGGGGTCGCACAGGTCCACATCCATCACAGGAATACCGGTGGCATCCTCCAGAAATTTATAAAGGGTGGGCACATCGTGACCCAGCTCGTCCAGCTTCAGCAGCGTATCGTGAAGCGCGTTCTTAAAGTCAAAGTGTGTGGTATAGGTGCCCTTGCTCTTATCGTTAGACGGGTACTGAATAGGCGTAAAGTCCTCCACCTCGTACTCGTCCGGCACAACCACCATGCCGCCCGGGTGCTGGCCGGTGGTACGCTTAATACCGGTACAGCCATCCTTCAGTCGCTCAATCTCCGCCTTGGGGGTGGAGCCCTCCAAGCCCCGCTCCTCCAGGTACTTGATCACATAGCCAAAGGCGGTTTTTTCCGCCACGGTAGCCATGGTACCGGCCTTGAACACATGGGACTTACCAAACAGCTCCTCCGTGAACCGATGGCTCTGGGACTGGTAGTCGCCGCTGAAGTTCAAGTCAATATCCGGCTCTTTATCGCCGTCAAAGCCCAGGAAAGTCTCAAAGGGAATTTCGTGGCCATCCCGGTTCATGGGTATATGGCAATGGGGGCAGTCCTTAGGCGGCAGGTCAAAGCCGCTGCCCACAGAGCCGTCCTGTATAAACTCACTGTGCTTGCACTTGGGGCAAACATAATGAGGTGCCAAGGGGTTTACCTCGGAAATGCCCGCCATGTGGGCTACAAAAGAGGAACCGACGGACCCACGGGAGCCCACCAAGTAACCGTGCTCCTCCGAGTTCTTAACCAATCGTTTGGCAATAACATACAGCACGCCAAACCCGTGCTTGATAATGGAATCCAACTCACGCTGCAAGCGAGAGGCCACATACTCCGGCACCGGATCGCCGTATTTCTCCTTAGCGGTTTTCCAGCAAATGTCCGTCAGCTCATCGTCTGCGCCGTCAATGTGGGGCTGGAAGGTGCCGGGAGGAATAGGCACAATATCGTCGTCGATCATATCGGCGATCTTGTTGGGGTTATCCACCACCACTTCCTTGGCCCGGTCACCCAGGTAGGCAAAGTCCTCCAGCATCTCGTTGGTGGTCTTAAAGTACAGAGGCGGCTGCATATCCGCGTCCTCAAAGCCTTTGCTGGCCATAATAATGGCGCGGAACTTGGCGTCTTTTTTATCAAGAAAATGTACATCGCCGGTAGCTACGGTCAGCTTGCCCAGCTTGTCGCCGATGGCGAGAATTTTGCGGTTAATATTGTTCAGATCCTCTTCTTCCCGGATCTGCTCATGAATTTCTTTATTGGAACGCAGCATAAAAGCATTGTTGCCGTTCGGCTGAATTTCCAAATAATCATAAAAGGCGGCAATTTTCTCCAACTCTTCGTCGCTTTTGCCGTGGAGAATGGCCTGGTACAGCTCGCCCTGCTCGCAGGCGGAGCCGATAATAATGCCGTCCCGGTGCTCTTTCAACGCCGACTTCAAGATCAGCGGACGGTTCTTAAAGTACTCAATATTGCTCTTGGAGATATGCTTATACAGTACCTTGCGCCCGGCCAGGGTGCGGATCAAAAAAATAATATGATACCGAGGGAAGTCCTTGAGCTTCATATTCATAAAGTCCGGGTACTTCTCGTCGTCTACCAGGTAACCCTCCATACCGCACAGCAGCTTGATGCCGGCGCTCTTAGCTGCCTTACAGGCCTCCGGCAGTGCCTGCACCACGCCGTGGTCGGTGATCGCAACCGCCTTGTGGCCCCACTTGGCCGCCCGCTTTACCAAAGAGGTAGGTGAGGAAATGGCGTCCATCTCCGACAGGGAGGTATGCATGTGCAGCTCCACCCGCTTCTCCGGCGCGGTGTCCATCTTCTCCATCTTGGTCACGGTAGCCAACGAATTGGCCCGCAGCACATACTCACCGGCGTAGTTGTCGTACTGGTACATACCGCTGACCATCACAGTCTTGGCACTCTGGATCTTATTGATCACCGGGTCCATCACTTTATTGCTGTCAAACATCTTCACCGTCATGGAAGATGTGTAATCGCTGATATTAAAGGAAAAAATCTTGTTGCCGCCGCGCTTGGTCTCTCGGGCCTCGCTGCACAGCACATCCCCCCATACGGTAATGTAGCCGTCGTCGGTCTTGACCTCATTCATGGGCTTAGGCAGTTCCCGAATGGGCTTGCCAAAGAAGCCATGCACCGTGTCGCCGTAGAGCGGCAGACCGCCCTGCATAGGCCGGTGCTCCACCTGCTTTTCCGCTTCTTCTTTCTTTTGTTTCTCGGCCTCCTGCTTCTCTGCCACCGCAGAGCGCACCGCCGCTTCTATGTCATAGGTCTTGGCTTCTACAAATTCTACAGCCAGTTCTAGATCGAACAGCTTATGAATTTCCTGGGCCAGCAGCTTGTCCGTGCCCTTGGCCAGCAGCACTTCCCTGCCCCCGTATTGCAGGTCGATATGCAGGGTGTTGCCGTTTACCGTAGCCTTGGCGTCCTTAAAGAAGCCGTTAACCTCCGCATGGTGCCGCCGAATGTTGGCAATTAGGGAGGGCAGACAGTCCGCAGAGAACGCCGCCGAGGCATAATGAGGGGTCAGCACCGCCTTTTCCAATCCCATTTGGGCTGCAATTTGGTCTGCGCACCGCTCCAGCTCCGCCGTCTCCACCAGCGCCGGCAGCTGCAAATCAATATGCAGTTCCCGCCGATCGTGGTAAGTAGACATACCCACCACAGCCGCATCTGCCAACGCCAGGCGTCCCGCCTCGTCCATATAGGCGCCAAAATATTCAACAAATCGGTTCATTGCTTGCATTATAATTTATCAATCTCTTTCATCAATTCCGTTAGCAGTTGGTCCTCCGGGACTTTGCGAAGAATTTGGCCTTTTTTAAACAGCAGGCCCTCGCCGTCGCCGCCGGCAATGCCAATGTCCGCTTCTCTGGCCTCGCCGGGGCCGTTGACCACGCACCCCATCACAGCCACTTTAATGGGCTTGTGCACATCCCGCAGTTTCTCCTCCACCTGCTTTGCAAGGCCCACCAGATCAATGCGGGTGCGCCCGCAGGTGGGGCAGGCAATTAAGTAGGGGCTGTCGTTTTTCAGCCCAATAGCTTTCAGTATATCCATGGCGGCAAAGACTTCCTTCACCGGGTCGTCGGTGAGGCTCACCCGAATGGTGTCGCCAATACCGTGGCACAGCAAGGAGCCGATCCCCGCCGCAGACTTGATAATGCCCATACGCTCGGTGCCCGCTTCCGTCACACCCAGGTGCAAGGGATAGTCGCACCGCTGCGCAGCCATCTCATAAGCAGCGATCATGGTGGGCACATTGCTGGACTTAATGGAGATCACAATATCATTAAAGTCGAACTTCTCCAGCAGTGCTGCGTGGTACATGGCGCTCTCCACCATGGCCTCAGGGGTAGGCGCGCCGTATTTGGCTAAAATATGTTTTTCCAGCGAGCCGCTGTTGACTCCAATGCGAATGGGGATCTGCTTCTCTCTGCAAATATCCGCCACCGCTTTTACCCGATCGTCGCTGCCGATATTGCCCGGGTTGATACGAATTTTGTCGATCCCCCGCTGGGCAGCGCCAAGCGCCAGACGATAGTTAAAATGAATATCCGCCACCAGAGGCACATCCACGGCGTTCTTGATAGGCTCAATCAGATCCAGAGCCGCCTCGTCCGGAATGGCAAAGCGGATCACCCGGCACCCGGCAGCTGCCAGCGCCTTGGCCTGCGCCACAGAGCCGCCAATATCAGTAGACGGCACATTCAGCATGGACTGAACCAGCACCGGGCTGTCGCCGCCCAAGGTGGTATTGCCTAATTTGATTTTTCTGCTTTTTCTTCTTTCCATTTTGCTCACCTACGAAAACAACTTGGTAATATCACTAAAGGTCACCACGCACATAAAGAGCAGCAGCAGCGCCAGCCCCGCCGCGTTAATGACCCACTCTGCCTTATCCGGCAGCTTGCGTTTGCAAATCCCCTCGCCCACCAGCAGGAACAGCCGCCAGCCGTCCAGAGCAGGAATGGGAAACAGGTTAAACAGCCCCACATTGATGGTGAGTATCGCCATCAGCCGCAGGGCGGAGTAGGCAGAGGTTTTCACCGCCTGGCTCACATAGGACACAGCACCCACCGGACCGCTGATGTCTGCCAGGCCAAAGCGACCGGACAGCATATCCGCCACGGACAGGAACACCATACGGGCGTAAGACACCGTTTGCATGACGCTCTCCCGCAGCACATTGCCCACATTCTTGGGCACACCGTGGAGCCAAAAGTCCATCTTTACAAACCGATGGCCCTCATATTCTTCCGTATCAAACTTGACCTGCAAGGTCTTTTTGGCACCGTCCCGTTTAACAACGACTGTCAATGTATCGTCTGTACTGCGAGACAGGCCGGTAGTCACATCGGTAGCAGTGTAAACCCGCATACCGTCAATGGACTGAATGGTATCGCCCACTTGCAATCCGGAGGCTGCGCTGGCGGCGTTCGCCTCAAACTTCGCCACTTGGGCAGTACCGATCAAATTGCTGCCGCACACAATCAGCACGGTCAACAAAAAGCCCAGCACCAAATTCATCAGCGCACCGGCCACCACCACAAACAGCCGAGCAGGCACGCTCTTTTTGTTAAAGGCGTTGGGGTCTTCCGAGTCCTCCCCCTCGCCCTCCATTTGGCAATAGCCACCAAAAAGGATCCAGCGCAGGGTGAACTTGGTGCCGTTCCTTTCCCGCTGTATGATTTTAGGACCCATACCCACGGAAAACTCATTGACTTTGATCTTCATTAGCCGAGCGGCAAAATAATGCCCGCCCTCATGCACCAGAATGATCAGCTCAAAAAATAAAATGGCAATCAGAACGGGATATACCGTATGCCACAGAGAAGATAAGGTCACGAAACCGCCTCAATCACATAATCTCTGGCCGCGCGATCGGCCTGCAAAACATCATCCAGGGTGTAATCCGCCACTTGCGGGCACGCCTCCATGGCCGCCCGGTTCAGCACCGCAATGTCTGTAAACTTGATCTTGCCATTCAGGAACAGCCGTACGCTCTCCTCATTGGCACCGTTGGCTGCCGCCGGGCGCAAACCACCTGCCGCAATGGCGTCC
>ENA-OPCD01000376-OPCD01000376.1-human-gut-metagenome-genome-assembly--contig:-NODE-376-length-37052-cov-4.392789_pt1 | contig 37052 bp, 34 predicted proteins | sample MGYA00241560_ERZ501471 | MGnify/ENA primary metagenome ERZ501471 (study PRJEB25962, sample SAMEA2042578) | human gut metagenome | biome: human gut; feature: human-associated habitat; material: faeces...
GCCGTTACGACCTGGCCGCTTTCGGTGCTTCAGCCGGGACAGCAGGCCGAGATCTACGTGGTCGTGAAGCGTCAGGAAGACGTGCCGGACGAACTCGTTCGCAAGCCGCTCATCCCCCGTGAATACAACTGATGGGGGAGTGAGATGGCATTCAACATGACTAATGCGCTCGCCAAGATGTCGCCGAGAACAAAGCAACTCTCGGTTATAGCGCTCGCGGTTGCCGCCTTGGGCGGCGTGCTGTACCTGTCGCTGGCAGGCACGGAAGAGGGCGTCAAGGAGCGTTGGAACGCTAAGACGGACAAACAGGTCAATGTGATCACGGACCAGAGCAACAAGAACATGGGTCTTGAAGCCATGGCGGGTCGCATCAAGTTCCTTGACCGTTCAAACCGTCAGCTTCAGCAACAGATCGAGCGCCTTGAGAAGGAGCGTGCGGCGGAGAAGACCGACGCCTCTCAGGAACGTATGTGGCGCGAGCGCTTTGATGCTCTGAGTAACGAAATCAACACGTTGCGTGCTCAGCAGAAGGATCAGCAGGTCCGCATCGATCAGCAGAGCAAGGCCGCTGCCAAGGGGCAGGGTGATCAATCCATCGACGACCCATTTCAGGTTCGCGAGCAAAAGCGCCGTGAATTGATGGGCGACGAGATGGAAGCCGAGCTCATGGGCCGCAAGGGCAAGGGCGCAACCCGTCCGTCATCGCGCAACGGCGCGGTGCGGATCGGCATCGTGGGCGAAGAGGGTGAAGAGGAGGAAGAAGCAGCTTCCGATCAGGAAACGCAGGCGCAGGAGGTCTCGCAAACGGCCTACATCCCTGCCGGCTCGATTCTCACCGGCACGCTCATCACCGGTGCTGACTTCCCGACGGGCAAGGGGTCGTACGACAACCCGACGCCCTCCCTGATTCGTCTTTCGAAGCATGCGATTTTGCCCAACCGCTATACGTCTGACGTGCGCGAGTGCTTCCTTCTGGTGGGCGGTCGAGGCGAACTGGCGAGTGAGCGCGCCAAACTTCGCGGCGAAACGCTCTCCTGCATTCGAAACGACGGCGGTGTCATTCAGACGAAGTTGAACAGCTATGTCTCGGGTGAGGACGGCAAGGAAGGCATCAAGGGGCGCCTTGTGTCAAAGCAGGGCCAGTTGATCGCCCGCACGATGGTCGCCGGCTTCCTGTCCGGCATGTCTGAAGCCTTTGACTATTCGCAGGTGTCGGTGCTTTCGACGACTGCAGACTCAAAGGTGCAGTACCAGAAGAACTTCAGTACGGAAGCGGCCAAGGGAGGCTTTGCGACCGGTCTTCAGAACTCGCTTGACCGCGTCGCTCAGTTCTACATGGACTTGGCCGATGAAATGGTTCCGGTCGTTGAAATCAACGCGGGCCGCCAGGTCGATGTCGTGGTGATTACGGGTACGACGCTCAACGTGACGGCTCAGACCCAAGTCGCCAAGAATCCCACCCATACCGGGAGCTAATTGGAAATGAATTTCAAACGTGTTTTTCTCTCGGTCTCTGTGGCCGGTCTCTTCAGCTCGATGCTCTCGGGTTGCGGCTCCATTGGGGTTGGTGAAGAGGAATTTGCTTGTACGGGCATGCCGGGGTCTGTCTATTGTCACTCCGCTCGCGACGTTTATGAAAAGACGAATGACGGCGTAGTGCCGTCTCCCGTCGGCAAGAAGGACGGCTCCTACAACGAGGAGTGCGAGGACTGTGTTCGCGCCGAGGACGTGAATCCAGAGCTCGCCGTTGAGGAAGATGAAAACAGCCGCTACGCCGTAGGCGTTGGTGCGGGCAAGCCTTCGAAGGCGGCGGCTTCCGAAGAATGGATTGACGTTGTTGACACGAAGACGGGCGAAAAGAAGGTGATTCGCCGCAAGACGCTTGAGGTCAACAACGACGAAGTGATCAACAACTATGTCGCTCCGCGTCTGCCGAGCGAACCGGTTCCTATTAGAACGCCGGCTCAGATCATGCGCATCTGGGTCGCGCCCTATGTGGACACGAACGGCGATTTGGTTGCCCCCGGGTTCGTGTACACCGAAATTGAGCCTCGTCGCTGGATTTATCCGGGCGACGAACAGGGTGGCAACAGCAAGATGTTCGCGCCGCTTCAGGCTACGAGCAGTTATCCCGCATACAAGGCTCCCAAGAAGGAGGCTTACAACAGCCTCGAAAAACTCAAGAGAGACCAAATGCGTAATCACTAAAACTCAGTTTTTAGGAGACATTCCAATGAACTTCAAGTCTATCGGCAAGGTCGCTCTTGCCTGCGGTCTCTTCGCCGGCGCAGCTGCTGTTTACGCCGGCGTTGGTGGCAACACCCCGGGCGGTTCCGAATTCGAAGAAATCTGGACGCTCATTCAGGGCTGGTCTCAGGGTGTCCTCGGTCGCATCATCGCGCTCGGCGCTCTGATCGTCGGCATCGCCTTCGGCCTTGTTCGTCAGTCCGTCGTGGCTGCCGTCATCGGCATCTCGATGGCCATCGTTCTCCAGTACGGTCCGGACGTCATCGAAGGCATCGTGACCTCCACGGCTGTTGGTGCTGACCTCGCTCAGGTCGCGCTTCTTGACAACGGCATGGATGTTGCCAACCTCGTGAAGTAATCGTTGATTTTCACCTAAGCACAAGCGTACCTGCCGGTTTCCTCCATGAGAACTAGAGGAGGTCGGCAGGACGTTTCGGCGTGGGACTAGACGAGGATTCCGCCCGCTGTAATAGCCTTGGGCGGGCGCATCACGATGGCAGAGTCTGGTTCCACACCAAAACGTTTTTCGTTTTTTTCTCAAACCGTCCATCCGGTTTCCATTCATCAAAGGCAGCATCATCATGAACACTAGCTTCAAGCGCACTCTCATTACGGTTGCCGTGGCTGCGGCGACGGCTATTACGGCGGTTTCGTCCTATGCGGCGGGCACGATTGAAGACTTTCAGGCACGCGTCAACAAAATCGCCGCTGAAAAGGGTGTGCCGGCTCCGGACGTGAAGAAGGATCTTGAAGCGCAGGCGCGTGTGGACGCTCAGGAAGAGCAGACCCGCGAGGCTTTGGCCAAGGTCTCGCCTATCGAGCGCATCGTGGCCATTGATGCCGACGTCATTCGCGCCATCAAGTCCAAGGACGGCAAGATCATGTATCTCGTCGACAACGGTCGCTTTGCCTTCATCGGCAAGATGGTAGACGTTTGGAACCGCAAGGAGCTGTCCACGATTGAAGACATTGCCGATGCCGTGAGCCACATTGATCTGAAGCGCGTCGGCTTCAAGCTTGATCAGGTGAATCACATTTCCGTGGGCTCCGGCGCAAAGCAGGTGGTGGCCTTTGTGGACCCGCAGTGCGGCTGGTGCCACAAGCTCGTCGGCGAGCTCAATGCCAATCCCGACTACTACAAGAACTACACTTGGAACTTCGTGATCCTCCCGGTGCTAGGTGACCGTTCCGTGCAGCTTTCCAAGAAGCTCCACTGCGCCAAGACGACGGATCAGGGTGAGAAGTTCAAGGCGTTCCAAGGCGGCTTCCGCGCCATCGAGGCGCTAGAGCAGCAGAGCGATTGCGACATGACCAACTTCGAGTCCACCCTGACGGTCGCCCGCGCCTTGGGCGTGCAGGGCGTGCCGATGGTGATCGCGCCCGACGGTCGTTTCGAACGCGGCAAGCCCCGCGACCTGAAGGCGTTCCTTGAGCCCGCCGCTCCGAAGGCGAGCACGGCTCACAAGGCTGATGCGGCCAAGGCCGAACCCGTCAAGGCCGCTCAGTAAGTGGCCAGGGAGTAATTAGGGATGGACGTTTTCAAGCTCAAGCGCTTTACGGATGAAGGACTGTTGACCGACGATATTCGTGCGGAACAGCTCATTTCGCCGTTGGCGGTCGACAATGAACATCGCATCTTCATGTGCGATGACAAGACGCTGGGTTTCTGCTTCGAATGCCAGCCGCTCACGGGCGGCGGCGAGAAGGAGCATGAAAAGCTCGACCAGCTTTTCAGCCAGAACTTTCCTTCCAACATGACGATGAGCTTCCTGCTCTTCCGTTCGCCCGACATCGAGGAAACCCTCCTTGTTGCCGAACGCATGCGCATGAACCACAAGCATCCTCTGTTGACGCCTGTGTTTGAGGAGCGCATGAGGTGGCTGCGAAAGCACACGGATGAGGAAATCGTTGGCACGGCCCTGAACGGTGCGGTGTTCAACGTCGGACGCGTCGTCGACCTGAAGCTTATCGTGAGTGTCAAGATCCCGTTCTCGGGCGAAGAGCCGAGCGAAGACGATATGGAAGACTGCCTTGACTGGGCGACCAAGATCATCTCCGTTCTGAAGTCCGTCGGCTTCGCGCCGTACCAGATGGACGCAAACCGCTATGTGCGCTTTGTGAATACGTTCCTCAACTGGAATGCACGTGCGACATGGCGTCAGGGCTATCGACCGCTCTGGGAAAAGGACAAGCCTATTCCCCCGCAGTGTTTTGATCCTGATTCCGGGGTCATGATCGCCAATCCGAACTTTTTCACGTTGGGTGAAGATGCCTACGTCAAGGTTCTGTCCGCCAAGAAGATGCCCGAAGCCATGTACTTCGGCAATGCCATCGACTACGTGGGCGACCTGCACGGCAACAACGGCGGCATTCATCAGAACTATGCCGTCTGTTGCAATATCATCTTTCCGGATGTCTCCAAAATGAAGGGAACGCTTGAGAAGAAGCGCACATGGGCCAACAACCAGGCCTTCGGTCCGCTACTCAAGTTCGATCCGATCCTCGGCGACATCAAAAAGTCGTTCGACACGATCTACGATTCGCTCAACAACGGCTCTCGTCCTCTGAAGACGAGTTTCCACGTGATCGTTTTCGGAAAATCCGAAAAGGAAGTTACGTCCACGGCTTCGGCTGCGGAATCCTTCTGGTCCGACCAGCACTTCACACTCAAAGAAGACCGGTACGTGATGCTTCCGATCTTCAAGAACTGTCTGCCGCTTTGTTGCGACCGGTTCGCCATCAGCGAACTCTGGCGCTACAAGACGATGACGAGCCGCGAGGTCCCGGTCATTCTGCCGCTCTTCGGCGAAGCCAAGGGGACGGGTACGCCGCACGTGGAACTCCTGAGCCGAAACGGGCAGGTGATGAGCCTGTCGCTGCATGACTCTTCGACGAACCAGAACGGCGTGATTGCGGCGGAATCGGGCTCCGGCAAGTCGTTCCTTCTCAATGAGCTCATTCTCTCCTATATGTCCGAAGGCGCTCGCGTCTGGGTGATCGACGCTGGTAAGTCCTACAAGAAGCTCTGCGAATCGCTCGACGGCGACTTTGTGGAATTCTCAGACCGAAGCAAGATCTCCCTTAATCCGTTCGAGACCATCGTCAACTGGAACGACGAAGAAGATGCCGTGGTGAATCTGGTGGCGACGATGGCCTCGATGGAAGGCAAGCTCGACGACTATCAGATCGCGGCCCTCAAGGGCCACATGCATCAGCTCTGGAACGAGACCTATGAGGAGGGCAAGAAGCAGGTTCAGGGGACGCTCGATGCCATCAACGCGGCCTATGAGCACAAGATCGAACAGGCTCTGCAAATCTCGGATCGCCGCAAGGCGGATGCGATGGTCGAAGACCTTGAGCGCAAGCGCGACCTTGATCTGATGCAGGCCATGCCGCCGTCGACCATGAGTATCGACCTCATCGCCGAACGTTGTCTGGGGGACTCGGACCCCCGCGTGCGCGACGTCGGCGTGCAGCTGGGTTCCTTTACGTCGAAGTCTTCCTATGGCCGGTTCTTCTCCGGCCACAACAACGCCAACTTCAAGAACGATCTGACCGTTCTCGAACTCGACGAACTCCAAGGTCGAAAGCATCTGCGCCAGGTGGTGCTCCTGCAGCTCATTTCGCAGATTCAGCGTGAGATTTTCCTTGGCGAACGTGACCGCAAGAAAATCGTCATCATCGACGAAGCGTGGGACCTCCTGAAGGAAGGCGAAGTCTCCGTCTTTATGGAACACGCCTACCGCAAGTTCCGAAAATACGGTGGTTCAGCCATCATTGCAACGCAGTCCGTGCAGGATTTGTACGGCAACTCGGTGGGCAAGGCCATCAGCTCGAACTCGGCCAACATGTTCCTTCTCGGCCAAAAGCCGACGACGCTTGAACAGGTTCGCAAGGACAATCAGCTTGTGATGGAGGACTGGGCCTTCAACATGCTCAAGTCCGTGCATACGGAAGCGGGCGTCTTCTCGGAAATCTTCGTGAGCGTTGGTCAGCTTCAATGCGTTGGTCGCTTGATCGTGTCGGACTTCCAGAAGTTGCTCTACTCGACCGCTCCCAACGACGTCAACGACATCAAGCAGTACCAGTCACAGGGCATGGGCATTCAGGACGCAATCAATGCGGTTCTTCGTGACCGCGAAGCTCGCCGACGGTATTGATCTGGGCAAAAAGCTCTTGGGAGGGAGGAAAAGGCCGCCGTTCAGCAAGAACGGTCGGCCTTTTTTTCTTGTGTGGCACAGGGATTTTGGAGATGCGGATGGATTCCGTTCCTGAACCCTGTCCGCTTTTTCAGGACTTGTAATGTAACAACGTACTGTATCGGTAAGTGTTACGACATAAAAAAGATCGGCAACCAGGATACCTTCGAAACCATTCGTTTCGCCCAACATAAAGCGCCACAGCGGTTTCAAAAGCGAGTTTTGCTTTCAAGTGTGCCAGATGGGGTTGGCCAACTGCCTATGCTCAAACTCAGCGTCGAAAAGCATCCCGGCTTTTCACATTGGTATTTGAATCATAAGAATCAGTTTTGGGCCTTGCACTCATGCACCCCTTATTCCGAAAGTCCGTTTGCTCCCTCATGGCCGGCCTGATCGGCTTCACACAGACGGCAACTACTGTCGCCATGGCGGAAACGGTCACGCCGCCTTATCTCAACAACAAGCCCTCCGCGTCTGAGATCACAGACATGGGCCATGCCGCCAATGCCTTCGGCAAGGAGATGGGAAAGGCCGGGGTTACTAATGCGCCCACCTTCGACGGCGTGAATATCAACATGAACGTCGGTGGCGAAACGTTGCAGATCAATAAGGACAAGCTCGCACCGACGCCAGACGGCAAGAAACTTCGCTATGCACATACCGCAGAGGACTTTGAAAAACAAAAGGATCTCTACAACGACGGCAGTGCGATGGATGAAACCGGCGGGAAGCAAAAGGACGAACTCTTTGCAGATTCCGAATCGGATAGTCCGACCTTGGAAGGCGAGGTGTATGCGCTTCTCGTCGATATGGCCCGCAAAGAGAAGGGTGACTACAGCGAAGAGGAATTCCTTGATAAGACTGAGGAGATTCTGGGGGACATGGAAAATGTCCTTCAAGACCTCGTGACGTGCGACGCAAATTCTGCTTTGGATTCACAGGGTAAGTATGTCCATGTGGCTGATCTGAAGGAATGCCAGCAGGTCATCGACAAGACTTCGACTTGTACGATTCAGCATGACTACACGGCTGGCGTCATTGAGCACGTCGATGGCGACTTCAATATGAAGTCGTGCGGCGAGGGTTGCATCGAGATTTGGTTGGGCAAGGTCTGCAATGACTGTCTGCATGGTGGTTCTTGCTCGCTGTTCGTCAAGGAAATTCGCTTCCGCGTCGTGAATCCGGATGCGCTCATCAAGGCGGAAATCGACTATGCGGTTTTCGACGACGAGTATCAGGTGTGGATCGGTCCTGACGGTGCGACGCAACTCGTCTATGACAGCCATGATGGGCAATTTCCTTTTGAACCTGATGGCACACGGAATGGGAATCAGTGCGAACGATGGACTTCGTGGGCTTGGGACGTTTATGGCGACGGCTACGGTTGTCATGACGCTTGCCGAAATCCGACGCCCGGGAAGGGGGCTGTCAATGTCAAGCCGCAGATCATCGCCGCCGGTGAAAACGGCATCGTTCGTTTTGTCACGCGTACCGCTACGGGCGGCAATGGCGAAGGCTTTTCCCGTCTGCGTATTCGCTATGACACGAGCAAGATCATCAAGAACGACATTTGGAAGCCGAAGGGATGCATTGATGCCGCACTAGGCATTGAAGACGGCATGGCTGAAGGGGCGGTTAAGTGTACGGACATGCCTGACGTTGGCACGGATGGTTGCGTATGGCTTAACGGCGTGAGCGTTTGTGAACGCCATCTTTCTGAATCGCCGCTTAAGGCCATAAGTCCTTTCTGCCGTAAGGTTTCCGTCGATGCTAAGTTCACGTTCAACAAGGGCGACACGGGTTGTTGGAAGGTACTTGTAGGCTTTGACGACGATGGGAATTCCATTTACGAAGAAGTTTGTGGCGGGGTCAATACTGGCGGCAATTTGAATACCTGTACACAGTACAAGGATGATCCGAATTGCGTCTTTGTCTCTTCAGAATGCACGGAAGGTGCGACCGGCTCGACCACTGGTACCTGTTACGTCAACGATGTCATTTATGACTGCGGCAAAGACGTCAAGATCGAAGACGTGACGGCGGATACAACGTATGACTGCGACGGTATTGCCTGTCTGGGCGAGAACTGCATTGATGCTGAACGTACGGAAAGCACTGACTTTGGGAAGGTCAATGCACTCATGAACGCGTTGCAATACATGGCACAGGACATGCAGTGTACAGGCCTTGACGAGAATGGGAATCCTACCGGGAATCAGGATGTCAATTGCACGGTCTTTGGCGGTACGAGCGGCTATTGCAAGATCGCCGTTGGCGGTTGGCAGGACTGCTGTGAACCCGTGGGCGGGCCTGGGGTGGGTGAGTACATCCGCATGATTATGTCCGCACAACGTTTGCATTCGTCTACTGTGGCGCTCAATACCGTCATTAAGGGCGGCGAGGGTGCTTATGACGTGACGGTTCTGGCCAAAGAAATGGCTGGACAGTATGCCGATGCATGGGGTGAGGTAACTACGGTTATTTCCAACGGTATGGAATGGGTGGCCAATGCGTTTGGTACCACGATGGACAACATCTATGCGGCGGTGGATTATCTGGCTGCGCCGTTTGAGTGGTTCAAAGAAAAGGTCATTGGCGAAATCACGAAGTACATGAAATCGCTGATGACGAAAATCTTACAGAGCGTTGGAATTAACATCGGCGGGACTACTGGGGCTACAGCTGCAGAAACCGACATGTTCCAGAGTACGCTCAATGGCATGTTCGGCAATGCGGCTGGCGAAGCCATTGGTTCGGTGATTACCTTTGTAGGCTGGGTCTATCTGGCTTACCAGATTGCGGACTTGGTGATCCAGTTGGTCTATAAGTGCGAGCAGTCCGAATATGAACTTGTCAGCAAGCGCGACACGAAGAATTGCCACTACATCGGGAGTTACTGCAAGGACAAAAAACTCGGACTTTGCATTGTGAAGCATCGCGTTTACTGCTGCTATCAAAGCCCGCTCTCACGCATCATCAACGAACAGATCAAGGCGACTCAGCCTGAACTGTTGGGCGATCTAGGCGACTGGGGCGATCCTGAAAATCCCAAGTGCAAGGGCATCCCGCTCGGAGACGTCACGAAGATCAATTGGGATCTGATCAATCTGGACGAATGGACGGCTCTGCTCATGTCGACCGGCAACATGGTCACAGTAGACAAGGTGGATTTTGATCATCTGACCGGCAAAGACTCGACGTTGAACTTTACGGGTGAAACCGGCTATGCAACCGATTGGGGCATTCCAAGCGTAGACGACTCTACCGACATCGGCAAGCAGTCGAAAGCGGCCATGGTGATGGCCGCAAACGGAGATGCGAAGAGCTCGACGGATCGTCTCAACACGCTGGAGCGCATTGAGCAACGTTTGAGCGATATGGACGTAGACGGTCTTCGCATAAAGGGGGCACCGTGCATTTCGCTTGACGTTGGCAAAGGGACGCTTCTGCGCGGCGGTTGCAGCGAAATGAGCAACGCCGAGTATGTTTGCCGCAAGAATGGCCCGCTCATCGACTGCGAAGAGATTGCGTACATGAACTCGCTCAATGAACTGCTCGGCCATCCTTGGACTTCTCAAGACTATTGGAATCAGGGATACCGTTGCCTGAAGGGCGAAGTCAATATCGACTGTTCGACGCTTTACTCAAAAGACGCCTACATCAAGGCTCTGGAGGAGTACGCCAAGATCATTGGTGGAACGACTTATCTGAATCGTTACGTCTGCTTGGATAAATCAGGTACGTTCAACCAAGCGATCTGCGAACACGCCATGGAGCAGAACTACTGCGAATGTCTGCCGGGAACGTTTATTTGTCAGGACGGGAACAAGCCGATTGACTGTCAGACCTTAGGTTCAACAAAGAACGAGTGTCGTTGTTTGTTGGGCGTTTGCAAGGAAAAGTGCGAGTTCGGCGGGATCCCGAGTTCTCAATTGGACAACGACATTCACGTCAATACGCCGGAAACGTGTCCTTATGGCCATTAGTCGCCGTTTGTGAGTTCGGAGTGGCACATCAAGCGGGAAAACCTGCTTGCAAGGGTGCCACTTCGATTTTTCGAAGACTCTATTGTTAAACAACCTGTATGGAGGGACGGGCGTGGCGCGATAGCGCCAGCTCCCGTTGTGAAGATGAATCTCGGAGATAAAAAGTCAGTGTCGATAACCAGACGACAGGTTTTGCTTGGCTCGTTGATGGCGGGGCTGTCGCCTGTATTGGCGACTCCAGCTCGTGCGGAATTGAGCCAGCAAAGTTCCTTCGGTGGTAGCAGTAGGGCCTTTCCGTTGCACGCGGTGGCCTTCACGGGCGACTACAACGATTTGATCGGAGCGCCCAGTTCGGACGACATTGGTAATTTCTTTGCCGACTCTGTGACGCCTGGGGAGGCTGGACCGGAGGATAACGTGACGCTCACTCAAACGGCCAAGGGCAAGGAAAAAGTTGTGACGCCATTTAAGGGGGCAATCTCGATTCCCTATTTTCGTGTGAATGAAAAGGGATTGATTCAGGAATATGGATCGAGAACTTTGACCTTTGCTTGACGGATGGAGCGTTCAGGATGAGTGAAAGCGAAAAGACGAAGAACGTGCCAGTGGTCAAGGGGCATAGTGATCGCGACCGCGAACAAAAGAATTTGACGCGTCGTGGGATGTTGCTTGGGGCGGTTCTTGGTGGAATTGGGGCCGTAAAGACGGTTGAGGCTGTTGAGTGTACTTGTTTGCCTGCACCTGATTGCAATGCCGTTTGCCCGAATGGCGGTGTTCCTCGTGGTGATGGAACACAGGCATGCGATTGCAATCCGCCGACGTGTGTTACGCAGGATCAACTGGCCAAGGTGGCCTATACCGGCGAGTATACCGACTTGATTGACAAGCCTGACTTGAGTGCTGGCATGCCCAATGTCGTAACTGCTGGGGGCGCTGGGCCGACAACCAACGTCACGATGAGTCGAACAGGGGCTGCGCCTCAAACGGGGAAAATCACAATTCCTTATTTCAGTGTTGATTCCAAAGGACGAGTTACAGCTTTTGGTAATCGTACATTCGAGATGAAGACTAGTTACTACAGTAATTACAGCAATTACTACGCATATTCTAATTATTCTGCGTACACAAACTACAACGCATATCAAAATTATTCGAATTACAAGAATTATTACGACTATTATGATAATAATTGTTGTGGTGATTCGGATGCCCGTTAAAAGATTTGCGTGGCGGGTTTATGAGTGGTATTTAAAATAGTATGAGTGATGCAAAGATAATAGATAAGGGTGTCGTTATTCCTGTTGATGGAGAAGTACCTCACCCGTTGGTCAATCGACGCAATGCAGTCGCTGCGGTTTTATTGGGAGGTCTGGCTTCGGGGGCCAAGGCTTTGGAGATGTCCTGTTTGCCTGCACCTGATTGCGATGCCGTATGTGAGGAAGGTGGTGTTCCTCGTGGTGATGGAACACAGGCATGCGATTGCAATCCGCCGGATACCTGTGTGAATCCGGATAAGTTGGCTCCTGTTGCCTACACGGGAAACTACAAGGATTTGGTCAACAAGCCGGAGATCAAATCCGACTTGAAGGATGTGGTGGTGGCTGGGAGCGCGGGGCCGACATCGGACGTGACGATGACGCAGGTTGATAGTGCGTCGGGCTTGCAGAAGCCGTCCGTGACTAAAGTCACGATCCCTTATTTCAAGGTCGATTCAAAGGGACGTGTCACGGCATATGGTAATAAGACGCTAACTTTGGAGACGACCTACTACAACAATTACTCAAATTATTACGCGTACAGCAATTATTACGCATATACGAATTATACAGCGTACCAGAATTATTCTGCGTACGGTAATTATCGTAATTATTACGACTATTATGATAATAATTGTTGCGGTGATTCAGACGCGCGATAATAGTCCTTTGGGCGGAGTAGATAGTGAAGTTTCAATTGGTTTGCGTTAAGCCGGGGTCAGAAAATACTGAAACATGGTTTTTTGATAATCAGACAAATAAAATTGTCGAAGAGAATGGGCGAACGCATTACTTCTGGAATGATCCTCGTTTTTTTGGGGTGGAGGATCATTTCCAATCGGTTCCTGCGAGAGTGTACGATGAGGAGCATCCGATTCAAGAAAACTTCAGGGTTCTGTCAAAATTAAAGATTCAGCTTGGATTGGCTTGTAATTGTGATTGCGCGTATTGCCAGCAAAAGCAGTGGCGTAACCCATCCGAAATCCAGGCCGATGAAGCAGACATCGTGCGCTTTTTCGACAGCTTTGAGCGAGCTGGGTTAAGTCTTCGAAAGCAAGGAACCATTGAACTGTGGGGTGGTGAACCTTTGGTCTATCGCAAGGTGTTGCAACTACTTCTGCCGAAGTTAAGAGAAAAGTTTGGGACTGAAGCTCGCATCGTCATGTTCACGAATGGTGAGCTTTTGACGAAGGCGATGGTCGACATGCTGATGCTGTATCGCGTGACTGTGCGCATTTCTCATGACGGTCCGGCTCAGAGCTTGAGAACTCGAAAAGATCCGCTTGATGATCCTGCTTGCTGGCAGGTCTGGCAGTACCTCTTAGAAGAAAGTGCTAGTCGCGGAATCCCCATGGAGTTCCATGCTGTCATTACGCCTCGAAATGCGAACTTGCAGGAGCTTCAAACCTTTTTCAAAGAACGGTTTTCGCCTGATGTGAAGGTGAGCTTTGAGGGCGTTGCAACGATTGACGACGTAGAGCGTAAGGATTGCGTTTTTGGATCTGATGATGCGCGGACCTTGGTGGCTTCCATCTTCAACGCAACTTTTAATGAACTCGTTCCGGGGATTAGGCCTTGGGTTGACGAGTTGCTGGGGCGTCTCGTTCACCGCGTGCCTGTGGTGACGTTGGGAACTGCCTGTGATGCGGCAAATCCTGGCGTTCTGTCCGTGGACTTGTTCGGTCGAGTTTTAAGTTGTCAGAACCGGTCAGCCCAGCGTTTTGCCATCGGATCGCTTGATGACTACGAGGGCATTGTCAACCCACATCTTAAGCATTGGTCGGTTTATCCGGCTTGTCGAGACTGCTTGGTTCTCTCTTCGTGTAAGGGCGGGTGTCCGCATCATGATTCAAAAGATGCGGCCAGTAATTGCGCCAATGCTTTTACATTTCACTTCGGCATTTTTACAGCCGTCTGGTTCTTGCTGACGGAACGTCTGATTGTTGAAGTGAAGCCTCTTGAAGTGGAGCAACCTCATGTTTGATGTCCAGCGAGTGTGCGTGCCTTTGGGGCTCGCGTGCAATCTTGAATGTCGTTACTGCCTGCGCGATATGGGGCGAGAGCGCGTACCCCGTCTAAATGATTTGATGCGCAGGTATGTCGAGCAGCTCAATCCTTCTGTGACTGAGGCGCTTATCGTGACTGGCGGGGAGCCGTTGCTATACAAAAATCGCATGTTCGAACTGTTCGAACTTAACGCCAGTGTTCACAAGAAAATCATGACGAATGGCATTCTGCTCGACGATGCATTGGCTGATTACTGCAATCGTCATCAAATTGAACTGATGCTGAGTCACGACGGTGAACCTACCGAATTCTTGCGAGGTGTTGACGTTCTGAAGAATCCGGATCTGGTTCGCATCATTCGCAAGTTCGACATTCTGAGAGTCAATACGGTTTCAACGAAATTAAATAGCGATTGCTTGAAGACTTATTGGTACATCGTTGAACATCTCGGACGCGAAGACTTCTTCATGACTTTCAATCCGTGTTTCGACACCGGATGCGTGAATGAATTGATCGAAGGGTACGACTATGCGGAATTCAATCGCACGTTCGCCGAGTTACACCAAATTGTGCCATGTCGGTGGGCATATAACGGCAAGTTGGATGATCTGGATAAACAGACTCTCGGGGTGAATATATTGCCTGACGGTAGCGTGGTGTCCATGGCAACGATGAAGCACTACGGGACGGTCGAAGAATCTTGGGAAACCATTCGTGACCGGATTGAGGCATTTGGCGAATTCGATCGTTGTCTTCGGTCTCGTTGTCCGGAATCATTGAAGCGCCGGTGCATTAAGCAACTGGCATCCAATCACTTTTGCAAAGTTCGATTCGCTCAGGTGGCTACGAGCGATAAGGAATGGCGATGAATTCCATTTACGCTGTACAAAAAATTTATCTGATGATGGGGGCAGCATGCAATCTGAAATGCAGGCATTGCTATCAGATGGACAATCCGCAACCGCATCTACACAAACAAATTCATTCCGACGTCTGGGATTTTCTAGATAGGATGTCTTCACAGAAGCCCGAGAAGCTGAACTTGGTGTTCTGGGGCGGTGAGCCGTTGCTTTATTGGCCGCTCATTAAATCCGTGATTGACCGTTTTGATGGCAGATTCAATTTTGCCTTCATCTCGAACGGTACGCTGTTGAACGATGCCATGGTGGACTATCTGAATGCCCACAACGTGCTTTTTTCAGTAAGCTGCGACGGTCCGCTGACGACAAAGGTTCGCGGCATCAATATCTTAGATGATCCGGCGTTTTGCGCACGATTCAAAAGGCTCAATAGACGTTGCATCGGCACAACGATTCATGCCTACAACATTGATCCGTTCGCTTTCGAACGCTTTGTTAAGGAGCGAGTAGGAGAGACGAACATTCACTATCAGTACACGCTCGAATGTACGTGGGATATGGATCGCGATTTGTATGAATATGACTTCGAAACATATGAAGAACATCTCAAGACCTGCCGGAAGCTGTTTATCGAAGGAGCTGTCAAGGGTGACATGACTTCCATCGCGATGGATTACCTAAAGCGTGGCGTGCTTACGGTCATGGGAACGCAGACTAGAGCTGACAGCGGGATCCCAGATCGCTGGTGGCCCGAGTGCTCGTCCATGCGTAAGACGATGAACGTCGACATTGAAGGCTACGTCCATCTTTGTCACAACATAACAAGCGTTCTTGGACGGGTTACTGATGATTACGATGAACTGCTCGACGCGAATGATCGAATGCTAAAGGAAAAGCTGGCGCGAAAGACCGAATGCAACAGCTGTAGCGTGGTGCGTTGGTGCCGTCGCGGTTGTCCGCTCAATTGTGTAGCGGATCATTCTGGTCAAAAGATTTGCTGTGAAGCGGAAAGGATCTATTGGAAGCAGGCATATCTCACGGTGTGCGATGCGGCCAAAATCACCACGGACATTGCTCTATGACGCACAACGCTTTTTCCTCTCTTATGCTCAAACTGGGTGGCGATTGCAATCTCAATTGTCCTCACTGTCACTGCGCAGTGCCTGAGTACGAATTCAGGCCAGAGATTCTAGACTGGATACGCCAGCGGCCGATCAAGCGAATTACCTTCAACGGCGGCGAGCCACTAATGTATTTCGAAAGGATAAAGCAGATCGTCACGGAACTGGGAGATCGCTACGAGTACAAGTTCGTCACGAATGGAACCCTTCTTTCAACGGAAATCATTGAGTTTTGCAATGATCACAACATCACGATTGTGGTTTCATACGACGGCAAGCAAAGCGGTCGCGACAACACCTTGCAGCCGCGTTGGGAGTTGCTTCGCTTTGCAAGAAGGTGTGCTTTTTCCGTCTATACCTCAGGCGAAACCAATGCCATCAAGTTGCAGGAAGACGTCGATCAGTTGGTTGGGGGCTTCAAGATTCGCAAGGCTTGGAACAAGGGTTCGATCATGCCGAACTTTCTCCACGAGACAGCAACGACACCTCGTAGAGCCTCCATTTCTGACGCTCGGGATTATTTGCGCAGTTTGGCTCGACTGATTGAACTTCAACTCATTCAGTACAAGCAAACTGGCAATTTGGATGGGAAACAGGCTTTGGTTCGGGCGGTCAAGAAGTGGCTTGTGCCGAAGAATTTCGATTTTGGAGTGGCTTGTTGCAACAGCGACCTCATCACGCTAACAGTCGACGGTCGATTCATGATCTGCCCCTATAAGCCGACCTACTGCGGAGACATCTGGCGGGGCGTTGATGTAGCGATGATCGAAAGTCACATTCCTGAGAAATGCCGCCGATGCTCGATTTTCAACGTCTGTCGCAATACCTGCTTGGAAAACACGACCTCCCATGAGTGCTACATCGCCAAGAGGCTCAACACCCATCTGAAGGTGTTGGAGGCGAAATATGAAATTGATCTTGTTGCCTTGATTAAGGGGGAAGTATGAGTGAGGGAAAGACTTCGCGTCGCCGACTTTTGCTCAATGGTGGGTTGGGAAGTTTGGTGACGCTCTCGGCAACGAATGTTATGGCCAACGCTGTGAAGGAACCGAAAACGGATATGGAAAACACAAAATCGCAAATGGAAATTGTCTTCATTCATCGTTCAAAGAAGGGGCGTTTGCCGAACGACGTTGAAACGGCTCAAAACAAGCCGGCCAAGCCTCAGCCGACGACAGGCATCGGTGCGCCGACCTACCATTTCGATTTGGATGATCAGAATTTCACGCTAAGTTTTTCCATTCGCCGTGAAGGAAAGGTGTTTGAGGGGCAAGTTCGCCTGCCACTCATCCCGGGAAGCTATGTGATGCTACAGTACGACGACTCGGAAAAGGCTGTTCGCTGCTTGAATCTGCGCACTACGGACTATGCAGGCTCTCTTATTGAATCGGTCGATTCCTTTTTCTTCGGGCGCGTCTTGATGACCGCGACGACGGTCTACGCCTCTCTTAACGGGCGTCATGCCGATGTTGCAGGCGTGCGTAATGAGGAGCGGCAAAACAATGAAAGTTCCGAGCAGGCTCTGATGCGTGTTTCTCCTGAGGCTCGGTTCATCATTGATCGAATCTCCGAACGCAACGCGATGCTTAAGCAGATTGACGTGCTTGACTACGTGCTTTATCTCGAAGCTCAGGTCGACATGCTAACGAAGGTGGTGTTGGACAGCGGCATAGTCAAGGCGAGTCCGTGTGCGGATCTCCTGAAGTTTGCTGACGAGTTTGCGGTGTACCGCACGGATAAGGAAGCGGCGATTAAGAACTTGTTTTCTCATAAGTTGCAGATGCGTCAGGCGCAACAACAGTGGCGAGCGTTGGCCCAGAAGCCGGCTGAAAAGTAATTGTGGGAGAAGGTATGAACGTTTCCATTACGAATGCCTGCAATCGTCGTTGCGAATATTGTTTTCAGCGCGATTGGTATCTTTCCAAGAAGGCGAACAGTACGACTGATGAATCGGTGATCGAAATGACGACCGAAGAGTTCGCGCATCTTTGCGATTGGGCAGGTCGTCTTCCGTGCCTAAAGTTGCTCGGCGGAGAACCGTTGCTTCATTCGCGTGTCACGGATTTGGTCAAAATTGCCAAGGAAAGGGGCAAGCAGATTGCGTTTATTTCCAATATCTCTGCCGACGAAGAGAAGTTCGATGAGTGCTATGCATTGGTAGCCGTAGAGGATACCAACGTGCGTAGCTTTCTGATCAATACCGACTATCCAGCCAGTCAGGAAGCCATCTTTAAGCGCAATCTAGAAAAGCTCTGTGAATCAAAAATCGAATTGAGCTTCAGTACGACTCTGCTTCCTGGAAGTCGAGAAGTGGCCAAGGCGCGAAAGCGCATTGAGGAGCTGGCAGAGATCTATCACGATATACGCAAGACGATGAATGGTTTTCGCGTTCGCCTAGCTCCGTTTTGTCCAAATCCGACGAACCCGACGGATTTTCGACTTTATGACTTTACGTCGGACGTCATCGAGTTCATCAATTCGTTGTATCCGACCGGCATTCCGGAATATGGGTTCGACTGCCCGGTCAATCTCTGTGAATTGCGCTCGGATTTTGTCGATGCATGTCGCGAGAACGGAACTATGGTTCGAGTCAACCGTTGCAGTCCAGAAAGCGGGATGCCGTTTGACATTCTGGTGGATCATTCCGTTATTTGGTGTTCAAGCGCTAACTTTCTGAAGTTGGATGACTGGCGGGCGTTCGAATCCTTCGATGCTGCTCGCCATGCTTTGTCTCGTCAGTATTACGCATGGTGGCGGACGCATGGTGAGGCCAGGAAGTGTCGCTCCTGTGAACAACATCATCCCGGATACTGCGATGGCCTGTGCATTGCCAAGACGGCGAATGTCGAGCGTACTGAGCAGGTAATTCCGATTGTGCCGTGCAACAAGGAATGAGCTATGCTTTTTAATTTGGAAGTTTTGTCCAACGAGAAGAAGCGCATCATCCGCTTTGACAATGTGACCAACATATTTTCGGATCCAGAAACAGGTGAGAATTTGTTAGCCGCATCACGGATGCAGGATTATCTTCGCCTGACGGATATTTATGATTTTGACCGATCTGATCTCGGGGTTCTCTACATCAATCTTGGTTTGAACTGCAACTTCAAGTGCAAGTATTGCCATCAGAACAAGTTTCGAACGACAACCGATGTCGTGCCGTGTACACCGGAGCTGGCGCTTGAACTTATCGAAATCCTGAAAAAGGCCGACATTCATCCTGCCGGTGTGTCTTTTTGGGGCGGCGAACCGCTGGTCTTTTGGAAGTCCATTAAGGTTCTTGTTCCGGCATTGCGGGAGATGTATCCCGAAGCGACAATCAATTTCCCGACCAATGGTGCATTGCTGACGGAAGAAATCGTTGATTTTTTGAAAAAGTACAATGCCGGCTTTTACATTTCCTATGACGGCAAGGCGACAAATCGAGATTGTTCCATCTTCGACGATTCAGACATTCGCGAGTTCTTCCAAAGAACGCAGGTACCGCTTGACATCATGCCGACGCAGAACCGGGCGTCGATCCCGATTCAAGCCATTCGTGACGAATTGCACGGCATGGGTCTCAAGTTGCGAAGCATTTCGGCGTATTCGATTGCGCGATGCAATCCGTATAACCGCGAACAGGCTGAGGAGATTCGCATTCCTCAGGACAGAATCGACAGTTATTCCGCGTTCATCTATCGAGTGCTTCGTGATGAGGAAAAGCATGGGAAGCTCTTTAAGGGCGTGAAAAACCGCTTCGCATTTGTGGTGTCTCTTTTTTACAGAGGGTTGGGAGTCGATAGTGCGGACGTGCGCTACTGCGGCAACATGGTCGGCAGGGATATTTGCATTGACTGCACGGGGACGATGTTCAATTGCATGAACATTCCTTTGTTCAAGATGGGAAATATCTTGGATTTCAAGCCTTTTGACGCCAGTAAGATTTACCACTCGCATTTGAAGAAGCAAGCGTGTATGAGTTGCCCGTTCGTGTCAGTTTGTCGCGGCGGCTGTCCTTTGATCCACGACGATGCGTCTTTGGAATTTGAGGTGAACTGCAACAACATCAAAGGCTTGGCCGTTCCATTTTTTAGAATGACGGTTGAGGTGTTGCTGGGGGTCTATCTAAAACGCATCGTGCGCGTGGAGGATGGCAAGGTTTTCGGTGAGTATTGAGGGGTCGTCGATGCTGTACACGCTTCCTTATAACAATTCTGATCCAGAGACGTTCCTGGAAAGTTTTGAACCCTACAAGGCAAATATTCATTCGTTCTACTTCAGTTTTCCCGGTTTGTTTTTGACGCACAACCCGACTCGGGATTCGGCTGAAGAACGCTTGGGTAAGGATACGAATACGTACCGTTTTCTGGAGATGATCAACAGGCGTTACAAATCGGTGCTCTGCATCAACACTCTGGTGTATCCTGGCGATCTGAAGGAGATTACGTACAAGATTATTCGTGAAATGACGGTGTTAGTTGAGCAGTTCGGTCTGACGGCGGTGAATGTGGCTTCTCCGACGCTTGCTGAAGTGATCCATCGTTACTTCCCGATGGTCGACATTCAGACCTCCTGCAATACGTATTCCTACATCACGAATATGTATCGCTTCTGGAATGAAAAGTTCGGCTCTACAGTGTTCAACCTGCCACGCGAAGCCCTTCGCACGCCGTGGTTACTCGACCAGTTTAGGGAAACCGGATTCGTTTCGAAATGTATCGTGAACGAAGGGTGTCTTTACGGGTGTCCGGGCAATATTGAGCACGCTTGTTCGTTTGTGATCCCGAATTCTGCCGTATGCCTATTCTGTGATCGCAATGACTTTCACTTGTCCGATGTTTTTAAGACCAACTTTGTACCTCCGTACAGGATCGGGGAGTTCGAGGGAAAAATTGACATCGCTAAAATCGCGGGTCGATATTTTGAGACGGAGCGCATTCTGAAGATTTTCCTTGCCTATCTCAACCAGGATCCAGAGGCGGAAATATGGACGCTGATGCATGCCCGTGCACGTCGATGGCTGAAGGATAATAAGCTCAATTTTCCGGCTAAAGCATGGCCGAAGAAAACGTTAACATGCGAGTGCAAGGAATGCTCGACTTGCAATGTCTGCCGCAAGGCCATGGAGCACGTTGTGGAACGTAGCGGAGTCGCTGTCGAAGAGCTGACGATGCCGATTTGAGTAGAAAAAAAAAGCCAGGCTTCCCAAAAGGAAGCCCGGTCGTGTTGAGTAATCAGAAGTCACTTCCGAATCCAGAACTTGAATCGAAACCAGAGTCGAAGCTAGATCCGAAATTGTCGTCGAAGCTAGAGCTAGTAGAGAACGAATCGTCGAAGATCGAGGTTGAAAAGCTGTCGGTGTTGCTCAATCCGACGTCGGTTGTTTCCTTCGCTACAACGTTCATCTCCTCATGATGAACATTCTCCGGCAAGGCTGCGTAGGCGGGATCGTTAACCGTATCAACAGGCTGAATTGCACCATTGTCATGGTGTGTCGGGTCGACGGATGTGCCATGAAAAATGTTGTCCGGCAAGTATGCGTAAGCGGGATCCGTTGATGTATCGGACGCAGAGTTGCCGCCGTGAAAAAACGAAAAGAGTTTGTTGAGAAAGGACATAATGACGTTTCCTCCGCGTCCTCAAGGCGATTGTGCTTGAGGACGCTTCTGAATTGGTTATTTGGCCTTTTCGTTGTTTTTCTTGAGGACTTCGGCAGGCATCACGAAATAGTTGATGCGGTTCTTTTCGAGCACGAAGGGGGCGGAGTATTTCCGGTTGCCAAGATCTCGGCTGACGATGGACGCATAGGTGTGTTCGGGCAGATAGGGCGTCACGGCGGCTGCAACCTTGAGCCAATCAATCTTCTGGCTTTGGCCGCCGAGGAAGTTGAGACTGATGCTCCACCTGTCAGCTACCCAAGCCTCGAAGGGTGTGCCAAGGGCAACGGAGGTCATACGAGGTTTCTCCTCAATGCCATGGCCCAAGATTTCAATGGCGCAACGCTTGCGGGCACTCCATTTGTTGTAATGGCAACCAAGTTCATCGCTCACAAGGTCAACGCTACCCGTGTAGACCCAGGCGTCGGCCTTGTCTGTGCGGATCTCGATTTCCGCATCGGGATAAAGTGCCTTGAAGGCTTTCCCGAAACTCTCTAGCGCACGGTCGATGATGATTTTTTGTGCTTCATTTTTGTTGGATGCATCCTGCGCCGGCAGGTAGGCCATGAGCGCTTGGTCATAGTTGAAGAACGGATTTTTCATGGAGGTCAGTGCCAGAACAAAGCCGATCCCGATGCTGGTGCCGACACTGCTGGATCCGGGAAGGAAGCTACTGCCGGCAGCGGAATAGATGCTACTGGCCCAGCCTGCGGTGTCAAGCAACAAAGAGCCGTCATTAGAAGCAAAACCTTTGGGGGCGGTTTCGTCGCTGTGAGTGCCTTGCCAGAAAACCCAGTTGATGTTGTTGGCACGAGAGATGTTTTCGTTGTAAGGGAAGCTGTTGTGCTGTTCTTCCGGGGGCATGCCGTTATTGTTGGTGGCGCAACCTGCCAGAAGAGTTGAGACGAGCGAAGCAATAAGAGCGAGTTTTTTCATTTTCGTTGGGGCAGAGAGGTGAGGTTGGGGTGTTAGGGCAGGGCATCGACGCCCTTTGTCCAGAGGATTTTGAGAATTGTGAGGGCGGGTCCCTTGGGTTGAATGGAGCCGTTTTCCCATTTGTCTGTGGTGCTTTGAGATACGCCGAGGAGTTTTGCGAATTCTCCACGCGTCATGCGCAGGCGGCTCCGAAGCTCTCCGACAGCCTTGGCATCGAACGGATCGGGCGTAGCTTCGCGCAAGCGTTGGGCTCGAAGGTTGTAATGAGCGGATTCTTCAAGATCGCCCACGAGATCATCCGAACGTCCTGAAGTGGCCAGGAGGTCGTACTGATCAATCTCCGGATTCATCAGTTCAAAGATGCCGGGGCCGAGCTTTTCGATGGTGCAGAGCGCGATGCGTGCCGTATTGGGAATGGTTTCCCCTTCCGTTTCCCAACGAAGCACGGTTTTGGGAGAGACGCGCAGAAGCGTTCCCAAAGCCTCTTGCGTTAGGTTGAACCTCTCGCGAAGGCGCACGATGTCTTTTGGCTTGAAAAGAGGCCAGTCTATCTGGCCGTTCAGGTAATCACGAAACATCACTTCAAATCGGGTCAATTTCCCGACGGCGTAGTCATCGCGGCATTGCGACGACGACATGTTTTTCAGAGCAGCAAGGGAAGACAGTTTCACGGCGAACCTTCGGTAACGATGGATACGGAGTGATGATTGCTCAAACTGTCTTGCTGTTACGTAAATTTTACACAAGTTGTTCCTATAAGTCCAATAATTGGAGTGATGCGCGTAAAATTTACGATGATTCTCATGGCGCGATCCATGAGAATCCGACTGGGAAACGGTGGAACGGTATTCCGAGGGCCGCAGACCGACAGGCGTTTGCTTCCCGGTAGCAAATCCTGCTTTCTAGCCTGCCAACTGCTGTTGCGGTCTGTTTAAGAATCACGAGGTTAGGCTCGCAAGAGCCGTCACCTTAAGGATTTTTCATGACAGACAGTACGACGAATGCCGAAACCATCGTGCCGGGCAGCGGTTTGGGTGCATTGGTGACAACCGGCCTTGTCTCGGCGATTGCGGCCTTCTCCGCTACGCTTCTCTACTTCCACTATTTTCCGCCTGTGGTGGAAAAGCCCGCGCCCATTGCGGTTGTGGACATGGTGAAGCTCGGCATGTCCGTCACGCAAATGAGCAAGGAAGGGGATGCGTCCGCCTTCATGAACACGGGCCACGCCATCGCGATGCTTAAGGAGTACGGCTACATTGTTCTCGATAGCCGGATGGTGATTACTGCTCCTGATGTTTACATGAAAAAGCCTTCCGACCTGATTGTGGGGGCGCCGAACATGGACGACGTGCCGAGCGGCTATACGCCTCCGAATCTTTTGAAGGGAGTGAAGGGCGATGCTCAACAGCATTAAGGCAGTATGTCTTCGATGGGCCGCTCCTCTTCTTGAAGCTACGCCGAAGCAGCGTATTCGTTGGCTTCTCTGCACGCTGGTTTTCTCGATGCTCGCAGTGGGAGCGGAGGTTTGGTTCTACGACAACTACCGCATCGCTTGGGACAGGCAGATTTTGCGCTGTCTGGATGCGCGCTTCCTTCTTGTCGACTTGAAGGATCAGGAGATCGAGCGCGACAAGATCTATGCCTACACATCGAAACAGGCCGCGCCGATCATCAAGGACGGCTCGCTCGTGGGGAAATACATTCGCGGCATTCCCGGCGATACGGTGGAAATCCATGATGACGATACCGTGTGGATCAATGGCACCAAGGTTGCGACGGGGATGCCTCATCTTCGCGGCATGACGGATGAGCAGCGCAAGAAGTTCTATGGCTCGCGGGTCCTGAAGGATGACGAATACTGGATGATGGGTACGAAGTACCTCTCGTTTGATTCGCGCTATTGGGGACCGATTAAGAAGGATCAAATTGTGGCGAGGGCTTATGTCATCTTTTAATCGAAAACTCTTGACAGCGGCGGTCGCAATGGTTGTCGTTGCGGTCGTCGAGGCCGCAGAGCCGAAGTCAATGTTTCGGGATGGGCCGTCACTTTCGGATGTCGAAATTCCATCCATTGCGGAACGACGGGCGAACATGTTGAACAATGGCCAGAAGCCTCTGAAGGGGAATCAGGCCATGTCTATTGAAAAACTTCCCGATGGACGATCTGTCATCTCCGGGGAGGTGCATCGAGGCGGCGTCAGAGCTCAGATTGTGGTGCCTCATATTCAGCCGAATGTTCGCATGACCGGTCCTGCGGGAGTGGATGAAAACGGAAGGCCAATCACGTGGCGAGAGCGTGAGGATCGTGAACGAGCCAATGCGATTGTTTTCCATGGGTTGAAGATGCAGGGATATACCTACGAGTCGCATAAAAAGAGCGTGGAAGGCAAGAAAACCCAACTGGACGTGTGGAAAGAGAAAGGTGAGGAAACGGAGCGGTTCGTCAAAGAGCATGGCCCTATTACGTCCAAGGAGTTCGTGGTTCCCGGTCTCTCACCTGAGGTGAGTGCTAGGCTTGATGCAGCGGATGTTGGCGTGCGAATGGAAAACGGCAAGCGCGTTTACTATGACGGCAACGGAAGACGCATTGATACGACTCCCGTCAAGAAGCAGGAAGCTGCGGTGGAGGTGCGACCGATTTCGCGCACCAAGACGTCGGTTCGCCTGAGCAAGCGAAAACAGTTGAGATCTTCAGAAGTGGATTCCACTGGGAACAGCGTCAAGGAGCAATGGCTTCAAAAGCAGAAAGCGGCTGCGAAGCACAATTCTTTGGACGAAATGGATAAGCCTGCCGTTGATGCCATGCTGAAGGAAGCTCCGAAGCAAGCGTTTGAAACGGATCCTCGGAATGATCCGCGCAAGCCAATTCCGATCAATCTCAAGCCTGAAAGTCTCCCTGATGCTGATGAAGTTAGAGATCGCGTATTGGAGATGTTCCCGGATATGGGCAAGCTGAAATCCGTTTCAGAAAATACGGTGGGCAAGAGAATTGATCGGGCCGTCAGTTTCCTTTTAGGAGTCTCTGAGACTCGTGCAAGCGATGCACAGGAAGTGGCCACGGGAAATGATGAGGCGGCACTAAGCACTTCCGCTGCCAGAGCCATTAAGGAGGGCGGCAAGTTTGCGGATATTGTCAACGAGATTGAGCTCAATGCGAATGAAGTAGGAGCAGGTATGGGCTACAACAAGATCATTCGCGACATTCGTTCTGGTCATGATCAAATCTTAAATGCCGTGACTGGCCGAGCGAGTTCTCTGAACACGGAGGATGAAAGCACGGGTGTGCCTGAGTACATTGGGTCGGTGCGCGAGGCGGGCACACATTTCGATCCTGCTGAGTTTGCTGCCGAGGTCGTCAACCGAACGACAAAGAGCTTGACGCCTGAGCAGTTCAACGATGATGTCCAAGCCATCGTAAATTCGCTCTCGGAAGATAGGCTGAACGGGCAAGGCTCGTCGGTGCTCAATGCGCTGGCTGACATTTTGGATGCCAACCCGGAAATCTATGCCGTGATCCCTGATGCGGACAAAAAACTGCAAAAGCTACGCGGCGATCTGTTCGAAATCGCGCCGCCTAATCCGCTGGGAGAACAGACTTACATCTTCGTCTCATATTCGCTGTCCGAAGAGGTGCTCAAGGACATCATGCTTCGGCATGGGAACCGCAGTGATGTGACCATTGTCATGCGAGGCGTGCCTGACGGCATGAATGTTCCTGATGGTGTGAAGAAGATGCAGTTGCTGGCAACGAGCGTTACGCCTGCAGCTTCGCTCATCATCGACCCTCCGCTTTTTGATGAGTATGACATTCAGCAGGTGCCTGCCGTTGTTCGCGTGGGCCGCACGCCTTCAAAGCTCGACATGAATCTCAAAGATCCCAACGGACGCCGCTATGCGCCGATGGTTGCAAAGGTAACGGGTCTGCACAATGACGAATGGTTGCTCGATCAAATCGAAAACGGTGAAAGAGGCGATCTAGGGGTGCGCGGTGACGTCAAGGAGATTGCCGAGCCGAATCTCATTGATGAGATGAAGCGGCGCGTTGCTCTGATTGACTGGCAGAAGAAAAAGGAAGAGGCGCTTCAGAGATTCTGGAAAAATCAGAAGTTCAAGGTCTATCAGACGGCGGATGTCGAACGCTTGCGGGAAATTGATCCGACGATTCTTGTGGAGCGAGACCTCCTCGATCTTGCCGGTCGTCCAATTCGCAAGGCGGGAGATCGCGTTAATCCGTTGCAGATCCGTCCGTTTACGCAAACGATGCTGATCTTCAATCCGCTTTCTGAAAAGGAAATGGCTCGTGTTGAAGCCTTCAGGAACTCGCGCGAAGGATCCGGCAAGACCGGTTTGGTGCTTATTGCAACGCAAATGGATGGCGAGGCAAGCTGGGACGGCTACAAGGCTCTGACGGATCGTTTGGATTCGCATGTCTTCATGATGACGCCGGATATTGAATTTCAATGGCACATCGAGAAGACGCCTGTTGTGGTGACGGCTGACAATGCTCGTCATGTGTTCTTGGTGAGGGAGCTTGGGCCTGTTGACGGCGAGCCGGCGGAGGTGGAGTGATGAGCATTCGTAAGGTCTCCGGGGCTGCCGTAACGGCGGTGATGTCATTCTTCTTGGTCACTTCATCGGCGCATGCGTTTGATGAGGGTGGACCAGGTTGTTATGACGCCGAGGTACTGTCTGGGAAGATTTTCTCCGGAGTGTGTTGGAGTTGTGTGTTCCCGATCATTTTGTCGAAACTGCCGATCTCTGCTGATGGCGCAGATCGCATTCCTCCCGGGGCGGCGGATTCGAATGTCATTGGGACGTGCATGTGTTTCGATAATCTCGGCATCCCGAAGTTCGGTGTCCGGACGTCATTTTGGGAGCCGGTTCGCATGATCGAGCTTGAGCGCCAGTCAGGTTGCGCGTCGGTGCTGGGAGGGGTTCATCTTCCGTTCGATCGACTCAACCAAGGAAAGCAGCAGAGACTCAGTACGGCGGAGGATCAAGGTAATGACGGCGAGACTTACCGCCATTACCACTTCTACAGCTTCCCGTTGATGTACATGATGGACATTTTCGTGCCTTCTCGATGTAATCCAGGCGGCTACATGGACTTGGACATCATGTACCTTTCGGAAATTGATCCGACGTGGAACAACGATGAAATTGCCTTCTTTACGCATCCGGAAGCCGCGTTGATAGCTTCGCCTCTGGGGCCGATAGCGTGTGTGCCTGATGTTTTTGGCGCAAATATTGGTCAACCGATAAAGGAGCTTTATTGGTGCGCAGGCTCTTGGGGCGTCATTTTCCCGACATCGGGTAATGTTCTAAGCAAGGAAGGTACGCTCAAGACGACGAGTCTAATGGCTACTCGTGCACTCTATGCTCTTCATCGTCGAGGACTCGAATGGCGAAGCATTGGTGATGATGTTATGTGTGGCGGTGCCGTATCGCCGTACCTCCCCAAGAATCAGTATCGCTTTCAGGTGTTCCATCCAGTGGCTGAGACCGAAGACAATCATGTGTTGGGAGAGATGGTTTTTACATGGGGGCTGGGGCGAACAATCCCGGCTGTCGGTGAGGATCCGGTCTTTCTGATTTGGCGATGGTTGGACTGCTGTAATACATCCTTGTAAAGTTGCGCGGATGCGATGAACCTTGTGTGTGCAAATCTACGAAAAGGACAGAGAATGAAAAAGAAGCTCGATAGTCGCATTTTGGATGAAATTGTCGGGCCGCCCTACGGTCGCTGGTTGGAGATCAGGGAGAACGGCGTCGATGAGTTGGTTCGGGCCGGGATGCTGCCGTCGACAAGTGCTCATATGACGGAGGATGCCGACAGGCGCGTTTTTGAGGAACATGCGCCCAACGTTGCACCGTTTGTTGAGCAGGCGCTGAGGGTGCCGTTCTTCTCAAGCGAGGCGGAGGCTCGAAAAATGACGCTTGAACATTTCGTGCCGCCGTTCTTGAGAACTTGGCTGGAGCCGCAGTGGGCGATTCAGAAAGTTATTGGGGTGGTGCCTTCGAGTGAGCTTGAACAACTCTTGGGGACGAAGTGGTGGCGCGACTACACGACCGACTTCATTCTTGAGCGGTTCAAGCCATGGTCTATCTACATCAGCTTCAATGACATGGCAGATCCGACGGGGAGTGATCGCTTGTATGAAGGAGCCTATGTAACCTTTGATCGGCAGGACGGTGAGTTGCGTCTGGTGATTCAGCACATGACGCGCACGGGCGTGTGCAATCCGGCGCTTTACCATTCCTATCCCTTCCCGAAGGGTAGGAGCCTGGTGGAAATTGTTGAGAACTACGCTTACGACAGTCCTTACGCGCCACTTGTCGAAAGCCTCGATGTTGAGGGTGACATGCGTGAGGTCTTGCGCCACAGTGGTAGGGTCATTGCCTGTCGGGTTCTACCGCTTCTGATTGCGATGTTGAGCGAAGACTTTGAGCGCGTCATGCTCAATATTGACATGAGGACCGGTGAATATGACTTGCATCGAGCAGTCGAGTTGGCTGATCGTCCGTGGGATGGAGACATTCTGTCGACATTGAAGAGGGCCGACGATGACGAGGTTTCACTTTTGGTTGTACGTCCGAAGGTGTTCGGATTGGACGGGCTTTTGAATTGAGTCTTTTGCGCGACGTCGCTATGATACGGTACATTGATATGTTACCGAGAGGCCGAAAGTGAATATCCAAGAGAAAGTACATGCCATCCTCGACGAGGCCAAGGCACATGACAAGCCGCTCCCGTCTTTGCGCAGTCTGCGTGCTCAGGTGGGTGGTGGCTCGCTGACGACGATCTCTGAAGCGGTCAAGTCTTGGCGTTTTGCGCAGTTGGAGGCCGCAGGCCAGATTCCTCAGATTTCTGAGAAGACGAAGGTGCACCTCGCCGATGTCGTCTGGCAAGCCATGATGCCGATTTTGCAGATTCAGGTTGAGGGCGTTCGCCAGAAGGCCGAGGCGGGCATCGAGATCGAGCGCACGGAATCTCGCAAGCTCTTCTCTGCTTCGGAAGAGATGCTTCGCGAAGCTGAGTCCAAAGAGGCGATGATCGGTCAGTTGAATGATCGCCTGCAGCGGCAGAGCAGGGAGTGTGCGGAGCTTCGGACGAAGGTCGCAATGCTTGAAGAACAGTTGGCCGAGTCGCAGCAACAGCTGAAAGTGACCAAGGAAAGGGAACGTCAGGCGGTGGCTACCATCAATTCACTGCGCGAGTTGGCGGAAAGCCTGAGGACTCAGGCGCTGAGCATCCACGAATTGATCCCGGATCTTGTCGAAAAGATGCGCCGGAAGGAGGCCGGCAACTAGCAGGCATGGCAGGAAATCCTCTTCGGAATCTCTGCGGCACAGGCCTTGTAAAGGCATGCGTCTTCCTTGCCTTTCTGTCAAAATAGCTCTCAACAAGGAGAGTTTGCGAAGCATCTCAAATCCGCCCTACAACTCCGGCCAGGCTCACGAAATTCTCGATGACGAGCCTTCGGCATCGGAATGGGGTCCCCGCAAGGGGTTCAAAAACGACAAAGCCCAGTGTTGGTAGCACTGGGCAGAGTCTTTGAAAGGAAATGCGGATGCTCACAACATTCATTTCCTTGCTAGGAAGTTTAGCACAGGCTCACTTCGTTTGGAACGGTGACATTGTTCTCAATGTTGCCATGTCTGGCGGTGGCGTCGATTGGCCTTGGATTTGCATCCTCGCTTGTTCGTAGAATGATGGTTTTTTTCTAAACTAGAGGATGGCTTTTTTCTAAAGTAGAAGATGGTTTTTTTCTAAAGTAGGAAGTAAAAGCGTCTGTCCGTGAGGAGGTTTCTGTTTTGGTTTTTGAGGTGGAAAATTAGGCGAAAAAGCCCCTTCTTTTACCACCACTTGACATCCTCCCAGATATGAATACCCGGGAGGATGTCAACGGCATACGGTGATCGTAATCGTGTAGCGTGCTGATGCGGAGCAGGCTCATATTGCCCAAAAAATAACAAAAGTTGCGTTTTGCCGTGCCATTTTTATTGAGGATTTTCGTAAAGTTGCAAGTATCAGCAACCCCAAGGGCTTTAATATGGCAACTACCAAGACAAAGCAGAAAAGCAAAAAGACGAGCACCAAGAAAGGAGGCATCGAAACACTCGAAGGTCTGGTTGATCGAGTGTTTTTCACTAACCCAGTGAATGGCTATTGTGTTTTTCGCTTTAATGTCAACAATGAAGCGAAATTCATCAGCGTAGTTGCCAATCAGATTGTGAAGCCGAATGACCGCATCACTATCGAAGGTGAATGGGTACGCAACGAGAAGTATGGTCGACAGTTTCAAGCTACGACGATTGAAGTGACCAAGCCAAAGACCGCAGCAGGCATTGAAAAGTATCTGGCCTCTGGGATCCTTAAAGGGGTTGGTGAAGCAACTGCCAAGCGCATTGTTGAAGCGTTTGGCGAGGATGTTTTTAAAGTGATCGAAGAACATCCTGAACGTTTAAAAGAAGTCAAAGGCCTGGGCAAACAGCGTATTGGGGAAATTCTTTCCAAGATGACCGCAGAGAAGACCGTAAGAGACATCATGGTCTTCCTCCATTCCAACGGTGTAACCACTTCCAAAGCCCGCAAAATCTTCGACACTTATGGGTCTAAAGCCGTTCATGTCCTAAAGAAGAATCCTTACATCTTGTGTGATGATGTTTATGGCATTGGTTTTATCACCGCAGACGAGATTGCAGGAAAGCTCGGCGTAGAACAAAACTCACTCATGCGAGCGCAGGCCGGGGTCAATTACGTCCTACGGGAAGCCTGCGAGAGTGATGGTCACTGCTTCCTACCACGAAGCGAACTGATCAAAGAGGCGCATGATTTGCTCGACATTGACAATGCAATCGTGGAAGACGCGATCTCTGAAGAAGTGCTCGCCGGTAATCTCGTTGAAGCAAACATTCCTGAAGACGGTAGTATTTTTTGGAGTCTCACTTACGGCTGTGAGCGTGCAATTGCTCGACGACTGAAGACCATCAAAAAGGGAGCGCTGCCGTGGAATGTCGTGGATGTTGACAGTGCCATTTCCGAATCGGAAGCAGAGTTGGGCATTCAATTAGCAAGTAGCCAAAAGGAAGCTGTTCGATCGGCTCTCCAGTCAAAGGTCATGGTTATTACAGGTGGCCCTGGCGTAGGGAAGACCACGATTATTCGTGTGATTCTGAACATCCTCAAGAAGCATGACATCAATATCAATCTCTGTGCGCCCACTGGCCGGGCGGCGAAACGCATGGCTGAAACTTCTGGTGAACCTGCCTCAACGATTCATCGTTTGATTGAGTTCTCACCAAGAGAAAGAAAGTTCTTGAGGAATGAAGATCGGCCTTTGGATTGTGATCTGTTGGTCGTTGACGAGTGCTCCATGTTGGACGTTCTCCTTGGCAACTCTCTCTTGAAGGCTGTGCCTGACCACGCTGCGGTTATTTTCGTGGGCGACGTAGATCAGTTGCCCTCTGTGGGGCCTGGAACCATGCTTTCTTCGATCATTGACAGTGAGGCTTATGCAGTCATCCGGCTTACGGAGATCTTTCGACAAGCCAAGACGTCACGCATTGTTGAAGGTGCACACCTCATCAATTCAGGGAAAATTCCTTCTTTCCCAGATGTTCCTTTCGAGAATGGTGACTTTCATTTTGTGGATGTGGAAGACAATGCGGCTATTCCAGACACCATCGTTTCGTTAGTGAAAGAAGTTTTGCCTGCGAAGCTCAACGTAGATTTCAAGCGGGATATTCAGGTGCTTTGTCCGATGCGACGGGGGCCCTCTGGAACGATGAATCTCAATGAACTCCTCCAGCAAGCACTGAATCCCCCGAAAGAAACTGCCGTTCGAGTTTTCAATACTCGCTTTGATACGGGCGACAAGGTTATGCAGGTCGTCAACAACTACGACAAAGGAGTTTTCAATGGTGATGTTGGTTTCATCACTCAGTTAGATTCGAAGAAGGAAGCTCTGACGGTAGACTTCGACGGTCATGTTGTCACATATCAGTTCAAGGACTTGGACAATCTGATGCTTTGCTATGCGACGACGATTCACAAGTCTCAGGGGAGCGAGTATCCGGTTGTCGTGTTGCCGATCACGATGCAACATTACATCATGCTCAAGCGAAACTTGCTCTATACAGGCGTGACGCGCGGGCGAAAGTGCGTTGTCTTGGTAGGAGACAAGCGCGCGTTGGCAATGGCGGTTAAGGATGAACTTACTGAAGAGCGATACACCAGTCTTAAAGAACTGCTGGAAGAATCGAAACCTGCGCAAAAACTCACATCCACTGCTGAGTCACAACCTAGACTCGACTTGGTGTTTGTGTTCAAAGATCGTCGAATGGTTTTATATTTGCTAAAAGATTTTTTGGATAAATACTCCCATGGTCAATCCTTTTCCGATTTCAGCAGTTGGAAAAAATGTGGAGGAGCCAGTGCGTGCGTCGAACAACTTGGTAGGTTTTATGCTTGCGAAAGTGGCGCCGAGGCTATTGAGTACGCAGATTCTTTGTTAGCAGAAGGGATCGTTGAAGAACGAGATAGGGACGGGTTTGTTCAAAGAATTAAAGCAATTACGCGGTCTGCCTTATGTTAAAATATAGGCGAAAGATCTCGTACATCTTCGCTTGCTTCCAAAGCGCCCAGGGACACGAACCTCTGGGCGCTTTACTTTTTTAAAGGGAGCCGATTAATTGATGCGCAAGTCTTCTTCGGTGTAACCCGCTTCAAGTGCATCGACGAACCACTGTGGTTTGTGACCGCCGCGTCCAGTCCAAGTTTCCTCACCTTCCGGGTTCTTGTATTTCGGCGGAAGTTTACTCGTTTTCTTGGTTACTTTCTTGCCAGATGTCTCAAGTTCGAGGTCCGATGCCGTGAAGTTGAAGAGCTTGCACAGTCTTAGGCATTCCTGCCGTGCGTCTTCGCGCACGGCATCGAATTCCTGCTGCCATTCGGCTTGCTTGGCCTGCACGGCCTCAAGACGGGCTTGGATGGTGGTGGAGGTGTTGTCCATGGGAAAAACTCCGGAAAGGGTTTTGGATAGGAGAAAAGGGAAAGCGGGCTCAAGAGCGGATGCGAAGTTCGATCACTCGCCCGTTTCCGATGAGAAAACAGCCGCAGGTGAAGGCCATCGCCAGCTCAAGCCAACAGAGCAGAATTCCGTAGACGAAACTCCACGTGTTGTGTGCTGCTTCTCCTGGAATAAGCGAACGTGTGATGAGGTCTAAAAACTCAGTCGAGGCCAGTAGCGCAAGGAAGAAAATTCCGACGGCGATGAGCAGGCGTAGCCATGCCGGGCCTCGCGGCAGTCGGTAGCGATGCGTGATGGCAAAGTGCCATATGAGAACGACGACATTCAGAGTCAGGAAGGCGATGTTGAACGGCATGGCCTATCCCTCCAGAAAGTTCAGCAGGGGCCAATACACGGCCCAACCGACAGAGGCGAACGCATAGCCCACGACACGCGGGATGAGGTTGTACCAAGTCCAGTCGGTGGCGGCTGCGAGGCAAAAGGCATAGGTTGCGGGAACGGCGACGAATTGAATGCCGATCAGAACAATGAGGATTGCGCCTTCGAGTTCGAAGGCGAGCTTGCGGAGTTTGTCGAGCATGAGATTTCCGTTTTTATTGGTTTTGGACAAGCCGTTTCAGGGCTCGCCGAATGGTTTGGTGGGTCATGCCTTCGAGCGAGCGAATCGCTTTGGAGCGCTCGGTCGTGGTAATCAATCGAAGAAGCCAAGCACATGAAATGAGGGCGATGGCCTTGTCGAAGGTTTCGACGACCGTCAGACTTTCGCCATAAAACGGTGCGAGCCCGGTGCGCTCGATCCGTACGGCGTTGCCTCCAAAGCTCACAGAGATTTCTGGATGCGAGGCCACCAGATCGGCTATCCGTTTCATCTTGCGCTCGATGTTCATGCAGGCCTTGACCAACAGTTCATGAGCGCCCTCGTTCATCGGAAGGGGAATTTGGGCATAGGACTCAGCAAAGACTTTGGCCAGATGCTTGGCACGCCCGGAATAAAGGCAAATGATGGTGTTACCGGAGTCCAAGGGGATACTCCTTCAGGATTTCGTCCACCGGAATGGGCCCCGGATAATGGATGGCGCTGGGATCCAAGAGCTCGGATACGATGAGTTGCTGTTCCGCAAGGATCAGGTAACGGGCAACCGTATCCGAAAGCCATTGACAGAGTGAGTCGGCTGCAAGAGCCTGTTGAGGCGTCACGGTGGGGGCGGTTGGGCGCAACTTCTCGATCCGATTCAGGAAACGTAGCGCATCAAGAATCTCTCGACCTTTGCGCAGAAGCGGGCGCTCGGGAGCTTCAACTTCATCAGGGCCTGCCGCCATCAATCGCTGACGCTCTTTTTCTGTTTGGGAAAACAGAGCGCTCTGGCTACCGTCGGGATGGACGGCGGCAAAGAGTGCGGGGGACCAGTCGGTGCAAAGCGTGGTCGTCAGGATGGGGCGTGGCGTGAAGTTCTGACCATCGGCAAGGTGAAACCGTCTTTCCTGCGACGCATCGAGCCATTGGGCATGAGAGATCAACGGCGTGAGCAGAATGGAATCTTTCAGGAACCTGAAGGCCGTATGGTCCCTGAAGAGCGCCCTTCGGATGTTCGGAATGAGGTCTCGGATTTTTTCCTTCTCCTCTTCGAGCCGTTGGTAATAGAAAAGAGAAATGTCTTGCAGGACATCCTCTTCTCCCTTACCAATAGATAGATTTCGCCCATGGCGCAGATAGTTGTCATCACACCACAGAATGAGAAAATCGACGACTTGAACTAGCTTGAAGAGGTCGACTTCTATTCGACGTTCAAGTTCATCTCGGGACTCGGCTTTGTTTTCGTCACGCGTTCTGTGCCATGTCTCAAAGTGATTAAGGATGGGATACGGAGGAAAGAATCTGTCTTCTGAAACTGGATCCAAGCGGAAGACGGCATTCGCTGTCGTGACGTCGATGATCGGCGGGACAAGGAGCTCCCCGAAGTGGTGGACGATGAAGGGGGCTTCGATGACGAGCTCACCTTTTACCGTAAGGAAACCTTTGGGATCGGATTCGGAAGCTGGATGCCAAGCGAGTTCGCTTGGTTGAGCCCAGCAAAGCGGGATTGGATCGGTCATAAGAATCAGTGCGGAAGTTGATGCCAATAGGATTCGCTATGGACGAAGATGTCGAGGTGCGATGACGGTTGTACGTGGATGGGGTGCGACGATTTGCTTTGCAGAACAAATGAGCGCGGCGTCAGGCGTCCGTTTCGTTCAAGGTTTGACAGGACGCTGGCGGCCATGCGAAGCATCAAGTTCGCGATCAGCTCGACGGATTGCTCGATCAGAGATTCAGGTTGTGAAAGTTGAGAGAAGAGCGTGATCGCGGAGTTGGGGCGAAAGCGAACGGCAAAATGTGCGGATGACTCTTCCTGCGCGTTGAGGAGCGTCAGGCGATTTTGCCCGTCGATTCGCAGACCGAAATATCTCAGATAAGCCTCATCGCGAAGGTAGTGGGAAATCCGCCTGCGGATTTCGACATTGATTTTGTTGTCCAACATGTCCAGATAACGATGAGCTCGGTGCACAGCTGTTGGCTTGGTGATGAGAGTCATTAGCTTTTCGATCTGCGATTTTGTATTGAAGGAAGCCAATGCCGGCTTAAGCCGTGGCTTCGACGCGGGCAGGCTCTTCGACCTCTGAACCGACTTCTTGACGCGCCGGCGCAGCTTCTTCGGTTTCCGAAGCCTTTGCGCGGACGGTCTCCTGTTTCGGAGCCTGAGTTTGGGTAGAAGGTGCTTCGGGCTTGTTGTCCTTCCGGGTCGTGGCGAGGTCGGTCTTCTCAAGCCGGTCATCGGCATGTTCGCGGCGGACCTTGGCCTCGATGGCGGCGGCGCGTTGGCCGAAGCCCGTCTTCCTTGCCTGATTGATGGCCTGAAGACGAATCTGGTGCAAATTCTGCACGAACTGCGAGAGATTCTTTTCCCAAGAGCGCACGATGTTCTTGCGCGTCTGGGCGCTCATGATGTGGTTGATCCAGCAGCCTTCGGCGCGGGAGATCAATCGGTCAAAGAGCTGCACGACGGTCATGAACTGCGCAGAGTGGGGCGTATGAAGCGGAGGCTCATAGAAGCGCTTGTGGTCATAGGCCGGAACCTGCTGGTCTTCGGCAATGCCCTTTACGGTTGCGATGCGCTGAAGTTCCTTGATAGAGGCGATCATCTGGGTTTCGAGCTCGCGGAACTCCTTCTCAAGCCGGAGTGAAATCTCTTCTGCAAGCTTGGTTCCGCCGATAGCCTCGATGACGAGCGTGCTGACGATGAGGCTCATGTTGACGCGCTCATAGTTGTTCTCGAAGAAAATCTGCGCACGGTCGGAGTAGAGACACAGCGCCTGCTTCAGATAAGCTCGTGAGTGAGAGGAGCCGCCGTAGCGACGTTCGGAGCGTATGCGCGGAACGGTCTTGTCGGCATACATTTCGCGGCTGGCCTGACGGGCCTTGCGCTCGCGCACTGCGCGGTTGTCCGCCTTGACGGGGGCGGGTTTTCTAATGTCGGGCAGCGGCTGAGGTGCCTTTTCGGCGGTGTTCATGTCGCTTTTGACAAGTTCCAATGCAGCCTTTTCAACGATGGTCGTCTCCGAAAGGCTCTTGTCGGGTTCTTGAGTCATGGGGAAGGGCTCCCTGTGGATTAGCGTGAGCAAAATTGCTCGCCTTCAGGGTAGCCGCCAATCGAAAGGAAAATGGCAGGCTAGGAAGCAGGTTTTGCTCCGGCAAGCGTCATTCAAGGAGCGGAATGCAGGGAAGAGACG